>Ga0222639_1001157_pt1 | contig 11375 bp, 11 predicted proteins | sample AntAcemetagen185_FD_179863 | JGI IMG/M metagenome (GOLD analysis project Ga0222639, IMG submission 179863) | Saline water microbial communities from Ace Lake, Antarctica - #185 | ecosystem: Environmental > Aquatic > Non-marine Saline and Alkaline > Saline | place: Antarctica: Ace Lake...
GATTCGGCTCAACGTTATGTGTTCTTAGTTTTGTTTGCATTTTGATCAATCCAAACATGGCTAAGAACATGTTTATTTCTTGTGACTGGCAAAGTTAGGGTGGTATGGTATTACCATTGGAGTAAACTTCAAATGGAAGAGAAAAGCCCAGAGAAAAAATAATTCCGGGAATGAATGGAGGTCCGTTTATTTTTAAAGACGGAAATGCCGAAGGACGGCACATATACTCTCCTTTGTACGTCCGACCGGTTGTATTCTCCCTCACTTTCATGTTCACGATAGAAAAGTGGTTTCCATGACTATTTTCCGTATGCCAAAAAGTGTAGAAAATTGTATGAGAAACATTAGGGTAGTACATCAGAAAAGTATTATCATGCCGGGTTCCGTCCATCACTCAATATTTCGTATGTCTGCTCTTGTGTTCCTGACCATCGCACTCATAACTTTGGTCTGCGCAGGGCCTGTATCAGCGGGTGTGTTGTCATCAACAACGACTCTGTCAGACACAGGCAGCCCTGTTAGCATCCTACCAGTCATATTTATTCCCAACATAGGACAATTTGAGGACCCCATCTCCTTTGCTGTGTTGCGTAGTGACAGCACTCTCTTTTTTACGCCTGATTCACTGGTATTGCGAGCATATAGCACATCATATAACGACTCCCTAGATTCTGCCGCCATCGTGCAGACCTGGATTGGTGCAAACCCCCACCCGGAAATTGAGGGCCGCAATCCACAGGAAAATACTGTCAGTTTCTTTATCGGGTCAGAATCTTCCCGTTGGTATGAGAACCTCACCACATATTCCGGCCTCGTCTATCGCAACCTCTATCCTGGTACTGATTGTGTCTACCGGGATGCAGGTGGCCGGATTAAACGGGAATTCATCGTGGCACCCGGTGCCAGTCCTTCGAAAATCAAAATCCATTATGAAGGGATAACGGGGATTTTTGTGGATACAGACGGGACACTCATTATTACGACACCCACAGGTGTCCAGACAGAATCTGCGCCAGTTGGCTACCAGATGATTGATGGAACTGAGGTACCAGTAACCGTAAGGTATCAGATCCAGAATGGCAGTGATGTCATATTTGAAATCGGTCCCTATGACCAGAACTTCACGCTCACGATCGATCCACAGCTTCTGTACTCCACTCATCTTGGTGGATCGGATAATGAAAACGGGAACAGTATTACACTCGACCCGGCCGGAAACATATATGTCACCGGCACAACCAGTTCGCCGGATTTTCCTGTCACTAAAGACGCTTTGCTCCCGAATTTCTATGAAAATACTACCAGCTCCTCACAGATCTTTGTGACAAAACTTGATGCCATAACGCACCAGCTCATATATTCGACATATCTGGGTGGGAGTGCAGGAGAACTGAACCCATGTATTGCCGTCGACAGCAGCGGGAGTGTATTTCTCACCGGTAAGACCAATTCCGCAGATTTCCCGACCACAAATGGTGCCTACTCACAGACTGGCGATGGGATCCAGGACATATTTGTTACCAGAATCAATCCTTCGGGCTCCTCGCTCGTATATTCAACATTAATAGGGGGATCAATCGGTGATGGAGGTGCTGCTATCGCGGTGAACGAACAGGGGAATGCCTTTGTGGCAGGTACTACATATTCATCTGATTTCCCCACAACCCCGGATGCATTCCAGCAGAAACCACGGAAATCCAGCGATGCATTCGTTCTGAAGCTACATCCAAATGGGACCGATCTTATCTATTCTACCTGTCTCGGCGGGACAGGAGCCGATGAAGCGACTGGGATAGTTCTCAATCCGGATAAGACAGTCATCGTCACCGGCACCACAGATTCAGGTGATTTCCCGGCAACTGTCGACAGCTACTGCCAGCATCCGGTGGGGGGCAGGGATGTGTTCGCTGCAAAGATCAGCTCTTCTGGATCAGACCTCTTATATGCGACGTATCTTGGTGGATCAGGGGATGATGAAGCAGTAGGATGCGCCAGACTTTCTGACGGCAGTCTTGCAATCGCCGGTTCCACACATTCATCTGATTTCCCGGTACCAGAAGACTCCTATCAGCAGAAGAACTATGGCACCAGTAATGGATTTGTGGCACGCCTGAACTCCACAGGATCAGAAATTTCGGCGGCAACGTTGTTAGGCGGAACAGAATATGACGAGATAAAGGGCATCACGGTTGATTCAGACGGGGACATCTACGTAACCGGAAACGCCCGGTCACCGGACTTCCCAACAACAAATGGTGCCTACCAGCAGACATTCGTAAGGAAGGCGGATGCATTCGTGGCACGTCTGAACGCATCCCTGACAACGCTTTCCTACGCGACGTTCCTTGGAGAGGGAACCTATTCAGCAGGAACCAATATCGCAGCCGCCGGAAATGATACGGTATACACAACCGGCAGGGCAGCTTATTTTACCTTCCCAACCACACCGGATGCTCAGTTCATGGATCGAGAGGGAAATTCCGATGCATTCGTTGCAGAGTTGCTCTGTGAAAATCTCGTGTATGCCGGATTTGCCGCGACAATATCTGATGATTCACCCGTGGCCACTATCATGTTCAATGCCACGCCCGGCACACCTGACACATCATGGCGCTGGGATTTCGGTGACGGAACATATGCAACCGGACAAAATGCAACCCATACGTTTACACATCCCGGGACGTATTCAATTATTCTCTTTGCAGAGAACAGGGCCGGAGAGACTTCCTGCATCAGAACATTTGAGATTGGATTGGCTGGCAACCGATCACGGCCTGTTTTCCTAAAGGAACTGCCCATCCAGATAGCCGAATCAACACTTTCGATCATTTCCGGAGAACCCATTGAAGTACACGGGACGGCACAACAACCAGAGTCAAATGAAGTCAGAATCTGGCTATTCGGGCCGAATACAGCAAACATGACTGAACAACAACTGACTTCCAACAATTCGTACAGGTACAGTATCTCCCCGGAAATCTCCCGTACATTCGCCAATGAAATTTACTGTATAGTGGTACAGGAACCGGGACCTGATAACCGGTTCGGGGTCATATACAATACAACATCTGATGAAGTTGCTTTTTCGTACCGCAACACTGTACTCTTCAGGCTCTCTGATGCCCGGTCGATGCGAACTGAAAATTCTGCAGGCACCCTGATTCGGGCTATCACAGATCCGGTTTCACGTGACAGCTGCACAATATATCATGTAATAATACAGCATCCCTGGATCAAAATATATCCAATCGGAACGGCACAGAAAAATACCCTCCGGGTGTCAGGGACCACGAACCTTCCCGAAGGGGAAAGCATGGAGGTGGACGTTATGACTACCTCGTTCCATCCAACGCCGAAAAACTACGACTATTCGCACGAGAGGGCAGAGGCAAACACCACAGTACAATGGGTAAACGCCACCACGCGGGGATTCTCATGCGCCATCAATGTATCACTGCTATGGCCGGGCGAATATCTCCTTGAGGTCTGCCCACTGAGTAAACGTTACGATGTTGAGACAACACAGATTTTCAACCTCCTTCCGGAGCCATCACCAACGCCAAGACCTCAAAACTTCATCGACTGGGAACACCTCAATCTGCCACAGCTCACTGTGAACACATCGATAGAACCAGTGCTGCTCACGCACCAGGCTATGCTGGTGCCGGCAGATGAACAGATCCAGGCATACGAGATTCCGTATGGATCTATCATGCTCTTTTCCGTGGATGGGATTGTCGAGGTCTTTGATGAAGAGGGCTCTCAGATTGCTGCGTTCTATGACTCGAATGAACTTCATATCACCCAAGTGCCGAATGGTGCCATGGTGAGTACTGAAGGAAATGTTACAACCATTCTTCTGGGCGAAGAACAAATACTCACAAGAATCCATGAGGCAGATACGATTTGACATCACGAATCTGACATTATGTAGGGATTCAGGTTCCGTGTGAAAGATACGAATATAGGCGAAAAAATGAAAATATCTGAACCAATGAATGAGATGGACGCACCGCTCAGTCCTGAGAAAAAAAACGTTTTTCTTGTTCTCTATCTCCTGGGATTTGCGCTTTTCAGCATTATGCTTCGGATCTACCCGGCTTACAGCGTCCTCATGCTGGTCATCTATCCTGTTGGAGCCCTCATGTTCGGATATGCTACGAGCGACGGTATCCGGGCATTTTTTGCCGGCACCCTCTCGTATGCATTTCTCCTCCTCATGATCCTCCTCTCCCCCGGTTTTGAGAGTGCTCTCATGGATCCGTCGTACCTGTTCTGGTTTGCAGTCTATCATCTGATCCTGCTCTTCATCCCCGGACTGATCGGATTCCTGGCCGCAAAAAAGGAGAGGATTCCACTGACTCTTGCACTGGCTCTCTCGGTCCTGTGGCCTGTGTTTTTCCTCTCCGGGATATCATAGCCGGCCCTTTGGAGGATAGTGTGCAAACCATGGTATTCCACAGAAGAAATACCGTTCCAGCCCTTTCCTTCATCTATCAGATAAAATAATGGGCCGTGAGGATATTGCACCGGAATCACTCGCTAAAAAGAGACCTTTAGCGATCCATAGGTTTTGCAGGATGTCTCATTCCTCTGCATCGATATGATCCCTGGAATACTATGACTACGAAAATATTCGAAGTTAACACCAGATTAAAGGAATATTGTGACCAATGAACTGCTATGAAACAGAAAGCTCTTATGGGTCTCGCCGTTGGTCTGATCGTTCTGTTGTGTATTACCTGTGCAGGATGCACCGGGACAGAGGATTTAGTCTCTGACCAGACAACTACCCTGGAGAACAGTGAACTATCAAATAAATCAACGGAAAACGTCGCTTACGCAAACAACCTGTTTGCATTCGATCTCTACAAAAGGCTCGCATCTGAAAACCCGGATTCGGATGCAAATATCTTCTTCTCTCCGCTCAGTCTGTCATCAGCGTTTGCCTTAACCTATGAAGGCGCAGAAGGAGAAACCGCAGAGGAGATCCGATCTGTTTTTTATTTTCCTGAATCAATAGAGAACTTACGAGACGGATATCTCAGGATAAACGCGGGAATAAACGCAGAAGATCCGAAATACGATCTTCAGATCGCCAATGCACTGTGGGCTGAAAAGACCTATCCATTTCTGGACAATTATATCACAACCGCAGATAAGTATTACTCTGCGAACACCACCAACCTTGATTTCATCAGCCATCCTGAAGAATCACGCCTCATAATCAACACCTGGGCTGAAGAAAAGACCCGGGAAAAAATAAAGAACCTGATCCCTGAGGGAGCGATTGGTCCCCTAACACGGTTGGTAATTACCAATGCCATCTCCTTTAAGGGCACCTGGGCCACGCAGTTTGATCAGAACAGAACCTACAATACAAGTTTTGATACTCCATCAGAAACTTCCGTAACGGTCGGGATGATGCAAAAAACGGATGAAGACGCCCTCTTTGGGTACACCGATACTGATGATCTAAAGGTGCTTTCCATGCCGTATGATCATGAGAGCAAAAAGGAACTCAGTATGGTTGTTCTTCTTCCCACCGAGAATAATCTGAAAGCCGCTGAAGATGTTCTTGATACCGGAACACTGGCTGAGTTAGAAAACTCGCTGGAAGTTCAGCAGGTCCGGGTATATTTCCCTAAATTCACCCTTGAAACGGAATATTCTCTTTCTGATACCTTAACAGAGATGGGAATGCCGACAGCCTTTTCAGATGCCGCAGACTTTTCCGGCATGGACGGCACTCAGTATTTGTATGTCAGTGACGTTGTTCACAAAGCATATGTTGATGTAAATGAGGAAGGAACTGAGGCAGCGGCAGCAACGGCCGTAATGATGACGGGTAAAGGTCTTGTTGAGGAGGATCCGGTTCCTGTGTTCAGGGCGGATCATCCGTTCATTTTCCTGATACAGGACAATGAAACAGGAGCAATTCTCTTTATCGGCAGGGTTTCAAACCCTTAAGGGTTGACACCACTCCCGGTTATCGGCTCTTTTTTTCCCATTTTTTATAATTATTCTAAAATTATGATATATTATCCACTAAAAGGATTGGCCCTTCTCCTGAATCTGGTTCTTTCAGACTGTCAAATCAAAGAGAATTCAGCCATCCCCAAATTAATATACTCCGTCACCGGTTGCCAGAAGCCCGGTCACCAGATACGTGCCGTTACCTTCTCCGGTAAACTCATGGCTGATTCTCTCATGATATGAATTGGACTGCCAGCCAAGTATGAACCATTGGTTTATTCCCTGAAATTCTGAGGAGATACTGAGAACATTTTCATCATCGGAATGATATGTGAGGATAAAAGGAACTTTAACAAGATACCCTGTAGTTCCCCTGCTCAGATAATACCCTTCATAGAATCCGTCTTCTGTGCTACTGAGATTCCTGAGAAACCCGTAGGGCATTAATAAAGGTTCTTTTCCGATGGGCATCCTGGTATCTATCTCATGACCCGGATTATTATCAAATAAATGAATCTCCATTCTCACCAGCACAGGCGTCTCTTCTGAATAGCTGTCTGAATAAATATGGGTTGGCTGGGGAAGCTCAGACACGTTTTCTCCGGGCATAATCATAATAGGTTCAATGCGATTTTTGTAGAGTGGGGTGATGCTTTCAGCCGAGATATTCAGCATGGGAACGCCGTTCACCGTCTCAATTGTTATGGAAATATTGTCCTGATCGATATTGCTGAAACTAAGATGTGAGATGTTAATGATTGTCTCATTGTTTCCTGAATCTGAATTATAGAAGCAGGGAACCGGAATCAGGAGAACCACATCTTCGATCGGCCCTGAGGTTGAAAGGGTCAGGTCGTAGAGATACATCGATTGTGCACTCTCAGAGAAAGAGGAGCTCATACATCCGAAAATTATTACAGAGGAAATGATCACGACTGTAATCAAAAAACCTACTAAAAATACTATCTTACCTGAAATTTCCAAAATAATTCACGATGGAATGTTAGCAGGCAGAGAGCTAAATATATTATGGTAAAAACCTGCATGAAACGAATGTTTCGGCCATTGTTTTATGAGAACATGCATGAAATGAATATTTCAGGCACTGTTTGATGAGAAATCACAAAGTGATTTTGATTCCAAATGGTTTTGTTATTTTCACAGCAACAATGAATGAGATTTGATAAAGGATCAGTCTGCCCTGGGCAATCTTTTTCGAAGAGTGTGTTAATAATAATCTTTGTAAGGCGAAAATCATGAAAACCTACAAAATATTTTTTATTTTCCTTCTTTCAGCCACCTTCCTTGCCGGCTGTGTCGGGACGGATATTACTGACAACAATTTGGATAATCAGATGCTTACTCCAACCGGAGAAGAAACATCACTAACTAAACCGCAGCCTGTTCCGTATTGGCAGGAGGTTTTTACCATCAGTGATGATGGAAGGATAGCTCATACAAAATATGGTGAGGTTGTTCGCATTGAACTGGAAGGAAACGCTGCTACTGGTCCGGTCTGGGTGCTGGATGGTGGGGGCCTGCCTGTTCTGGATGACCCCAACGGTACCTATATTCCATCAGATCCGGAAAACCCCGGCGCAGGTGGTGTCTATGCCTTTGCTTTTGACACGGTGGATCCTGGGATCTATACGATTGCCGGCAGAGAGATTGGATTCAATGAAGAGAACAGGTCACCTGCCACTGCGTTCAGCCTTCGGGTGCAGGTTACAACGATGGTCCCACCATAATCGGAAGCCTGCTTATTGCAAAACCCTCCCCTAAGTGCGAGTGAGTGGCAATCGGCCCTCTGTTCTTTCACTCTCTAATTTTTCTTTTCCCTCCCAAAAAAATAGGGATTCCCTCTCCCTCCAAGCTCATACCCTCATCTCCTTGCACTGCTGCCGGTATCCCTCCATCCAGCCCATCCGGGCCAGATCTTCCGGGTCCAGTCCTGCCGCGTGAATAAATCCACAGGCACACCGATACCCGGCCACCTTCCGTTCCCGGAAATCATACACCAGCATATGAGTCGGGACCTTCTTTCCGCAGACCGGGCAAAAAATGGAGGCCATCAGATCCTCCCCCAATACTGACTCGGTCCCTGTTGCGGTGCACACTCCTCATACCAGGCCACCGCTCCATCATGCTCATGTCTCCGCCGCCTCATTTCTCTCCACCATTCTAATGCAGCCACTTCATCTGCCTCGCTGCACTCCAGTCCTTTCCATGCAGAGTGTCCCTCTGCTTTGTTTCCAGCTGTCATTCCTGTTCAGTTCCTGCCCCGGCTTTGCGTGCCGGCGACGTTGCGGGCGATTAAGCGGCAAACGGAGTATGGCTGCCGTCCCGAAGGGCGGCTGGCTCACCCGTTTGACGATAGCCCGCCTGTGCCGTCGTAACTCCACCAGTGCCGGCACGGCGGAGTGCAACGGAGCTGTGCGGCTGGAGAGGGGGTCACTGTCATAGGATAGGAGGGCGGTCGTTCAAAAGAATGAAAGTGGTTTACTATTCAGTGAGAAATTAGAGTTTTCTCCTGCATTTTAGCAACAAGCAGAAAAAATGAATTCACTCCTAAAATTCCAGTACAGAAATCAGCCGCCCGTTGTGTATCCCTTGGCGATCCATCAGGCCATTTCAGACGACAGACTACTTATCAATGATGTCCACGGAATACAGGGAATTCTTTTCCCATATTACGACCTGATTGTGTCGTTTTTCCCAGATTCGCACGCTAAAATATAACATCCACATGGTCACACCGACACACGCGATCACTGTAAGTATAATAAAAGGCCTCTCAATAATAATCCCAAAACTGATCATGGCAAGCAAAACAAAGGTAACACTAACAATACCTACAGAACGGAGATTACGTTGTTTTCTGTCTTCATTCTGTCTTAGAAATTCACCCTCTTGAATTCTGTCATATCTCTTCCAGAAATGCCGCAATGTAACAATACTCGATGAAATTCCAACCGTGATCCCAATGAGTATTCCCTTCCAGGCTAAGTTCTGGGTATTGTCAAATAAAAAAAACAATGCAGTAGTGGCAAGAGTCAGATTCACTGCCATCGCCAGGAGTTGATTGTGATATCGGTTATACCACCTGAGATCACTACTCGGTCCTCCACCAGGCATTCCCGCCGAAGGATTGAGCCATTGTGCTTCTCTTGCTGCATTGGCTTTCAAAGCCTGTTCATTTGGGCACCAACCCAAATACTTTCGTATTGTTTCAGTAAGATGCATCATTTTACCATCTCCTTCAGTTTTTCAAAGAGTTCCTCTGCCATCTTAGTCGGGTCATCACATTTTTCAATACTAACATTAAGTTCATCTGAATAATCCCATAGCAATTCAATGCATTCACGATATCTGGAACATGTATCGCAGTTACCTTCGTGCTCATACCAGACCTGCACACCATGTTTTTCTGATATAAAAATAAGAGCAGTTACCTGAAAAGGAAGTGAACGTCCGAAGAGAATACCATATTCTGTATTTAATGATTTGACTTCAATTTGATTTGCGCTGGCCATTTCACGCAGGATATTTTCGATCTTCTTATCTATGGAAATAAGTGCATGTGAGACAGCCTGACGTGATACATTGCATTGCCGGGCAATAGCAACATTTGGAAGGCCATCCCGTCGTAACTTCCAGAATCCAAATTGTTTTACATGGAGTGTGGAGTACATATGTCAATATGTGCATGTTGACAATATATATTTTGTTATGGTGTGATTCAATTATTCAACCAATTTTTCATTTCCAGACAGGACATATTGACAGAGAGATAATAGTAAAAAAGAGATTTCATCCCTCCCCGTCTAGTGTGTTATCTCGTGAAACAGCGTTGCATAGTAGCTTTCCGCACACCCGAACTGCTCCGCAGGCGGGGGAGTGTCCCCATCCTTCACTCCCCCGGTCCAGCGCCAAATCCCACATCGTATCCAGCTCCCCCATCAGCTCCCGCCTTCGTTCCTGATCCTTCTCACAAAAAAGATCAATTTCCAGGTCAATCGTCTGTTCACACTCCGCCTCCGTATAGCAGAGGACCACCAGCCCATCGCTCATGCTTCCGTCCCTCCAGCCAGAAAAGAAGCGGTGAGGAAATCCACCGCTTTCTCCGCATCCTGTGCTGCTTTCACCACATCCATCGCTGAACCTTCCCGGATGGACCGGAGCCAGCCTGCCACATAGGCAGCCGCATTCTCCTCCGTATCCGGCGTTTCCACCCGGCAGAGCGAGCACAGGAACGCCGAACCCATCTCAGCAGTCAGCTCCTCACGGCCATACTGCTCCGAGCCGAAGAACGCCTTCTTCACCACACCGTCACGCTTCAGCCGGTCAGTATGTCCGGTCCAGTGTGTCATCTCATGAAACAGCGTTGCATAGTAACTCTCAGCACACCCGAACCGGTCCACCGGTGGCATAAAGATCACATCCTGCGCCGGAGCGTAGGCAGGCTCACCCATCGCCATCACCGGCTTATTCTGCCGGAGAACATCCTCGCAGGAGGCAACCCTCCTCACCGGTTCCGCCAGTGCTTCCACTGCAAGACCTTCACACTGCCCCGGATGAAACACCGGGTAATACCTGACCAGCGGTCTGTCTCTCTTGACTCTCACCTTCACCTCTTCACCGGTTATTTCGTCCTTGCGTTTCCGGGTCGTCTCCCAGGACCAGAACACCACCATTCCGGCAGCCTTCTCACCTTTCCGGACATGCCCACCCAGCTTCTCAATCTGCCGGAACGTTCCCCACTGAGAGCATCCGGCCAGAAGCACCCGATTGATTCCACGGTAAGGTTTTCCGGTCAGCATATTCACGGGGCTCATACTCTCCCAGGTCTGCTTCCACGGGACAGTTCCTTCAGAAAGACGGGAGAGAATTCTCTCTCTCACCATCTCATACACCGGGACCTTGCCTGCCATTCTAGCACACCTCCGCACATTGCAGGTCCGCCCGGAGCATTGCAAGCTCAGCCCCACACTGTTCCGCTTCCCGGAAACACTCGAAGGCATCCATTATCAGCTGCGTGATGTGCTCGTCAATCTCAGGATGCTCCGGGTGCCGGAACCGCTTTGCCACATCTGCCTTCCTCAGCAGTCTGTTCCCTTCACGTCGCATATGCACCGACTGTTCCGCGAAATACTCTTCGAGATGTCCCCACCGGGCGATTCTGTCGTTCATTTCCCGGTCTTGTTCATTCAGCTCTGCTTCAGCGGAAAACTCCGCCCTTCCATTCGTTGCCTTGGCCGTCATCTACCTCAACTCCTACCCCGGCCAGTCCAGACCGAAGTAGAGGGCAATTAAAGGGCAAACGGAGTATGGCTCCTGTTGGAGCGAAGCGGAAACAGACGGCTTACCCGTTTGACATTGCCCTCCTTGGCAGGGGTCAA
>Ga0222639_1001163_pt1 | contig 11339 bp, 11 predicted proteins | sample AntAcemetagen185_FD_179863 | JGI IMG/M metagenome (GOLD analysis project Ga0222639, IMG submission 179863) | Saline water microbial communities from Ace Lake, Antarctica - #185 | ecosystem: Environmental > Aquatic > Non-marine Saline and Alkaline > Saline | place: Antarctica: Ace Lake...
GCGCCAGTAGGGACGACTAAGACCTTTTGCTCATCCACTATAGACGGGCTAAAGGTATGGTCTATGATGCGGACAGGCTCTTCAAGTTTTTCTATGATCAATCTTGCAAGATCAATATAATACCCATTGGCCAGGATAGCTATGTCAGGGCACTGGAGATATTCTTCCTGGGCCGTCGCAAAGGAGTCTTGCAATATTTTATTCTGCTCGGCCAATACATCCTGCCATTTAAAAATAGCCTCTTCCTCTGACGCGCCCTGGTCTATTTCCTCCTGCGCCTCTTCAAAAATAGAAATGGCCTTCCAATATTTGAGAAGATTGACTTTGCCTTTTCTGCCTGCGATCCTCAGGTACAGGTCAAATAATTTTCGCGGACTTATATCTATTTTCTTCGCAAATGTCACAACGTCATATGTGTCATCTGGATGGTCGATGCCTGTGCCTGGCCCCAATAAAAACGCCAGGAGGTTCTTATCCTTGTAGGGTTTATAACGGTTAAAGAAACTGCTTTCCTCTCCTTTTTCCAATTTATCAAGCAGCGCCTTCATGACAAGTCCGCTGTTACAAAAATTAAAATGGTCCAGCCCTATAAAATATTCATAACCTATATCGTCTCTGTCTTCGATCACAGGACTCCAGTCTCCTACCACCCAATCTTCGTCTCCTATGGCAATAAATGTTTTTATGCGCTCGTCTGGCCCAAGGCCTTCTATGCTTTTCAGGAAAAGGCTCTCGGGCATCAGTTCCTTTCTGAGGGTCTCAGACTCCATCCTTCCGCCCGGGATCCAGACCTTGCTGCTCAAAAATTCCAGGCAATATTCATAAGCAGTGATGCTTTGGGTAAAAACAGACGGGATGACCTGCGCTGTATTCTTTATATTCGCTACTCTATTTGTAGAGCCGTTGTTGGGCGGGGCGAGTTCTATTATTGTGCCAATATTGTTTCTGTAATTGATCAAGCCCTGCGAGCGGGAATACGCGGTAACAGCCAGGGCGCCTGTGGAATGAGTTATTACATCTGCTTTTGTGTAGTTGCGGCCAGGGAGGCTGTCATTGAGATAACCTATGCCATGCTGCAGCGCAGTTCCAACATCATCGCCAAGTTCTCTGACGCCATAGCCCCACGAATCTCCTACAACAAGTCCATCGACTATATTATCGCCGTCTGTATCAACTGAATTGCCGCGCATGTCAACGACAATGACGTCGTAGCCGTTGTATGTTAATTCATCTACATAATCTTTTTTTTTATTACGCCAGGCTATCCCGCTTGAGTTAAAACCGTGGACCAGTAATACTGGTTTTTCTTTAAAATCATCTCTTTTGCTTTCGTGAACATATATATTTATTTTTGCGCTTTTAGTACTATCGACTGTAATGAATTTTTCTACATCAGTATCTGCGAATAGACTGGTACCAAGAAATAATGAAGACAATGCTACTATTGAAGAAATGATTAGCTTCATCTGAATCATTTCAAACCCGCATTGCAATTAAATTGCAATGCGGGTTTGAAACTTTTATTAAATTATTGAATTAACTTTTGTGGATTAGCTTCTCCAAAATCCAAAAACCAGAGAGTATTATCTTTGAGGTAGATCTTCTTTTTGTGTTTCTCTGACTGGTCGGATATTACAGCTCTATTTATTAGATCAAACGGTTTTCTTTGTACAATCTCATCATTATCTGTCTTATATCTTCTGTCAGTCCCATCTGGATCAATTGTCCAATATCTGTTACTTGCAATATGCACGCCCCACATATCATGCTTGGTCAATCTTTGACAGAAGGCTATTTTTCCACCCTTCGTCCACTCAGGCGAGTGCATGTCTACCTTATAAAAATTCCTCCACTTGCGCTTTTTGAAGAATCTTGCGATATGGTTTGAAGGTGAGCGGTCTTTAAAGGTGAGCTTCTTAAGATTGGCGCCATCTATATCTACGACCCATACATCAGTATTTCTTATCGGTGTCAGCGCGCTAAAGGCGATCTTGTCTTCATCAGGCGAGAGCTCAAAATCCACTATCTTGACTATCTGGTCCCTGGCATCTGGCGACGCAGCGCTACAACCAGCAATTATAATAACAATAACAACAACCCAAAAGGCTGTCTTTGCCATAAAAAACCCCGTAACTTTACATTCTTGCAATGCTCAAGTGTAAAGTTAGATCTTTTTTGCCTTCTTTAGCTTGCTCAGGCTGGTCAGCAATGCGGAATATATGTCTAATGTGGCAGGGCCGCTCTCATTGACCATGCTGAAGAGTTTCTTCTTTTTGTAATCAGATGAGTTGATCCTTATCTCAGGCAGAAAAAGTTCGTAGACATACACGTCTAAGATGTCTGCGATCTTACAAAGTATTGGGACTGTAGGGATTTTTTTGCCGCTTTCAATCCGGCTTATATAGGTGGTATCGATCTCAGCTGCTTCTGCTAATCGCTCCTGGGTAAGACTCCTGGAGAGGCGGATGCTTCTTACTCTATTAGGCAGTATTTCTCTAAGATTTGGTAGATTATTCATTGGAATATCCTCTATATTATACGATTGGTTGACTAAAAAGAGAATAGACGCAGAGTCGTAAAATAATGACCCACAGTCATATTTCCCTTATGACAATTAAAAAATGGTAGGCTCTAACTTTACACTGGGTAGATGCGTAGGCTACCCATATGGGTAGCCTACGCATCTACCCAGCATCTCTTGCAATGCTCAAGTGTAAAGTTATCTTAGCTCTAGTACCCGATGGAGATTAGGACGGATTTTAGATTTGCTGGGACTACAGTGGGGTTTTTTATGGATTTTATGGCGCGGTCAGGATCTTTTAGGCCGTGGCCGGTAAGGATGCAGACGATCTTGGGGTTCTTGACTTTCTTGAAGTAGCCGGATTTACTAAGCTTGATAAGGCCTGCTACTGATGCTGCTGATGCAGGCTCTACGAATACGCCGTCTTTATTTGCGAGGAGCTTGTAGGCGCTGAGGATCTCGTCATCTGAGACCATGTCTATGAGACCGCCTGATTCATCGCGCGCTGCCTCTGCGCTTTTCCAGCTCGCAGGGTTTCCGATGCGGATGGCAGTGGCTATGGTCTCGGGCTTCTTGACTGGCTTGCCTCGCACAATAGGCGCTGCGCCCTCTGCCTGGAACCCGCACATCTTTGGAAGGCTCTTTATCTTACCTTTTTCCTTATATTCTTTATAGCCCTTCCAGTAGGCTGTGATATTACCGGCATTGCCAACAGGGATAAAATGAAAATCTGGCGGACCTCCGAGCTGATCACATATTTCAAATGCTCCAGTCTTTTGCCCCTCGATCCTGTAGGGATTTATTGAATTTACAAGCTGGATAGGATAGTTAGCGCTGATCTCTTTTACAAGATTAAAGGCGTCGTCAAAATTACCCTCGACTGCAATGACCTGCGCGCCATGGATGAGCGCCTGTGCCAGTTTCCCAAGCGCAATAGCTCCCTCTGGTATAAGCACCACGCACTTTATCTTTGCCTTGGCTGCATACGCAGCTGCTGATGCAGAGGTATTACCAGTGGAGGCACAGATAATAGCATTCTTCCCCTCTTCAATGGCTTTTGAAACAGCCACAGTCATGCCCCTGTCTTTAAATGATGCAGTGGGATTAAGGCCTTCGTATTTTAGATAGACCTCTCCATTGACCTGTTCTGACAGGGTGCGTGAATAAATAAGCGGGGTATTGCCCTCGTTAAGTGTTATTACAGGGGTCTTGTCTGTTATTGGTAAGAAACTCTTATATTTATCTATCAAGCCATTCCACATAACTTACGCCTCTAGTCTGATAAGAACGGTTTTTCTCTTTATAGTGGAGAGCTTATTGATCCTTTTCAATGCCATCTGTATATTTTTCTCTTTTGCGTCATGGGTCAGCATTACAATAGGGACTACATGCTCTTCTCTTCTTTCCTTTTGTACCACACTGGCAATGCTAATGCCATAATCCCCTAAAATATCCGCTATATTTGCCAATACGCCAGGCGTGTCTATTGCAGAAAAATGCAGGTAGTATCTGGTGACGATCTCACCCATCTTCTTTATATTTTTTATCTCCACCCTTTTCGAGGTAACGACCTTGAAGGATTTTCTGCCGTATACAATGGAATGGGAAATATCGATTATATCGCTCAAAATAGCGCTAGCAGTAGGAAGCTTACCTGCGCCCTGACCGTAAAATACCTGCTTACCCACAAGGCCAGCATTTATAAATATGGCATTGTAAACACCTGAAACAGAAGAAAGTAAATAATGCTTAGGTATTAGCGCTGGGTGCACCTTTGCCGTCAATTCCTTGCCTTCGCGCTTTGCGATAGCAAGCAATTTAACCGCATAGCCCAGATCCTTTGCGTATTTAATATCCACCGGAGAAATATTCTCAATCCCCTCCACATAAATATCCTTCATCTTCACTCTTTTGCCAAACGCAAGATAAGAAAGTATCGCAAGCTTATGAGCAGAATCCAGACCTTTTATGTCAAATGAAGGATTGCTCTCGGCATAACCTTTTGACTGGGCCTCTTTAAGCGCAGCCTTAAAGCTGGCGCCCTCTTTTGACATCTGGGTCAAGATATAGTTTGAGGTGCCATTCAATATTCCCATGATACTGTAAAAAGTATTGGATACCATGCCTTCGCGGATAGACTTGATTATGGGCACGCCTCCTGCCACGCTCGCCTCAAATAAGATATGCCTGTCCAGCATTTCAGCCTTTTTAAATATTTCTTCGCCATGCATTGCCAGAAGCAATTTATTCGCAGTCACCACGTGTTTGCCTGACTCGAGCGACTTTATGACGATCTCCTTTGCAGGATGCACCCCGCCTATAAGCTCTACCACCACGTCTATATCAGGGTCATGGATTATTTTATTAATGTCCTTTGTAAACATCTTCCGTGGGACATTGACGTCGCGCTTTGACCTCATATCCTTATCGCATACTAAAGAAAGATTCAGATCGATCCCAGTCCTGTCGCGAAATAACTTCCGCTTGCCGAGCAAAAGCTTTACCACTGCAGAACCTATCGTCCCGAAACCTATAACGCCGATGTTTATTTTCCGGCTCATGTTATTCATCTTTTTGTTTTTTTCGTAAACTATTTTCAACTACCCTTTTTATTGCTTCCAGATCTTCATCTCTCATCGCTACAAACCTGCCCCTGGTAACATAAGATGAGCCGGTTCGTCGCTTATTTGACTCTATGACCTTTAGGTTTACATTAATATAATCCGGGGCAGTAGGGATCCTTAGCTTAAGTTTCAATATTGTACCCGGCGCAAATGACTTATCTGTTGTAAATTTAATACCGCATGCCGAGATATCTCTGGTCTGCGTTACATCTGTCTTTGCCTGCCCAGTAGAGACATCAGTATAAGAGACCACAAAGTTACCATCTAACCTTGTAAATTTCCTCCTCTCAAAAAAATAACCCTGAGGACCTAATGTTTCTTCATCCTGTGCCATAGTGTCCCTCTATTTCTGGCCCTGTACCAGTCGCTTCGCTATTCCAGTATGGTCGGGGCGGCTGGATTCGAACCAGCGACCCCCTGAACCCCATTCAGGTGCCCTAAGCCAACTAGGCCACGCCCCGATGTTTATATTTGCTAAAGAATTATACCATATAGATACGTAGGATTCAAATTATATCAAGGACCAGACTCACTGTCCCGATTGGATTAAAACAGGGGAGTATTGGGGATAGCAGGCTATACTGATATTGACCATAGCAGGAGAGTCGATAAAAGTTGGTCTGTGGGGCAGGAAATTGTGACTGGGGGGCCAGGTTAAAGCTGGGTTTGTAACTCTTGGACATTGTCTATTGAAGATAGTGAACCGTGTGCCATTCTGTAGGCAAGGGAAAGAACTATTATCTTATACCAGAACTCTTCTATGTTCTCTCTGTCCTCTCCAAATTCCCCTGGATCTTCAAGAGAAAGTTCAACAAAGCTCATACCCTGAGATATATTAGCAAAAACACTATATACTGTAACAGGGGCAACGCTGGCAGTTATATCTAAAAACTTATGAACCCTTGCATCAGGAACACCACTTAATATTGTATTTGCTTCATTGTAAAAATCTTCCTTTTCTTTTAACTTATCTATTTTTCCTTTTATTATCTCAGCCATATTTTTTATCTCGCTACCCAATTTTTCATCCGCAAATGCTCTCTTCATAAGACCTGCCATATCAACCGAAGGTCTTCCAGCAGGTGTTACCTTTCTCAATTCTTCATCAAGTATCTTATCAAACTCCCCTACCATTGCCAAAGTCCACTCCTCAACAGACTGCTTTGTTTTACTCTCTGCATTAATAAGGTCTATGAATTTTTTTGCTACCTTGCCCACATAACCTACTTCTTTTGAAAGTTCTTGTAGTCTACCGATATATTTCTGATCTTTTTGTTCAACCTGAGATAAAATCTTAAATATTTTATTCGCCGTTTGCTGAGAAGAAACCCCTTCTATTATGCCCTGTGCAAATAGATCGAAAAACGGAATATCTTTTTCTACCACCTCAACCCTATTAAAAGGTATGACATCTACTAGAGTTTTAAAATCGAGAGGGAGATAAGGGGTCTTTTGGCGAAACGTTATAAGCCATGTGTCTATTTCGATGCTATCGGAATTTTGCTCTTCAAACGCAGCCATTAAGCGATGGCACCCTTCTATTATAATATAACCGTATCCGACAGGATCTTTTAAAATAATTACAGGATTAACCTTTCCTTTTTTATAATGCTCCTTTTTAAACTCTACCCTCCACCTGTCGACATTATTGGCAAAATAACAACTTTGTCTGTTAAATTTCAGTTTCTTTCTCCTTGATAGGGTTATATTGCGTCCAATGTACCAAGGGAAATACATTTTCTCGTAAAATTCAACAATACGACTTGCAACTTTCTTTTGATATTCTTCGGCTATAAGCTTAACCACTTCATCCTCAGATACCTCGTAATAAAAACGGTATTCTTTGTCGCTCCTTCTGTCTTCATAAATAGCTGTAAACATAAAACCATCATTCATCTTTTTGTTTTCCTTAGAAGCCAAAGCAATCTGAATTTCATACTTATTATCGTAGACAGATTCTATCCTTTGAACAGAGTCTTTTATATTTGTCAGCATAGTTATATCTTTTTCGTTTTTAAGGCGTTTATCAAAATATATGGCTAGTTTTTCGGCAATGTTAAAGATTTCCTCCGTCTCTATTTCGTTACAGCCAAGTATGACAGTATTAATATCTTCGGAAATACCATCTATCTTGACAATGCGTTCTTTCGTCTCATCTAGCCCTATCGGAACACGTAAAGCATGTGTGGTTTTCGGAGATAGTAATACCCATATAAAAATCGACATTAAAACTATATTAGTTATCTTGTATATTTTTCCCATATATTTAGTTTCTTTCAACAGGTTAGAATAAGGTCATATTGAACTTTTTGTGCCTCTCTCTATCCCAATAAAGATATCTTCGTCATAAACCTCAAACTCTAAACTAGGGTATAAAATAATCTTGCGAAGCATTTTATCATTCTTTTCCCATTAATTACTCCTATAAACCTGTCTAATATATCTGGAAACAACTCATTGAAATATGTCTCATGGTGACCAATAGTTAAAACTAACTCTTCGATATAAGCATCCAGGATTTCTCCTTCGGTAAAGTCTATCACTATCAAAATATTCCCAGATTCATCTGTTAAGAAATATCCTCTAGCTATATTGTCATGAGGCGAAACTTTATCAAAAAAGTCTCTTTCGTATCCTGCCTCTTCCTTGTCTCTATATTGAAACTTGAGTAAAACCGTCTTTTTGTCTACTGGGTCTTCTGCCTTATAAACAGACTTATTAAGGTACTCTAATATTATAAATTGCTTACCTCCGACCTCAACCCTGTCGCCTGTTTGTGCAATAAAATCTGGTGCTTTTGCGCTATTTATAATGTTTACTTCTTCATTCACTGATTGTTTACTAAATTTCATAATAGGTCTCAAAGAAAAACTTTCCTCTGAAAGGCAAAATGCCATATTCTGACATAGGAAAGTTGCTATTAATATTAAACTGAATACTTTATTAATCTTCCTCATAATCCACCTAAAATAATAGCCCTTATTCAAATAGTGACTAGTAAAAATCTTCAAAGGTTAATCATCATTGCTTTTTCTAAAACTAACGTTTCCAAAAGACTTTTTCTGTCTAGTTTGAATCTTTCTTTTAAAAATTCTATTTTTCCTGGGTTTGAGGCTATGGTCCAATGCACTTCAAATAAACTCTCAAATAAACCACCTTTTAATTCCTCCTCATAATCAGTCAACATGACAATCGCTATGCGGCGATTATCTTTTTTATTAATCTGCCTTGACGTTAAATCTATAGCAATATCTCCATCAACGCTTGATAATTTAATAAAAGCATGTTCCGACCCACGTATCATCTCCGGAGATTTACCGATTTTATTTAAAGCAGCGCATACGCACACGCTGACATCTTCACATAAACCTGTCTCTGGCAAATCATTTCGTTTGTAGATAAAATAAGCCCTAAAATCATCTTGAAGCATTGTTTTTCTTATCCTATTTTCTTTGATCTGACTAATTAATTGATATATTTTCTTTTCGTTAGGCTCAAATAGCTCTTTCAAGCTGTCTATCGTTACGACTATGCCTTCAAGAGGGCTTAATGTTTTTATGAGCAAGTCTGTTAGCTCCTCTAGTAGTTGTCCATAATTTTTTTTTGTTTCCCGTAGAGCTATTTTTATTACTTGTTTCTCTAAAGCCACCAGCCGTTCTTTTTTTATTAGGGGGTTTCTAAGATAAGTATCCATACAATATGCCATGCTAGTTAGAGATAACTTCCCTATTAACGTAAATATTAATACAAAATTATATACCTTTCTAAACATCATCATAATCCACCCATAAAAATAGCCTTCTTTAGGCTGCTATATAAATTGTATCTATACAGTATAAGTATACCCCAAAATAGGGGTGTTTTCAATAGCGGGACTGGTGTCCATATAGGTGTCCATGCAGCGGCCAGTTCCATCCTGTTCAGGCCTGCTCCATCCTGTTCAAAAAGCAACGTAACTTATTGTCAGATTTCGTATTATGTGTATTTGCAAGGAGTTATGAAAATGGCAAGAATCTGAACCCCATTCAGGTGCCCTAAGCCAACTAGGCCATGCCCCGATGTTCTTAAGCACATACACATAGTACGTATATTCGCTATGAAATTATACGATATAGATACGCAGGATTCAAATTATATCAGGGGAGCAGAGATAACGGAACATTTCCCCGATTGACTCGACAACCGTCCCTAAAACTGCCTGAAACTATTTGTGAGGGTAATCTGGCTTATTCTAACCTGGTTAGAATAAGCTATTGAAATTAATATTATTAGTATTAATTTTTTTATTCATTAATATTGAATTAGCGATAAGCAAAATGTCTTATAAATGTAATCATCGATATTCCTATTAAAATAAGTGCCCCAAGAATAAACTGTGTAAACTTCCTTCTTTCTTTTAGCTTTATCTTCATTTTCCCCTCCCTAACCAAAAAACCAACCCAGAATAATTCCACATTGGCTTATATCATAAATATACTAAATCTCTTTTTAACTGCCACTTCATGAAAATCATTTCTCTGTCAACTTACCTACTGTCTCTACACAATGGTCTACAATCTCTTTAATAAAATCCAACATATCAAGATACCGAATTTTTGCCCATTCATCGCAAATTCCTTTTGCTGACCTATCAATATGGTTAACTCGACTCTTTTTTATTAATACATGGAGGTGTGATTTATTCTCTATGATCTTTTTGCCGAGTTTCTTATCGTTAGTGTTTATTGCCTCAATTGTATTTGATAAAATCTTATCTATATTATCGCACAACTCCTTGTATTCTTGTACCGCCGCATCACTAAATAATAACTTTTCGCTTATTTTATACTCAATTCGTTCTACTAGGCTTATGCACAAATTTCCCATTCTCTCAATTGCAGAGATAATGTTCACTAAACCTACGAATATGTTCTTGGTCTTGGCTGATAACTTTTTTTTAGAACTTTCTATTGCTGAGGTAGTCAGGTTACTGTAAGTCTTATTAATCTTTGTTTCATCCTCAAGCACTCGTTTTAAGATATCAATATCGTTTTTCATTAAACCATCGAAGCTGGTGCGAAACATTATCTGAACCCGCCTTAACATTTCTACAGTCTCTTGCCTCAATGAAGCAATTTCTCTTAACTCAGCTTGATTTAAATTTGCCATATCTATGCCCTCCTCAAAACACAAAAAGACAACCCCGTTTCTATCGAGATTGCCTCTATATTATAAATATACTAAATCCCTACTCATAACCACCCCCATTGTGGTAGCTATTATAATACTCCCCCAGGGCTATATAGTCTATCTCTTTTTCTGTAGGTAATATCACCACCCCATCTCTTCCTGTAGGCTATGAAGTTGTCTACAGCTGCCCTGCAAGCCCTTGATATGGGTATATTCAGGTCTTTGGCTATCTTTATAAGCTCAAGCTTCCTTTTTCTTGTTATTTTGAAGGATAGGGTTTCTGTGAGGTTAGGCATGATAGCATGGTAGGTAGGAATAGGCCATGGCCTGTGGGGCATATAATTGTGACTGTGGGGGTTAGGCAATGAGAATGTGGGGCAGAAAATTGTGACTGGGGAGTCGGCTAAATATCGGTTTGTTTCCTAGTTGATTTTAATGCATCATCTATTCCGCTTTTATTTTCTCTTTCTTCAACAGTCCCCATGTCTTCTATAGCATGACGTATATTACGAAGAACTGCCGATAGGTATGGCAACCTTCTTTTATCATTTTTTCTATTGCTAATAACTATCCAGCCAACGGTCATAATGACCTGTTTATGCTCTAATTGAGGCCAGGCTAGAATATAAGGATTATCCGTCCATACCACTTTCCAGCCAGTCATTTCTTCGAACTCTTTCACCTTTCTCAAAAGAGCATTATCTGTTTTCGCTCCACCTGGGTTTTCACGATAGTCTTCACTATTATAAGAAACGATTAAACCATCCCTGTACTCTTTAATATGATACGAAGCATGTTCTATATATTTGCCCTCTAACTCAAAAATAGGTAAAACAATAATGAAAGCTACAATAAATCTAAGCCATCCCAAAAAACCCATAGATAGCAGGGAAATAAAAGGTATGGTTACCAATACGCAGACAGAAATCGATAAAACAGTAAGTATAAAATGATCCGAAGTGGTCAGTGGCACTTTAAACACCGCATCTTTCTTCCATAAAGTGAACCTATGTATCCACGCTCGC
>Ga0222639_1001171_pt1 | contig 11290 bp, 26 predicted proteins | sample AntAcemetagen185_FD_179863 | JGI IMG/M metagenome (GOLD analysis project Ga0222639, IMG submission 179863) | Saline water microbial communities from Ace Lake, Antarctica - #185 | ecosystem: Environmental > Aquatic > Non-marine Saline and Alkaline > Saline | place: Antarctica: Ace Lake...
CAGGTTAAAATATTAAAATTTGGCTATAAATTGTTAAGAAGATAACCAAAACAAAAGCGCGCCGGCGGTTGCCTTTCCTTGCCGCCGGCTTGCGCTCTTAAATTATAAAGGAAAGAGGGAGAGTTAAAAAAGTAAAGCCGATAGTTGATGAGCATCTTCGTTCAATGAATATAAAACATGAAAAAAGAGAGTCATCAGAATTTTTAACATTAGAAGAATATGTTCCCCACGAGTGTGGGGATGAACCGGAGATAAGATTATGATTAAAGGACATCAGATAGCAGGATTAAGCAAAGATAGAGAAAGGGTGGAGAATGATTTTTATGCTACACCCCAAATATCAACAGAGGCATTACTTAAAGTTGAGAAATTTAACTATTCAATTTTAGAACCTGCCTGTGGACAAGGTCATATATCAAAAGTATTGATTGACAATGGATATCATGAAATTGGAATTAATAGCTGTGATTTAATTGATAGAGGATATGGAGAGGGTAGTATTGATTTTTTAAAACATAAATTTAACAATAAATATAATACCATAATAACAAATCCACCATTTAACCTGTTTCAAGAGTTCGCAGAAAAAGCACTTGAATTATCAAATCATAAAGTAATTATGTTTGGAAAATTACAAGCATTAGAGGGATTTAAGCGAGCAAGTTTTATGGAAAAATCACCACTTAAAAATGTATATGTATTTAAGAAAAGGCAAAACCCTTTAAGAAATGGCAATCCTTTAGATGAGAAAGGTAAGCCGTGGGCTTCAACAATGGCCTTCGCTTGGTTTGTATGGGATAAAACCTATACAGGTAAGCCGATGATAAATTGGATATAAAAGAAAACCCCGACGGAGAAAGAAAACGCTTGACAATTAGTTTGTAAAATGTTTTATTTGTATCGGGTTTAAGGGTCGACGAGAGGGATTTTGATTGTTTAAATTATTTTGATGACGCTGGGTACTGGAACTGCGGGGCACGGGAAAGCCGGACAGCTTTTTTAAAAAGATATATCTCAGAAGCTAAATTTTAAAAACTAAAAGAGGAAAGGTTAAAACATGGATATTTTAAAAGACATATTTAATATGACATTTAAGGAATGGATCCAAGGCGGCATTTTTGCCGTTATGGTTTACGGCAGTACTTTTGTTTTTATGGTGGTGTTGAAATTGTATTTTTAGAAATAAGAAGCGCAAAAAACTAAAAAAAAGGAAAGAGGTTAAATATTATGGACACATTAAGAGAATTAAAAAAACAAAGGGCTTGTAAAGAGGGCCTTGCCTGGATAAAAGGACAAAAAGATAAATCAGTAAAAAGCCTTTTTATCCAAGCATTAAAAGAAAAGAAATATCAAGACATTAATTGGGCTATTTCAAGACTATTAAAAAAAGATGATAAAACGAGATATGCTATTTATGCCGCTGAACAGGTCTTGAGTATATTTGAAAAAGAATATCCAAAAGACAAAAGACCGAGATTAGCGATTAAAGCCGCTGAAAACTATCTTAAAAATCCTACGCAGGAAAATAAAAATGCGGCGGCTAATGCGGCTTATGCGGCTTATGCGGCGGCTAATGCGGTTAAGGCGGCTAATGCGGTTAATGCGGCTTATGCGGCGGATTATGCGGCGGATTATGCGGCGGCTAAAGAAAAAATGCAGGTTAAAATATTAAAATTTGGCTATAAATTGTTAAGAAGATAACCAAAACAAAAGCGCGCCGGCGGTTGCCTTTCCTTGCCGCCGGCTTGCGCTCTTAAATTATAAAGGAAAGAGGGAGAGTTACTATTATGAAATGTAAAACCATAAAAGCGATAGAATTATTAAGACAAGCTTCAAAGCTTTTAGAAAAAGGAAAAAATGAGGGTTTTGGCGTCCTTATAATTCCTCAGGCTGATAAAGATTGTAAATACGCTTTAGGCATAAAACCCGGAACGTATAGTATCACAGAGACAGCAGAAGCAGTACATTTTATAGCGGATATGTTAGAATGAAAAAATATAAAATAATATATGCTGATCCTCCATGGTCTTATAATGATAAAGGATGTAATGGAAATTGTGAAAACCATTATAGAACAATATCCCTGAATAGTCTATGTGAATTGAATATAAAAGCTATTTGTGATGATGATTGTGTTTTATTTATGTGGACAACGTATCCCATGATTAAAGAAGGCTTACAATTAATTGAGGCGTGGGGATTTAAATATAAAAGTATAGCGTTTCAATGGATTAAGTTAAACAAGAAAAATGGAAAGCCATTTTATGGTCTTGGCAGATGGACAAGGGGGAATACAGAACCATGTTTACTTGCGACTAAAGGAAAACCAAAAAGGATTTCCGCAAGTGTTTTTCAATTAATACAAACGCCAATTCAAGGCCACAGCCAAAAACCAAATATTGTTAGAGATAAAATAGTAGAACTTGTTGGAGATTTACCCAGAATAGAATTATTTGCGAGAAAACCAAAAGATAGATTATTTCAAGATAAAAGTTGGAACGGTTGGGATATTTGGGGTAATGAGAACGAACATAATAATATAGAATTACTCCCTAAAGGGAAAGAGGATAAAAATGAGAACATCCAGAAATGAAATCGAAAAAGGAATAGTCAAAAACGGGTTTGATTATACTTTGCAAGTTTGGGTTTTAAATTATAAAATTCAGCCGTCAAAAACAGCGGGAGTTCTGGCGGGTAGAGATATAAGAGATTGTGGAATATCAAAAGAGGATATAGAATCAAAGCTGTGGAATCTAAAAACTACATGTATGCAATGCGGAAAACATGGGCTTAAAAAAGGCGAGAGAATGACATTAGAGGGCACAGATAGAGAGCTATTAAGTCATATAGTGCATTGTAACCGTCAAAAATGTCGGGATAAGTACGCCCGCTATTTACATAAATTCCATAATGATATATGGAATGAGATAAGATTAAAGATTTAATATGTAACTTCGCGCCGGTGTTCCTCATAATCTCATCGGCGTGGGGTTGAAGTTCTGGCGCGCAGATTTAAAAATAAAATGAGAGGGATATTATGACACTTAAACAAAAAGAAAAAATAACAGAAGCAAAACTTCAAACGAAAATATTAAGAGTGGGAATTAAAAAAGCAGAAATTGAATGTCTTAACCTTGAGATTAAAGTTTTAAAATCTCGTATAGGATCGAGAAAGCTTGACAAAAAATAAGTATTTTGCTTTGATTCCATTTTGGGTATGAGTGGTTGAACTTTTTTTTGCGCCTATCACTCATACCTTCAGGGAAATTTAGATTATGGTTTTAGATAAATTAAGATATAAAAGAAAGAAAAGTTTTTCGCTTAATTGGAGTGTGATTTTTTTAGGTTGTGGGTTGTTTATTTTAATTTTATTTTTTTGGAGATAATATGCGAACAGGGTTAAAAGAAATGAAAAAATGGTTCCCTGAAATGGAATCAAGATTATCACAAACACATTATTATGTTTTATTAAACCAGATTAATAAGTTTTTAACTTTAGAAAAGAGCGGCGCTTTTGATTCCATACAAATACCGGCTTTTATTAATTATGAAACATGGAAAGGATTTTTAGATATGAGAAAGAAAATAAAAAAACCGTTTACTCTACATGCTCAAGATTTAATGCTCCGGCGTTTGGTTTTAATGAATAGTTCTGGGCAGGACGTAAATAATTGTATAAATAAATCGATAATAAATTCATGGTCCGATGTATACCCGGATAAAACCGTTATCCCTAAAAACTCCCGTATTAAGGATTGGGACACATGTAAGAGTGATATTGATAGAATAGCTAGGTTTTGGGTGAAAACGTATTACCCTGCGCGATTTGTGAACTATACAGAAGCGGAATATAATATATTAATAGATGAAAACGAAGAATATATTAAAAGAATTTTAGCTCATACAAGGGGAAACGTCAAATTAGCTATAAACGCTATTATTATAACAGGAAGATCGTTTACGGATAGTGGACTTAATTGGTCATTAAAAGCAGTTTCACGGTCCTGCCCGGATTTTATAAATAAAATATTGGAAACGGGGGAATAATGCCCATAAATGATAAAACAAATATTTCATTAAATTATGGAGTACGTCCGCGATATAACTGTTGGGATATTCATAGATATTTAGAGGATATTTATGAGGAAATAAATGGAGAATTTATTGAAATAGGTTTTTTCTTGGTTTGTCATCGGCGCTATTTACCTTTAATACCAGATGATATTGAGGCTTCATCGTTAAAAGCATGGGATTACAGCCTTCCTGCTTGTGCTAGGTGTCAATATGAATTTACGGATAAATGGCCTAAAAGTATTTGTTTGCTTAAGAATTGGAAGCACTGGGGTAGGACCGGACAAGATATCCCTATAACCAACTTAACAAAATCGCAGCTTTTATCAGCAATTAAAAAATATATTGAAAGAGATTCCAAGGGATCTCTTTATATAGTTAACGGAGAAAAATACAATGAAACGAACGGGAGCATTATTTGAGTCAATTACTGGCAAAACCTATGCCGAGTGCGAAGAAAAGGCAATTAAATATTTGGAGGGATTAAATGAGCGATAAAGAATTAAACTCAAATGGCAATATTGTACTAACTAAAGATGCTAAAATGTTTAAGAAGCTATTAAAAGAAAAAGCCAATCTGAACCGAGAAAATGACAGATTAAATGATGAATTAGAAAATTTAAAAGAAGCCTATGGTGGAGAAATTGACAGGCTTACTAAAGAACTATCAGATTCTAAAGCCGAGGCATTGATTAAGGATAATGAAAATAATAAGCATTGGATATTAAGAGATAAATTCCATGCCTACATTAAAAAACTTGAAAAACAGGCATTGATTTTGGATAAGGCTTTGGAAGAGATGTGTTGGATGTATGTTTTCAGTAAATTTCATGAAGCCGATAAGAAAAAAAATTGAATTATTGAAAAAACATTGTATAAGTGATGCGAGAGCAAAATGCGAGTAATCTTAATCATATTTCTTATTTGGGTTTCAACCTACAGGGTTATAGAGCCTACAGAAACACTTAGTGAGCCAGTTTCACAAAATACAATGGAGGTTAGTTATGGAAGATAATAATCGTAAAATAGATTTTGCTAAAAAAAGCGGAAAAACAGATGAATGGTATACGCCAAAAACAGCTATTTATCCTATATTAAAATATATCAATAAAAATAAAGTCATTTGGTGTCCTTTTGATACCAAAGAAAGTAATTTTGTTGGTGTTTTAAAAGAAAAAGGATATAAGATTATATATTCTCATATTGATTCGGGGGAAGATTTTTTTAAATATATACCTAATGAGAAATTTGATTTAATACTTTCAAACCCACCTTACTCTACAAGAAATGAAATATTACTAAGGGCTTTTGAATTAGAAAAACCCTTTGCACTTCTTATGAACACAAATGGATTATTTGATAGCAGGTTAAGATGGAATTTATTTACTAAAAATGATTTTACTTTATTTTATATCAAGGGTAGAGTTAATTATATGAAAGAATATGGTAAAGCTGAAAAATCATCACCCCCATTTCAAAGTGCTTATATATGCTCTAAAATGTTTGCGGATAAAATTGTTTTTCAAGATGACGAAGATATGTTATTTTTAAATTAGAGAGGTGATATATGATAGTAGAAAATCTTGATGTTTGGGTATGGGTATCTAAGGGTTTAGCTTGTGTTATAGGGATATGCAGCGTATTATTGACTTATGATTGGATATTTAAAGACTGATGAAATTAAAAGCAGACCTTAAGCCTTTATCAGTTAATGAAGCCTATTCCGGTAGACATCATAAGACAGCGGCCTGTAAGCAGTATGAGCGCAAGTTGTTTTATATGCTGGGGAAACCGAAATTATTGGACTGTGAGTATTATTCAGTAACTTATAATTTTTACCTTGTTAATTTTTCCAGGAAAGACGGAGATAATTGTATTAAGGTTTTACAGGATATGATTGTTAAGAAAGGATTTATCCGGGATGATCGTTATATTGTTGAATGGCATGTTTTTAAATGGCCGGCTTTAGCGGACAGAATCGAAATCGAAATAAAAGAGGTAAAATTATGACAAAATTAATAAGTGAGAAAATAGAAAGGGTTTATGATATGTTTCAAACATCCTTTATTCAGGGTGGCGATGAAATAATTTTAAATAAAAAGTGGAATATTTATTTTTTATTATATGATGTGAAAACACCAGATGACTTTGATTATAAATTACTTTCTTATTTATCATATAATTGCGCTGATAATCATTATCAAAAAAATTCACCACACTGCAAATGGGCTTGGAATAGAATAAACCGGTGGTTTAGAAAAGAGTTCACCTATCAGGAACTTCAAACAATCTATCAAAGAATAGGTGTTGGAACTAATAAGGATGTAGGGATCGAGTTTATTAAATCAAATTGTGATATATCTATCTTGGAAAGAAAACGAGAGGGATTATGAGCGAACGCGGAAATTTAGAAAAGCGCTTAGACGCGCAAGTTTCTATCTGTGTTAAGAGATTAACCTTTAGTAAATACGCCGGGTGTGCTTTCTGCGGCGCGGATATTACGGATTGCTTTCACTTTGCCGGAAGAGCTAAGCGCGGAACTCGCTGGAATTTAGCTTTTTTAGTAGGTTCGTGTAACCCGTGTAATACAGCCTTTGAAGAAGATAAAAAACCCTTTATAGCATGGTTTATTAAAGAGCACGGCCAAGCGCTTTATGATGAATTAGTTTTGCTTTCGAATACACCAGCGCAGTATACTTTATATGATCTCCGGGATATGATTAAGGCTTTTACAGCTTTAAATAAAGAAGAACCAAAAGGTATTATTACTTACGGAAAGAAATATAAAAGGAACAGAAATAAATAAGAATATATAATAACCAATTTTCCCACTTGGGAAATATGGTCATGTGATAATATGTATCAATATGTGTTAAATTGATATATCAAAAGCAAAGGCCGCCATTTCTGACGGCCCCGTTAAGATAACTATCTTATTGCATTGAATACAAATATTGTACTATTTTTGATTTATGCCTTCAACTCCACGGGCTTCTCTATTTATTTTGCGTTCTTTTAGAGAATTTATTGCGGATGCCAAATGATTTAATGCTTTCTCATTTTCATCACATGGGAATTTATCATTAAGCCCTGTTATGATTATTGCGGCGGCCTCAATAATCGTATCAACTTGACAGCCATTTACGCCATTTTCTTTAATTGGCCCGTTCTGAATCTTGAATGAAATACAATTTATCTTGTCAGTTATGTTTATTGGAAACTCATTCCTCATTTTGTCAAAATCAGGCCAACTCATACCTTGGGGTTTATCTCTAACAACTTTGAATCCACCAATTTCTTTTACATCTTTTATTGTTTCTAATGCCATATAATTTTCTCCTTTTTTTTGGCAGGCTTTTGTTTCCCGCGAACATTCCGAGCAATTTTGTGAACCTACCGAATATCCGTCAGTTAAAGCCATCGACTTTAAGAACGAATATAGATTATAGTTTATTTCTTTACAGCCAGCTAAACTTTTTGGGAAATTTAATCTTGAGATAGTTTCTCAATATTTCAAATAACCCATAAAATAATGCTGACAAAGCGTTAGCGTCAGCACTTATAACTATTCCAAAAGAGGCCATAAATGCAATAGATTTAACAACTATGCCCCAAGCCAATACAATATAAGCAATTCTTTTGAATCCTTTTTTAAGTGCTATGGTAAATACCCATTCTTTTATTTCTTCTTCAATACCCATATTATTTTCTCCTTATTTTTTGCAACTCTCTACCGCCAAAGCGAACAGGTAATGTGATATATTATCTTAGGTTCAGGATTTTTGTTAATCAGGCGTATATATCCACCTACTAAGACCTTTTTGTAATCCCGTTGTTCTATAACCCGTAAAAATGCGCATTGCGAAGAGGCGAACGAATTTATTTTTACTAAATAACTTCCGACTTTTTTGCAATTTCTTCCGTTTTTTTTAGAATCTCATCATCTTTAGGTGAAGGTGTTCGCTTCACATAAGCGTTGCAAGCGGAGAAACTGAAAGTTAAAAAAGAAGTGACTATAATACTGATGTTAGGATCTATAGTTTCTTTAACCCCGGCAAAAATAGAACATACAATAGTAAAAGCATGAAGTAAAAATGCAGTAGACAGCCAACTTGGTTTCTTTTTTTTCATAAAATATCCTTATCCGATTTTCTTATTTTCCCGAGCACCAAAATAAAACCCTACAGCTATCCCGGTTAAGTTTAAACATGTGAAAATTGAGTGCTTCGCAATTATTTTAGTAGTTTCTGTATCAAGTCCGACTTTAAAAAGAGACCATATTGAGATAATAATTGACAGAATAAGCAAAACCCCAACAATAGCCGGTCTAACACAGCCCCGAAGCTTATCAACCCACCCTCCACCATACGTGGCTTTATCATGGGTATATGAAGCCTCACCGAGTTTTATAATATCAACAGCGGCCGTTCCGCCTTTTTGAAGAATCGCTAATTTTGCTTTAAGAAGCTCAACTTCTTTTTTACCGTTATTTTTTGCTTTAAGTAAACTTAATAATCCAGTACCTAAAGAACCGAAAATCCCAAGAGCTCCACCAGAAAGGAAACTTGTCGCTCCGGCTATAATAGATTCAAACATTATCTACCACCAAACCTATAAGCGGCCATAACACCAGCCATACGCTTATCGAAACTATATGAGAAAAAAGGACCAATCTCACAAGCCGGCAAAATAGCAGTACGGATATTTTTATTATTACTTAATTTACTAAGAAGGACATCAAGCCTAAACCCAAGGGATGTCATAATATCAGCTTTTTTTTTATCCGAAGAATAGACAAACCCAAAATTTAGATTTACTAATTCCGCGCCGGCTTTGCTTGTGTAAGATATAACTGGGATATGGGCACCGTAGAATACGTCCTTCTGCGGGTTAATAAATACAGCCATACGCATATTACCAAGTATAGAAGTCATATCAACTTCCCCGATGATCGTGTCTACTTTATTTAGTAAAGATGTTTCTTGTGCTTTTACCGGCGCTAAAAAACTTAAACACATTATTATCGTTAAAATTATTTTCATATTATCCTCTTTTTTTTGGGTGCCTGCAAGTTGCAGTTTTATTTTTACGAAGTCCGCCAGGTCTACCCTTACCTTTACCGCTTCCATCTTTTAAACAAAATCCTTTTCCGCGGCCACCACTTTTTTTAATTCTCACTTTCATATTTTCCTCACATGAACATTTTTAGAATATTTTTTATTTTCATTTCTTTTACAGCTTTTTTGAATCTTAACTTTATGAGCGGATTTCTCTTCTCGAACTTTATGAACTTCATTTCGCCCTTTTGAGATAAACCATTCATATAGATATTTTATCATATTAAAAGATGTTTATGTCCCATGATTTATATTTTTTCATCTCAGCCATTAGAATATCGAAGGCTACTTTAGAGCGCATAATGTAATCATCAGCTCGATTTATACCAACACCTATGCACCCTTCAACATCTTCATCATCGTTAGCGATATGAATTTGAGTATAAGTAAAATGAGGTACTTTTAGTAGATAAGGAGTTAATAATTTAGTTTGTGGAGATATCCTTAACTCAATTTTATATCTTCCAGCTGGAATAGCAGTGAGTTTCGGAATTTTAATAAATGGGATTCTTTCTCTATCTTCAATAGTGAAACAGAAATATCTTTCAGCCACACTTAAAATACCAATAGTAGATTTAACAGTTTTCCAAACTCGATATAATTGGAGATTTAACATTACCCACCAAACCTTTTATATATAATTCCAAGACCGGCAATAAAAAACAACCACAATATTCGTACTTGATTTTTAATACCCCAACCAAAACCATTTCCATTTAAAGTTTTTTTATGTGATTTTATTTCCTCATGCCAAAATTCATTCCCTTTTTTCATAACAGCAATATCGGTTTTAATTTCGCCAATTTCTTTTAATATTAAATCTATTTTGTCTGACATTAGTTACTCTCCAATTCTTTAATGCGATTTTCTATCCTTTAATCTTTCTTTTTCACCAATTTTCAAATTAGTCTCGAAAGTATCAGTAATTTTTGAGGCCAAAGCGGCATTGATTTTAGCCTGTAATTTCAAAATATCGTTTCTCCAGCTTGCCACATTATCGTCGATGTCCTTATTATGCCTCGCCGATATGGAGTTAAGAACCTCGGCAGTTTTACCCGCTCTAATTTTCGTAACTTGATCTTTGTTAAACATCTTGCCACGGCCATTTATGGACACGGATATGGTTGTAGAGCTTGCCACTACTGGACTAATAACATCAGCAGCAGAAACAGCCCCTACAGATATGAATAACAGTACAGCGCTAGCGATTAATTTTTTCATCTTTATTTCTCCTTAATTTTTTAGTCATCATGCGAACCTATGCAAATAAAATTAATAATATCCCCACTCTCCCAAGCTCCACTTGCCGGTTCAAAAGTTAAACCTGTGGAAGATTCAGCTACTATCATCGGTGTTTCCAATTTATTGGCTATTAGTTGACCTGTAGTAGTTATTGGAGTTGCGTCCCATTCATCCCCAAATACTATTTCGCAACTACTGTTTGCGCCTGTAAAAGTTATCTTTGCCCCGGTATCGTGTCCCACTATTCCTGCGTTTAAACAAGTGCCGAGAGTGGGAGACGCTCCGTAAAAAGATAAATGTCCGTTTGGATGTACGCCAAAAACATCTGATGAATCTCCGCTTGAAATTAAAAGTGAATAATCATTTACACTATCTCCACCCGCCGGAGTTTGAATAGTGAAATATCCGGTTGGCGTAGTTGAACCTATACCAATTTTGCCTGTTGATAAATCTCCGAAGATAACACCACCTATATTCAAATGATTTGAAGTCGTTGCCGATGGAGTATCTTCATCATAGCCGATTATTATATTATCGGAACCCGAAGTAATTGAATCACCGGCTTGCCAGCCTAGAAGAAGATTATTATCACCCGTGTCGTTGGAGTATCCAGCCCTGTAACCCAGGAAAGAGTTATTCGCCCCCGTGGTGTTTTTGAAGCCCGCATAAGTGCCCAGGAAAGAGTTATACTGCCCCGTGGTGTTTAAGTAGCCCGCAGCATAGCCCAGGAAAGAGTTCTGAGCCCCCGTGATGTTATTTAATCCCGCATAAGTGCCCAGGAAAGAGTTAGCCTCCCCCGTGGTGTTGGAGCGGCCCGCCTGATAACCCACAAAAGAATTACCACTCCCCGTGATGTTATT
>Ga0222639_1001173_pt1 | contig 11279 bp, 11 predicted proteins | sample AntAcemetagen185_FD_179863 | JGI IMG/M metagenome (GOLD analysis project Ga0222639, IMG submission 179863) | Saline water microbial communities from Ace Lake, Antarctica - #185 | ecosystem: Environmental > Aquatic > Non-marine Saline and Alkaline > Saline | place: Antarctica: Ace Lake...
TATTTCATTGCCTGTTATAGATGGTTTCTTGGAATTTTTCATATTGTGTGTTGTAAAAACCTTTTTTGATAACAGCTCAACAAGTTGGAGCAATTGAATTTTTTTGTTTTGTCTGTATTATTGGTCCTTGGATTTTTCTTCCGCTTTTTTAGAGAGCCCCATAGATTCTCTGACGTTAGCAAGAGCTTCTTTATAAATATCTGGATTTTCACCAAAGAATTTTTTTACATTTTCACGACCCTGGCCTATTCGTTCTCCATTATATGAATACCACGACCCGCTTTTATCAATTATGCCTTCTTCAACACCGGTGTCAAGAAGATCGCCTGTTTTTGATATGCCTTCGCCATATGTTATATCAAATTCAGCCTCTTTAAAAGGAGGCGCCATCTTATTTTTTACCACACGAACCCTTGTACGGTTTCCTACAACATCCTGACCGTTTTTTATGGCCCCGATACGTCTTATGTCGAGCCTTACAGACGAATAAAACTTAAGGGCGTTTCCACCAGTAGTTGTTTCAGGGTTGCCGAACACCACGCCTATTTTCATGCGTATCTGGTTAATAAAAATAACTGATGTCATTGTTTTATTTATCGAAGAGGTCAATTTCCTCAGTGCCTGGGACATAAGCCTTGCCTGAAGCCCCATGTGGGAATCGCCCATATCACCTTCAATTTCTGCTCTGGGTACAAGTGCTGCAACCGAATCTATAACAACGATATCTATTGCTCCGCTTCTAACCAGCATATCTGCTATTTCGAGTGCCTGTTCGCCTGTGTCAGGCTGTGCGAGCAGAAGTTCATCACAATTCACGCCAAGCTTTTTTGCATACCCGATATCAAGGGCATGTTCAGCATCTATAAACGCCGCAATGCCGCCCAGTTTCTGAGCTTCTGCAATAACATGAAGAGTTAAGGATGTTTTCCCGGATGATTCAGGGCCAAAAACTTCTGTGACTCTGCCCCTTGGAAGTCCTCCTACACCCAGTGCTTTATCAAGCGCAAGAGAGCTGGTCGATATTACCGGCACATCAACAATCGGCTTGCCGCCTAACTTCATAATAGAACCTTTGCCGAACTGGCGTTCTATCTGAACTATCGCTGCTTCTACAGCTTTTTCCTTGTCCGGTGAACTGCTCATTATACCCTCCTCAAAATATTTTTACTGTTTGTATTACTTCTTTAAAATATATTTCTGACAGGATTAACTGGATATTCAGGATATAAATTAGCTAAGGTTATAAGGTTATCCTGTCAGAAAATGAAATCTCTATACTATGAACTTAACAGTCTTCAGACCTCAAGAAAGAGGGAGTCCCATCTGCTCATCATGTCTATCGAATCCCGAGTCGGTCTGTTGTTGCCGCAAGAAGCGCGTTATCGCCGACTGTTTCTTGAGTCTTTCCAAAGCATTCTTGTAACATCTTGTCAGCAGAGAAAGCAAATCGTCCATGTTATGCAATGTGGAGAAAGACTTGTCCAGAGAAATATATACTAAAACCTTCTTTTGTCTCTTCAGAAGGTTAATTATATTGTTCAGTGTTCCCTTGCTTTTCATGTCCCATATCATAAAACCACAGGACGCTTCATTGGCCATCTGCAGGTCTTTAGTTGCATAGTAGTTGAAGTCTTTCCTCGCAGTTTGTGATGATATGTTCCTCGTTTCCCAGTTGCCAATATTGTTCCTGCACGTATCGCCCATACAAAAAATAATGACATTCTTATAATGCTTACCGGCAAAGTATTTTTGTACGGCTTTGTCTACGCCATTTGCGTCTCCGGTTGACCATTTCATCTGTCTTTGGTTTACGGTGTTTGTGACAATATTTTAACATCAGGTTATCATATTTAATATTTATTTCAAGCACAAAGCAAAGCTGATTAAGCCGGACTGGCTGGTGAAGTTACGGAGACTTGCGGAGGGGGAGGGTGAATGCTTATGAAAATATACGTTTCATATCCTGTTGATGTATGCTATGTAATTATTTATACTAAGAAAAACAGAGTAAATCAAAATATTGAAATGTTGCTGATGCCACTGTTCTTCAGCCAGCTATTACGCCTACTTTTTCACCCGCCCAGAATCTGGATTCGGGCTGTCCCTGAATCCTTTAGCATCTTTTGTATTTCTGTTGGTAAATAGATTTGATGATTTCCGGTAATGGCCAACCGGGCAATGTAGGATTCTCCTGTTTTTAGATTTATTAGCCTGACTGTCACTTTCTGCTTGTTTTCTGTGCTAATACCCTCTTTGGCAGCAAGCTCCCTCTTCTCCTTTGGGATAATAATCTGCTCTTCATAGCCATCCTCAGCCACTTCCCACCTGCCCGCTATGCCTTCCGCAAACCAAAAAGACTCAACTGTGTGGCTTGTTAAATCCCCACTTAATTAACCGGCCTGATAGGAGCTATGGCAGACGGGTTCGATTAATAGCATAATACACCTCCTTTAATCTTGATTTGGTTTATTCTTTAAAATGATGACGTATCTGCTGGTTACACCGATTATTTTTTTCTTTTGCATGGCGGATACTACATTTGCCTTAAAACGCTCTGAGGAGAGTGGTGCCTGAAAAATATGGGTTTCCTGCCAGCCGCTTTGATCTAAAATCCGAAGGTAATCATTGATTAAAATGGAATTCACTCGGGTCTCATTTTTGGCAGGGGTGTTTTGGAAATCGCGCCCGCCAGCTTCGCCTGAGCGAAAGTCTTGAGGGATGCTGGCTGCTTCCTTTGGACGAGAGCGATGGCGGGCAGGCCAATCGTCTCCGAAACGTCTGTCACAGTCATTCCAATTCCATAGATCCCATGTCCTTAAACCCCAGTTAAGTGCCTTAAATCTATCAAGATCGTCTTTTCCTTCTAAGGCAATAGACCAGACGAGGGGTTCTGTCCACCCATGCTTTTCAGCCACCTGTGGAACAGTAAATCCTTTCGATAAACCGGCATTTAGAAAATTTGGCAGCTCTGCCATTTTTTCTAAATGGTTCGATAATGTCCTTTGTATTACACCTAAATCTCTTCGCGATTCATTCTTGGGGAACTACCACACGATTCATTCGGAATATCTTGAGATCCAAATCTAATTGACCCCTATTTCTTCAGCGATGAAACAATCATTCTTTGTCAGTCCTACTGCCTTTTTCTTTTAACTGCTTTGATTTTTTTTGACAGGGGAAGATAGTTTTCTGAAGTTATCACGCTTTTACCGGTTTTTTCTTCCAATTCCTGGCGAGTTCTTTTAGCGATCTTTCCGCCCTTTTTTCCTGCCTCTTTATTTTCAGGCATACCAGTGGCATTGACACTTTCGGCAATTTGTCGTGTTGATAGTTCCGCAAGAGCGGTAAAAATAAGCTCCGCTTCGCTCATGTGATCACGCAGATTTTGCGTTTTAAGCTCTTTGATATCTTTGTGTTTCTTGACGGAAACACCGCTCCATTCCTGATGAATGATATTGGTCAAAATGGCATATTCCTCTTCTTTGGTTATTTCATGATCCTGCCAGTAATCGGTGAGCTTGTTGCGGGTTTCCTGCCCCATCATTCGCTGTTGAATCCATTTTTCGCTTCTGCCGTGCTGCTGCCAGAATTCGCGGGCACGGTCAAGCGAACGGGCAGGGTCGCTCATATCCTGAATGCGTTCATAACCGACTTTTGCCAGCCACAGTTTTATCGGTTCAGCCTTGGGGCTGGGAACTGATTGTATCAAACGGAGCAGTGTTTCAGGATCGGCAACATCGGTCAGGTATTTCTTTCCGTCCGCTGCTTCCATTTTCAGTCGGTTACATTTTGTAACCGACTCACTGCCTTCTTTTTTCAAGCGATTTTTCAGAACTTTCCAGTAGTTTCGCGCCGCCTGATAATCCGGCTGTTGTATCAGAACCTGTAATATATCAACCACCGAGAAATACCATGTTTCATTCTGCTCGTCATAATGACGGCGGATTTTATAGTTTTCAAAAACGGCTAAGGCGTTATCAGTCATTCTTTATCCTCCCCGCTATTAATATAACTTGTTGCTCGAATAAATGGAATAAAGCAGTTGCTGGGCACATTCGGGACGTCCATTGGTAAATCAGTAACTCATTCGAGCAGATGATAATTCCTCTCTTTGGCTATTCTTTCCCCTTTATTCACAGCATAAACTACGCCGGATTGGCTCATTTTAAATTGTTTTGCCAGCGAAGTTCCGCTCATGCCTAATTCACGAACTGCCCAGTAAAATAGCAGGCTCCTTGCTTCTGATCGCGTTTTCTGCCGCCCCTTCAAGTGAAGTTCTTTTTTATTAATTCCGTATATCTCGACAACTCTCTGCTCAAGGCGTTCAAGATTATATCCCTGGTTTTTTAGTTCATAATGCCGAGAGTACTTCTCATCCGCCTGAGACAGAACTTCCAGAACAAAATCGCTCTCGCCAAGTATCCGCTCATCTCCTTTAATGCGATCCTGACCTCTCAACCGTATTTTCTTAACTTCGGCCCAGCCGCCAAGGCTTCGAATCAGGCCACCTCCTACCAGCTCCGGTCGTCTGCCTTGTTTAATCCCTTCTTCCATATAGGTAATATAATGCTTCCTCGAAGCGCCAAGCCTTTTGCTAAAATACGATAACACATATTCAGTATCCTGCCACTCACACTTCTTATTACCAGTCAGCACACTGTGACCGCTGTAATCATATTTGTTAAGCTCGTAAATATCAGAAACAACCTTTGCCCTTAAAGGATTCAAATGTATGTAACGAACCAGTTCTTTTAGATAAATATCCTCCTGGCAGATTATGGACTTGTAACGGTTTTGAAAAAGCTGGCCATGCCTCTTGTGTCTGCGGTTAAAACTCACCGCATATCCTGTAAGAAGTCTCCTCATCAGGGTCGATAATCCTGCATCTCCTGACCGGAACAGGAAATGGGCGTGGTTGGACATGAGCGCCCATGCATAGCAGGACGTGTTTGTTTCAGGTACCAGCTTACTGAGTCGTTCAAGAAAATTGCTCCGGTCATGGCTGTCTCTGAATATCTTTCTACGTTCTATTCCCCGTATAATTACATGGTGCACCACACCAGGTGCATCTAATCTCGCTAATCGTGGCATAATAAATTCAATATCATCAGTATGCTAAGCTGTCAACTGTTTTACAAATGGACGTCCCGAATGCCCCTACCAAGTATCCGCTCATCACCTTTAATCCGATCATGACCACTCAACCGCATCTTCTTAACTTCGGCCCAGCCGCCAAGGCTTCGAATCAGGCCGCCTCCCACCAGCTCCGGTCGTCTGCCTTGTTTTATTCCTTCTTCCATATAGGTAATATAATGCTTCCTCGAAGCGCCGAGCCTTTTGCCAAAATACGATAACACATATTCAGTATCCTGCCACTCACACTTCTTATTGCCGGTCAGCACACTGTGACCGCTGTAATCGTATTTGTTAAGCTCGGAAATATCAGAAACAACCTTTGCCCTTAAAGGATTCAAATGGATGTAACGAACCAGTTCTTTTAGATAAATATCCTCCTGGCAGATTATGGACTTGTAACGGTTTTGAAAAAGCTGGCCATGCCTCTTGTGTCTGCGGTTGAAACTCACTACATATCCTGTAAGAAGTCTCCTCATAAGGGTCGATAATCCTGCATCTCCTGACCGGAACAGGAAATGGGCGTGGTTTGACATGAGCGCCCATGCGTAGCAGGACGTATTTGTTTCAGGTACCAGCTTACTGAGCCGTTCAAGAAAATTGCTCCGGTCATGGCTGTCTCTGAATATCTTTCTACGTTCTATTCCCCGTATAATTACATGGTGCACCACACCGGGTGCATCTAATCTCGCTAATCGTGGCATAATAAATTCAATATCATTAACATACTAAGCTGTCAACTGATTTACAAATGGACGTCCCGAATGCCCCACGAATGCCCCGAATGCCGCGTCCCCTATACCCCGTCCCCTATACCCCGTCCCCTATACCCCCTTAATAAAACATGGACTCGCAACTTCTTTAAATGAAAAATCGATCTTATCAGTTCCGTAAAGAAAACGATTTACAATATCTGCAATATTAATATCGAACAATACAATGTTGTGGCCTTTGCCTAAGTCACTTTTATATTCAATACCATCTAATCCATTATTTTTAAAAAGTTCTGCTATAATTTGAGTGGGTATATAATCAGCAACACTGTCATTTGGAGTAACCGGCATAGAAAATGCCCAACCTATGTTTGTCCATACTGCTTCTTCCTTTTTTTCCGCAGGCGGTTCTTTTGGGTAACAAAAAAATTCTTCATGCTGGACTGAACAATTAACCAAAGTTATGTCTTTCTTTATTTCTAATTGTCCAACTGAGATTCTCGAACCTAACCATGGTCGGACTTCCGTCATGGCTGTATTTTTATCTGTAGCAACATATAAACAAGGTATTCCTTTGGGATTTGCCCTACCTTCTTTAGCCTCGTGAGGAAGAGGTTTCATACGTTTTGGAGGCAATGGACAAGGTTCATCTCCTAAATGTAAATGCTCTTTCCCTTGTATTGGCCTCCAATCGTTACCGAGTTGAGAACGCCAAAAAATTGTTCCTTGAGGCACTCGCCGATATCTGCTTTTTGATGTAGCTAAAACTGTATCGAGAAATTCTTGGACGCTCTGATCAAAAATGTAACGGCAGGTATTTATAGTTTTTTTCACGAATTCATCATAGCTGCTCCATGATTTAAATTCAGGCATATTTTATCTCCTCAAGTTGATATAATATATTAACACATCCAGTTATTATATAGATCCTGACTATTTCCACGGATTTCATGATTATTGACCAAAAATTAGCAAAAAAACAGTTTTTTTAGATGTATATTTCGACAATTTGGATATTAAACAGAAAGTCGGATAACCCCATTGAAGGCTATTTCGCCAGATATTTTGAAGTTCAGCTTGCCAACTGCTTTACTTAAGATACAAACGATTCTAATGCAGATAGTGCATATTACAAGTTTTAAAGCGTTTCAGTTTGTTACATGAATAGCAGATATGTTGAATTTTGAGGCACCTACAGATGCGCGTCTGAATTGAAAATTTCTGTTATCTTGGATGTGATGTTTTGTGCACTTCAATATTTTGGAGTATATCCTAAATATCTTATTGCTTGTCTTACCTGGTCGGCATTTCCATCTTTGTTGCCATTTATTTTTAGATAATTATTAAAATCTGATACAGCTTGATCATAATTGCCTTTTTTCACCCAGGCGATCCCTCGGCTATAATAGGCACAAGCGTATCCCGGGTTTAATTCAATAGCTTTGTTAAAATCCGACATAGCCTGATCATGATTGTCTTTGTGATACCAAACAAGCCCTCTGCCTATATAGGCTTCAGCGTATCCCGGGTTTAATTCTATGGCTTTATTATAATCCGATATGGCACGATCATAATTGCCTTTATCATCCCAGACAACCCCTCGGCTGTAATAGGCTTCAGCGTATCCAGGAGGGCAGGGTTTTGCGAGTTCTGGATTTAATTCTATGGCTTTATTATAATCCGATATAGCTCGATCATGATTGCCTTTGATAGTCCAGACAAGCCCTCGGCTGTAATAGGCTTTAGCAAGTCCCGGGTTTAATTCTATGGCCTTATTAAAATCCGATATGGCACGATCATAATTGCCTTTGATAGTCCAGTCAAGCCCTCTGCTGTAATAGGGTTTAGCAAGTCCCGGGTTTAATTCTATGGCCTTATTAAAATCCGATATGGCACGATCATAATTGCCTTTTTTTTCCCAGACAATCCCTCTGCCTATATAGGCTTTAGCGTCTCCCGGGTTTAATTCTATGGCTTTATTATAATCCGATACGGCTCGATCATAATTGCCTTTGTGAACCCAGGCGACCCCTCGGTTGTTATAGGCAATAGCGAGTCCCGGGTTTAATTCTATGGCTTTATTATAATCCGATATGGCACGATCATAATTGCCTTTGATAGTCCAGGCAAGCCCTCGGTTGTTATAGGCAATAGCGTATCCCGGGTTTAATTCTATGGCTTTATTATAATCCGATACGGCACGATCATGATTGCCTTTGTTCCACCAGGCGTGCCCTCGGCTGCAATAGGCAATAGCGTATCCCGGATTTAATTCTATGGCTTTATTAAAATCCGATACGGCTCGATCATAATTGCCTTTGTGAACCCAGGCGACCCCTCGGTTGCCATAGGCATCAACATAATTTGAATCCAGACTAATCGCCTTGTTTAAATATTCTAAGGCCTTGTCTGGGTCTGTAAATTTTCCGTTTTCCCAAAGACCAAGAGCCTTATCCACTAATTCAGAAGCTGTCAAGCCTTGTGTTGCTTCTCTGAACCGGTTTTTTAGTATTTCTTTTTTCTGTTTCTGTTCTTTTATCGGCAGGGTTTTTAGTTTTTGATTTTCTCTTTCAAGCTCTTTGATCGTTGCCAGAAGCTCTTTTTCATGCTTTTGATTCTCCTTGTATTTTTCCAAAAGGCTGCGGTCTTGAAGCAATTTTCTTATTCGCTCTTCAAGGATGCTTGTATCGACATCTACTTTTGCCTTAACAATAATTCCGAAAGTATTTTCTGTTGAAAAGTTCTTTTGGGATACAATCTCTGTTTTAAGCACACCCGCGGCAAGAGCAAGGATTTCGTCTTTTTCAACTACGTTTTCCTTTACGATGGTCAAACTTTCCAGATATGTCCCGGCCTTTTCAAGGACTTCACGCTTGGCCTTGGCAATAGCCCCAATTCGTGCGTCATCTGGTGACTGGCTTCCTCCAAATGATTGTTTAACAGTATGGATATAGGTTTTTATTTCAGCATGGGAAATGCCGGGGCTCAGGATAAATACAAGTAACAAAAGACAGGCTTTTCTAAACATAGGATATGCTCTCTTAGGCTATTTAATTTGAGTGACAGCTGTGGTGTATGATGTCTTGCCTTAATCGTGCCCCTAAAAAACCGCTATTTCTAATCATAAGGTCTTTTTTCTATATCAAAGCTATAAAGATCACTTACTATCTCATAAAAGTTTACATGTTACCATGCCGAACCGGTTACTATAATGATACGCTGATCAGCTTTGTGTAAACAGCGCCGGTCGGCTTTAAATCGCTTTTAAACAGAATAATATTATCCGCATAAAAAGAGCTTGATTCCAGATCACCATATTTTTTTATTGCGTTAACAAGTTTTGACTCTTTGATTTTGCCTTTTGTGCGTGCCATAGTCAGATGGCTTTTAAATGGTCTGTTCTCATTTAAAAAACCTGCTTTTTCTAATCTGTCATCAAGATTTTTTTGCAGCCTGGCCAGAATTTCAATCTGCCCCTTAATCCCGAGCCATAAAACACGGGGCCTTTTAATGCCGGGAAAAACACCGATTGTTTTTGCAGTAAGAGATATTGGAGTATAACCCGATGCTGTTTTTAATATTGCTGCGCTGATTTTTTCCGTATCAGCCTCGTTAATGTTGCCCAAAAACTTCAGGGTAATATGAATATTTTCCGGCCTGACCCACCTTGCATCAAATCCATCATACTTGAGGTTTTTCTGTATGCTGCCTATAAAAGATCTTATGTTTTCCGGCAGTTCAAAAGCTATAAAAGCACGTATCATAAGATAAGTTTGAAGTGCCTAAAGTGAGCTAAAGTGCCTAAAGTTAAGGTTTCGCTTCGCTCTATTAATTCATATACAATTAACAGTCCGTCAGAGCCATTTGGCGGATTGGTCGCTTCATACATCATTAGCGTAGATTGTTTTTCCCAGGGTTTCAAGTGAGCTAACTTGTCTGGTAAATATTAAAATTAGCAGCGCTGGAGGCGCATTCCTTAACTTTAGGCATTTTAGGCATTTTAGGCACTTTAGCTCACTTTAGGCACTTATAAGTCTTCAACCCATATAGTGTAAAACACCTATATATTAATTACTTCACCGTATTGACAAATCAAAACACTTAGTTTGGAAGAGTAAACTGTGGTTCCCCAAGCGTGAATTCTCCCTTTAAAATCCAGTTTTTCAATGTATCCGCAATAGCACGGGCCTTTACAATGCTTGAAATAGGCACGGTTGGAACTTTCTCTCCCTGAAATTGTATGTATCCGCTTTTAAGTTCAGCATAACTAACCTTGCCGTAGCTTTTTGAAATACCGTTTGGATAATCATGTCCATAATCTACTATCTGGGTAAAAATTTCTTTGTCAGACACAGCAGTATATTGTGCCATTTCTTCATTTAATATTGGGATCGGAATTCCTATGCCTACCGCCAGTGAAGCGCCATAGCCCTGAAGACTGACTCCAACCAGCCAGTCAGGACTCATTGTTTTGAGATCTCCCATGACCCAAAGTGTTCCTGCAGCTGTGACAGGAACGCCCTTTTTTGTTCTTTTTACAGAAGGGTTATGCTGCGTTCCCGACCATGTAACATAGCCTGTGCCGCCGCCTAAAAAAATTCTGGTACCAAGACCAATGGTTTTATAATAAGGATCATTCAAAAGCGGGCTTAATTGTCCGGCTGAACAATAATTTATATTACACGCTTTTGGTTTAAGAACACCCAAATAAGTGTAAACCGTTTTGTTAGTTAAATTTACTGCAGAATTATAATTCTGATAACAGTTTCTTGGATTGCAGAGTGTGGCCTCTGGAATGGTGCGCAGAGTTATTTCCTTTTCTATCATTCTATTTGGATAACATGCGGTTCCATAGGATGTTGCTTTCAAGTAAACCTTTTTTTTTGCGACCAGATCGTGGATTACATGTGCTCCGCCATATTTGAATTCACCAGGATATACCTTGTTTAAAGGATCATCCTCACACAGTTCTGTAGCGCCTATATAGCAGTCTACGGCAGCAAGCCCGCCATATGCCGGCACCTTGTTCATCCAGACTTTGGAAGCTCTGATTCCTGGAACAGAATGCCCAAAGTTAATAAAGGCTCCGGAAGAACACATTGGAGAAAAAGTTCCTGTAGTTACCACGTCAACATGTTTTGCAGCTTCAACAGGGCCTTCATTTTTTACAATATCTATCATTTCTTCTGCCGTAGCTACAACCACTTTGCCTGATCTGATCTTTTCGTTTATTTCCTTATAGGTTTTGTTGACTTTATATTTTTTCATTTTAAAATACTCCACGCCAAGTCAGTTGTTTAATCTTCCTGAACCATTCTGATTTTGCTCATTATATTATTATCTATCCAGCTGGCATCCCACCATTCAACAGGATTTACAAAAGTTTGATGGACAAGCATCCCAAAATGAAGATGGTCGCCCCCGGCAAGACCT
>Ga0222639_1001175_pt1 | contig 11260 bp, 6 predicted proteins | sample AntAcemetagen185_FD_179863 | JGI IMG/M metagenome (GOLD analysis project Ga0222639, IMG submission 179863) | Saline water microbial communities from Ace Lake, Antarctica - #185 | ecosystem: Environmental > Aquatic > Non-marine Saline and Alkaline > Saline | place: Antarctica: Ace Lake | collected...
GAGCCCGATCAGGTCGTCGCTCCCGGTAAGGATCTCAGAGGCATTGGAAAGAAAGTTCAGATTGTCGTTGAACATCTCAGAGATAGCAAGCCCGAAGAGGTTGCTTTTCTGGACATAAAACTGGTCGGCCAACATATCGGCATCAGAGACAATAATAATGGTCGCCGGCTTTTGCCCCTCCTTGATATGCACCCATTTTTTTTCTTCAGGGGCCTTTGAATCGGGGTCCTTGGATGCGGGCCGGCCTGTGGGGAAGGCCGTCTTAAATTTACCGCGGATGCGCACCACAATATTGAACCGTTCTCCTGCCGGGACAAAATCCTTCTTGATTGCGCCCACACCCAAGTATGCCTTGAATGCATCCATAAGGGCAGAATTCTTACTGGAGTCAACCAGCGGTTCAAATTCGGAGTCCACATCGCCGGACTTTTTAATAGCTCCGGCTATGGGGAAGAGCATGCTCTCCAGTCCTGCCGTAATAACGGCATCTTTGTTAAAGGCCCCGCCTCTTGCGGAGATCATCAGGGGGTTGTCCTCCATACTGTTATTACCGGTCCTGACTCGGGTCGGCTGATCAAAATCAGCAACTGCCTGAGTGGAATCCATGGATACTCCCCATGCCTTGAAGACCTTGTCCAAAGAGGCGCCGGAAGAGCGCATAAACTGCTGCTGACCCTGGCTTCTGTCTGAAACGCATAAGGGGTCCACGAAGATAAGGGCTTTTCCGCCTGAAAGGACATACTGGTCAATGGCGTATTCCAATTGGGGCCTTAGATTTTTTGGGAATATAATTAGGAGAAGATCGAGCAAGGGATCGATCTTTTGGACCGAGGGATTGATCTGCCGGACATCATATATCTTCTTCATCTCTGTTACAAAAATCCACTCTGCCCCGGGCCCCTGACCCTGCATGGAAGGCCTGCCGCCTGTCCCGAAAATCGGAAGACTGCTGATAATCGCCACTACTTTTTTTTCCGGTGACTGAAGGCCTTGAATGATACTGGTGAGGTCGTATTCCAGTATCTGCTCTTTGGCAGGGTCCAACCATTCAATGACATCTTCCTGATCTGCAGAGACAAAAACCAGCCCGCAATAAATCTTGCCTCCCTGGGTTCCCATCGGGTGTATCCCATACTTCTCCGCCCATTCCTCTTCGTCAGAGTCGGGCCTTGGGTCATATATCTCCACTTTGATCTTGCCTTTACCGGCATGCTTGTATTCAGAGAGAAAATCCTTTACCTCTTTAGCGTAGATCTTGATATTTGCCGGGATGTCGGGGTTGCTCTGGGAGTAAAAGAATTTTATGGTGACCGGCTCAGATAGAGACGAAAGGATATTCTTCGTCCCGTCAGAAAGAGAATAACTGTTGTCTTCAGTGACGTCCCAGCGGATATTAGCATAGGAAACAATAATGTTTACAAAGATCAGGATGAGGAAGAGGGCCACCAATCCAGTGACGGACAGGAGCGTCTTTTTATAATCGTAACCTTTCCCTTTAGCCATTCTCCGAGCCTCCTTCAGCAATGTATTCTTGGTAAGTTCTCAAAAAGTCCGGGGTTGATGGAACTCTCAAACGAACCTTTTCGCAGTGAAACGTGATGCGTGATGCGTGAAACGTGATGCGTGATTCACGTTTCATGAATTTATGTCCTCATTCCTGCTTGTTGCGAACATATCTATTTTTTATTCTACCTGGGGATTGAGAAATTACCATTTTTGCCGATAACAATCTAAAAGCATTTGGTTCTTATTCCTAAACTTTAGGCAATTCAGCTCATTTTAGGCATTTACCATTCTGGTACTACGTAGTGTCTGAAGCGCATAATTAATTGATATTACAAGATGTATCTTCTGTTTTTTTGTGTATTTTGCGCCTTTTTGCGGCTATATCAAATTTCAAGCCGCTCCGCGGTTCTGCAGTATCACACCGTTTGCAAAGAGCATAAAAAATATGACGGAGATAAAATAGCAGAGATCACGCAGGTCTATCACCCCCCGCTCTATGGAAGCGAAATGGGGCATAAAACTGAAACCCGATACCACATCCACAAGCCAGAGAGGCGCCCATCCGGAAAGTATGTCTGTTACCGGAGGCCACCCGGCAAGGACCAGAAACAGGCAGATAACCACTGCCAGTATGAAGCTGATCACCTGGTTTCGTGTCATGGCTGAGGTCATGCTTCCCACGCTCAGATAGGCTCCTGCCATGAGGAAGCTCCCGAAATAGGCGCAGAAGATGGCGCCGAGATCCGGGTCGCCGAGGTAAATGACAGTGAGGACCATGGGAAAGGTGAGGAGCAGCGCCACCCCTATAAACAGCCATGCAGCCAAGAACTTTCCTAAAATGACCTCGGTAAGGGTAACGGGGAGGGTCAAGATTAATTCGATGGTCCCGGTACGGCGTTCCTCTGCCCAGAGCCGCATGCCCACGGCAGGGACCAGGAAGAGGAAAATCCAGGGATGCCATTCAAAAAATGTCCGGAGGTCTGCCTGGCCTATCTCATAAAAATGGCTCAGGGAAAACGTGAAAAACCCGCATAATAGCAGGAAGACCACGATAAAAACATATGCCACGGGAGATTCGAAATAATCTGCAAATTCTCTTCTCAGTATTCCGGCAGTGTTCCTAAAAAAATCTTTCATACTTCCCTCTCTATTGAATCGGGCATTGTAACCATGCGAAACGCTTCATCTAAACGGCCTTTTTCCATGAAAAATGTCTCCACGGAGAATCCTTTTTCAAGGAGATGACGGAGAATGAAATCTGTTGGTGGTGCAGGCGTTCCCTTTGGGAAGACGCGGAGAGTCATCTCTGTTTCGTCTTCATTGACAACTTCACTCTTTTCGATCTCCGGGATATCGTTCATATTTTGAACGATATCTTTTCCATCTCCTTTCTTAATGGTAAAACATATAGTCCCATGAAGGGCCGACCTTGTCATGAGCCTTTCAGGCGTATCGTCAGCCACAATCCGGCCCTTGGCGATGATAATCACCCTCGTGCACACCTCGCCCACCTCTTCCAGTATATGGGTTGAGAGGATGATCGTCTTCTCGCGGGCCATTTCACGGATCATGGCACGAATCTCATATTTTTGATTTGGATCAAGACCATCCGTGGGTTCATCCATGATGAGATATTCCGGGTCATGGAGGATACTCTGCGCAAAACAGACTCTCTGCTTAAATCCCTTGGAAAGGGTGTTTATGGTCTGAAACCGGACCTCTGTGAGGAAACAACGTTCAAGAATCTCTTCTATACGCCTTCTCTTTGAGTCACCGGAAAGACCTCGCATCCCTGCGATAAAACCGAGAAACCCGACAACCGTCATGTCAGGATAGGCAGGGGCATTCTCAGGCAGATAGCCGATCTTTCTCCTTGCCGCCAGGGACTCCCCGATAATGTCGCTCCCCCCGATAGTAGCCGTCCCTGATGTGGGGGGAAGGAAGCCTGTGATCATCCTCATGGTGGTCGATTTTCCCGCGGCATTGGGACCTAAGAAGCCTAAGACTTCTCCCCGGCCTACAGAGAAAGATATGTCGTCAACAGCGCAATTTTCACCGAAATATTTAGTGAGATGGCTTACTTCTATCATGTAATTCCTTCCTGATGCTGGATACTGGATACTTGATACTTGATACTGGATACTCGTTATTCGTTACTCTTAGCTGGATTCATGTCTATGTGGCAACACCCACGTCTGCCTGACAAACTTGACAAACTCATAAAAAGTCAGAAATGACCCCTTTTTGTCATTCCCGCGAACGCGGGAATCCAGGAAAATCGATCACTTCTGGACTCCCGCGTTCGCGGGAGTGACAGCCTTGGAAACTTTTTACGAGACCATCAAACTTTGACAAAAAATATAATATTATCCAACCAATAGTCAAGGGGAGGGCTCTAATTTCCTGAGGTTTTCCCTTGCAAAATCGATTGTCTCATCCAGTTCTAATGCGAGTTTATAGTGGCGAATAGCCAATTCCCTCTTACCCATATCCCTGTAATTGGATGCGATATTGGCATAGTCAATGGCAGAAGTCGGGTCAAGCTTGAGGACGTTCCGGAACGATTCAATCGCCTTTTCATAGTCTTTGAGTTTGAAGTAACAGAAGCCTAGGAGGTTATGGACATCTGTCCTTTCACTATCATATTGTTCTGCTTTTTCAAGAACTTTTATAGCATCGGCGTATCGTTCCTGCCCCTTTAAGCAGACCCCCATATAGGAATAGATACTGGGGATGTCTTCCTGTTTAGGCCCTAATTTCAAGGCCTCCTCCAGACAGAGCAGTGCCGTTCCAGGCTCATTGAGTGAAAGGTGAGACAATCCTAAAAAGAACTTCACATAGTATTTGTCCGGCAGTAATCGATCCATTTTTTTCAACTCAACCAGTGCCCATTCCGGGTCTCTGCCCTCTGCTATCAGTTTGGCGGAGAACATCCCCACGCTGGTACCCACGGCCCTTTCCCTGAAATGGGTTCCGGGTATGATAGTATAAAATGCGGGTATCTTCAGTTTGGGGTGCGTTACATTAAGGACAATGACCTCCATATTTATGCGGGCAAGGGCCCCAATGCAGTTTTCCACTTCCACTCTGATGTTGTCGTTGGAGATATCAGGAAGAGTGTTAATGTCGACCTCTGTTTCGGGATGAATAACGAAATCGGCTTGGGAGAGGTCCCCAAACTTGGGCAGGCCGCTTGCCACATAATTGGAACCGGAATTAAAATCACCGGCCAATTGTGCAACCTCGGTCAGGGCGCGGCTCAGGGCCTTCTGAGGGTCGGGCGTTGTACCCGCGGTCCAGACGATCTCGCTCTTTTCAGGGAAGGTGGCAGGGTCATAGGCGAGGGCGCCGATGGACGGTATTCCCATATCCAATGAAAAGTCTGAGGCAAAGAGCTTTATGCCTGCCCTCCGATATTTGCCGATCATTTCTACCAGGAGAGGATCGGCGAGATTGCCGAGGTCGATGGCAGGTGTCTTCAGCCTTCCCCTGCTCACAATGGAGGATACATGCCTTTCCACCAACTCGCAGATACCCTGGCTGATTGCCTCCTCCACACAATTCCCGGCTGATGGGCCGTTGAATTCATTGATGGCAAAAAACCAGTCAAATGGAATTAGGACTTCTTCTTCCCTGGTCATGTTGTAGCCAACGGTCCATTTGAGGGGCAGCCTTGAAAAGACCTCCCGGGCCCGGTCCAATTCGTCGGAATCATCATGCACCGATTTGGCTATTGCCTCAAAAGGGAGGGCGCGGTCTTTGACGTTTTTGTATTCATCAACAATGAAGTTCTCAGGGTTCTTGGAGAAACTGAAGAAACTGAACCTTTCCGCCAACTCCATAACGGCGCTCGCCTCGGATTGGTTCGGGGTGCCCCCCTTTCCCATTTGCTTCTTAGTCCCGATCATCTCTTCGGCATCACTGCCGCATACACTGAAGTAAATGGGTATATCAAGCCTCCCATTATCTATTCGGACAGTCTCTTTAAGGATATCCAAGTCCACTTCCCTGAGCTTATCCCTGAACCGCCGGACCGTTTCTTCAGGTGAAAAAATCTTATCCTGATCAAGGGTGTACCCCTTATAAGCATCTTCTAAAATAACTTTATGGTTCAAAATTGTAGATCTCTCTTGAGCCAACCCCTCATCCATAAAGATGGGGGTGGCTGATTAGAAACGTGATTGAAGGAAATAATTGAAACAACCGAGGAAAATAGCTATTTAGTGTCTGAACGAAAACTAGGATTTTTTGTCAAGGTCAAGAAAGATCAAAATTTTAACCGCAGGAATACATTAGGTATTTTGAGGATTAAAATTTTTATCTGACGCAGAGATTGGCCAAAAAGACAGTTTTCGTTTGGGCACTATTTCATTAACTCCGCCTCTTTATAATACCTCATGGCGCCGGGGTGGATGGGTGCTGACAGACCCTGCAGCATCCCTTCTTTTGTCAGCACCTCATAGGCAGGATGGAGTTTCTTAAAACTGTCGAAATTCTCAAAGACCTCTTTCGTAATTGCGTAAACTACGTCATCCGGTACCTTGGCAGATGTCACGAATGTAGCTTTCACACCAAATGTGGATACATCTTCCTTATTCGCAGCCCCTGGATAGAACTTGACAGGAATGGTTGCAGGTGCGTAATAGGGGAACTTGGCGAGAAGCGCATCTATGGTGGTAATCGGCACAATGCGGACCTTCCTTCTTCCTGCCGTGGCCTCCTTGATAGCGCCGCTGGGATGACCGACAGTATAAAAGAAGGCATCTATCCGTCCATCCTGCAGGAGTCCGGGTGCTTCAGCCGCTTTCACATTTTCGGCAATAATATCCTCTTTGTAGTCAATCCCGGCTGACATCAGGGCGTCAATGGAGTTCTGCCGCTGGCCTGAGCCGGGGTTTCCGATATTGACCCTTTTTCCTCTGAGATCGTGGATTGTCTTGATCCCAGCGTCCTCGGCAACAACTAAGGTTACTGATTCGGGATGGATACTGAATACGGCCCGCAGATCCTTTTGCGGACCTTTGTTTTTCCATTCGGCCAGACCGTTCCACGCCTGATACTGGCGGTCTGACTGGACAATGCCGAATTCCAGGTCCCCTGACATAACAGCGTTTACATTAAAAACAGATCCTCCGGTGGATTCAACCGTACAACGAATCCCATATTCTTTCCGTTTTTTGTTAATGATCTTGGAAATCGCCCCACCTGTGGGATAATACACTCCAGTAATCCCGCCTGTTCCAATGGTTACAAACTTGGTCTTTGCCTGAACTGTAGAAGGTTGCATCCCTGCGGTTAACATGACACCAAGACAGATGGCCACTGCCAGAAAGATAATTCGTTTCATTGTTCTGCTCCTTTCCTTTGTCCGTGCTGTATTCAAGCCCTCGTTGCGTGGTTGAGTCCCCCTTGAGGCAGGATTGATGCTTTTTCCATCATTGATCAGGCTTAAAAGATCCTTCATTCCTGAAAATACAAAAAATAGCCCATTTCTCTTATTGCGTCAAGATTTCTCTTTGCTTTGGATAGTCTCAAGAGATTCGATTTGTTCGAGAATTTTTCTCAGGACAGAGCAGATAGAAGGCCTAAACCCTATATATTGTAGAGACTTTATGATTGACACACAAGATGTTCTTTAATATAATATTTATATCAATGCAATATTGACTGAGCCGGGAGATGAAATGAACAGAAAAGCAGACCTTCAAATATACGATGAGAGCAAAATAAAGACCCTCAGCTCCCTCGAACATATCCGCCTCCGTACCGGCATGTATATCGGACGGCTCGGTGACGGTTCTACCTATGATGACGGCATCTATATCCTTCTCAAGGAAGTAATGGACAATGCCATTGATGAGTTTATCATGGGGTACGGGAAGAAGGTCACCACTGCCATAAAGGATAATTTCGTTACCGTTCGCGACTATGGCCGGGGGATCCCTTTAGGGAAGGTAATTGATTGCGTATCTGTCATCAACACAGGGGCAAAGTATAATGACGATGTTTTCCAGTTCAGTGTCGGTCTGAACGGCATCGGCACCAAGGCTGTCAATGCACTCTCGTCCCACTTCAAGGTAGTCTCCTTTCGTGATGGCAAGTACAGCGAGACCGAGTTTGCAAGAGGCAAACTCAAATCCAAGAAAAGGGGGAACAACTCCAAGGAGCCGGACGGCACCTACGTGGAGTTTCTTCCCGACAGTGAAATCTTCGGAGATTATGAATTCAACATGGAGTATGTTGAAAAACGTATGTGGAACAGCGCCTGTCTTAACAGCGGGTTGCGACTTATTTGCAATCGCCAGAAGTTTGAATCCAAAAAGGGACTGTTGGACCTGCTCTACTCCGAGGTTGGAGATGAAACAGTCTATGATATTATTTACTACAAAGGGAAATACTTAGAATTTTCATTCACACACTCCAACAACTATGGTGAAACCTATTTTTCGTTTGTAAATGGTCAGTTTACAACTGATGGAGGGACGCATCAGGCCGCCTTTCGTGAGGGAATCCTAAAAGGAGTGAACGAGTTCTTCAAAAAGGCCTATTCGGGCGTGGACATTCGTGAGGGCATTGCCGGAGCAGTGGCAGTGAAGCTCAAATCGCCGGTGTTCGAAAGCCAGACAAAAAATAAATTGGGCAATACAGAAGTCAGGGGCTGGATTGTTGCAGAGGTTAAGTCCGCGGTGGTTGACTTTCTCCATAAGAATACCGGGACAGCCAGAAAACTCGAAGAAAGGATTTTGAGCAATGAACGACTGCGAAAGGAATTAAATACAGTCAAGAAAGAGGCAAAGGCGGCCGCCAAAAAGATCGCCATCAAGATCCACAATCTGAAGGACTGTAAATACCATCTACAGGACGGTCCCAAAGGGGAAAACACAACCGTTTTTATTACCGAAGGCCAATCCGCGTCTGGTTCCATGGTTCCTGCCCGTGATGTGTATACCCAGGCTATTTTTTCTCTGCGCGGAAAGCCGCAGAATGTCTTTGGGAAAAACAAGGCTGCCATTTACAAAAACGAAGAGCTCTACAACATGATGATGGCTCTGGGTATCGAGGATAACATAGAGAACCTTCGTTACGCCAAGATCGTCATTGCCACAGATGCGGATCATGACGGATTTCATATTCGCAACCTGCTCCTTACCTTTTTCCTCAACTACTTTGAAGAGCTGGTTTCTGCCAACCGTGTTTACATTCTCGAAACGCCGCTCTTTCGCGTCAGAAACAGAAAAAAAACCCGGTATTGCTACAACGAAAAGGAACGTAACGCCGCCATGGAGGAAATAAACAACCCTGAGGTAACCCGATTTAAGGGCTTAGGCGAAATCTCGCCAAAGGAATTTGCTCAATTCATTGGTGAAAAGATACGCCTTATCAGGGTAAACGTGCGGTACATAAAGAACGTGCCCGAGACACTCCGGTTCTACATGGGAAAAAACACACCTGAGCGCAGGGATTTTATCATGGAGAATTTGATCTGATGGCGTATGTGAGCAAGGTGTTCAAGAACAATTTTTTAGAGTATGCATCCTATGTGATAAAGGACAGGGCCATCCCCCACATCGACGATGGATTAAAGCCGGTTCAGCGGCGAATCCTCCACTCCCTCTTTGAAATGGATGACGGCAAGTTTAACAAGGTTGCCAATGTAGTTGGAAACTGCATGAAATATCACCCCCACGGCGATGCCTCCATCTATTCAGCTCTCGTGGCCTTTGCCAACAAAGATCTCTTTATTGATAAACAGGGAAACTTTGGCAATGTTTTCACCGGAGACGGGCCATCAGCGGCCCGGTACATCGAGTGCCGGCTGCTCCCTCTCGCTAAAGACGTCTTCTACAATCCCGAGATCACAGAATATGAGGATTCTTACGATGGCCGGAACCGTGAGCCGGTCACCTTTCCCGCAAAAATTCCGGTACTGCTGGTTCAGGGAGCCGAAGGGATTGCTGTTGGCATGTCCACGAGAATCCTGCCCCATAATCTGATTGAGGTGGTTGAGGCCGTGATATCATGCCTGAAGGGGGAGCCTTTTAGGCTCTTTCCGGACTTCTTGACAGGGGGTTTTGCGGATGTATCAGAGTATAATGACGGTAACGGAAAGATCTTAGTACGGGCGAAGCTTGATACAAAAGATCCCAAAAAACTTATTATCCGGGAGTTGCCCTTTGGATCCACCACCGAAAGCCTGATCAATTCTATTGAGGCTGCGGCAAAAAAGAACAAAATCAAAATTTCCACTATCGACGATTACAGCGCCGAGGGTGTTGAGATCGAAATTAAATTAGCACGGGGTGTGTACACAGGAGATACAGTTGATGCCCTTTTTGCCTTCACTGATTGTGAGTCATCTATCCCGGTCAATCTCTTGGTAATTAAAGACAGCATGCCGACTATTTTGACGATAAGCGAAGTTATCGAACATCATGCTGAAAGACTGATTGAGATTCTGACCGGAGAGCTGAAACTTGAACAGAAACAGCTCGAGGATAAACTCCATGCACGGACCATTGAGCAGATATTTATAGAGGAACGGATTTACAAACAGATTGAAGAAAAGACTACAATGGAGGGAGTCCTTAAAGCTGTGATTGATGGATTCAAGCCATTTTCCAAACAGATCAGACGCGAGGTCACCACTGAGGATATTGATCGCCTGTTAAAGATCGTTATCCGGCGCATCTCTCTTTACGACATAAACAAGGTCAAAAAGGAGATGCAGGAGATTCGGCAACGGATCAAGGAAATCAAGCACCACCTTGCCCATATTACGGACTACGCTATTTCCTTTTTGAAAGAGAATATTATAACCAAACATAAGGGTGACTATCCGCGCCGGACAGAGATAATTTCTTTTGGCCAGGTTGATGTTCGGGAAGCGGCCCAGCGCAACCTGAAGCTCCGTTATGACCCGAAAACCGGGTACATTGGGTATGAGGTAAGCGGGAACGTGGTTTTTGACGTTTCACAGTATGACCGTATCCTGGTGCTCCGCAAAACCGGGGCATACTCGGTGATTGATGTGCCTGAAAAATTGTTTGTAGACAAGGGGATGCTTTACTGCGGATTTGCAGACCATGAGACATGCGCTAAAACTGTCTTTACCCTTGTCTATAAGAACGAAAAGGGGCATCCCTATATTAAGCGATGCCGAATAGAGAAGTTCATCCTCAGCAGGGGATATTCCATCATTCCCGATAACTGCACAGTGTTAAAGGCGACGACATTGGAAGATATATACTTGACCATTAATTACAAACCCAAACCACGTCTGCGGGTTCTTCAAGAAACATTTAGAGTCTCTGATTATGCTATCAAAGGAGTCAAGGCCCGGGGAGTGCGTCTTGCAAGCAGAGAAGTAAAGTCTGCCAGGTTTCTAAAAGCGCCCTTTGACCTTGATGGAGATCATCAGGCAGTGAACAATTGATGCACTCGTAAAAAGTCAGAAAGCACCCCTTATTATCATTCCCGTGAAAACGGGAATCCAGGAAAATCAACCATTTATGGACTCCCGCGTTCGCGGGAGTGACGGCTTTGGAGACTTTTTACGAGATCATCAACCTTTGAGTTCTAAACCTCTGAACTTTGAACCTCTGAAACTGTGAACCTGTGAACGGTTACGATATTTCATAGCATTTCTAAGAAATCTTCCAATGAAAGTTCATTGAGTTCCTGCTTCAACTGCTCATTGCTGGCCCTTTCATCTTTCAAATCATTGATTGGCAGGGGATGAATCATTTTCAAGAGG
>Ga0222639_1001179_pt1 | contig 11242 bp, 9 predicted proteins | sample AntAcemetagen185_FD_179863 | JGI IMG/M metagenome (GOLD analysis project Ga0222639, IMG submission 179863) | Saline water microbial communities from Ace Lake, Antarctica - #185 | ecosystem: Environmental > Aquatic > Non-marine Saline and Alkaline > Saline | place: Antarctica: Ace Lake | collected...
TTTTTCCGAAAAGTTCGTGGTGAAGCACCTGACCAGGAGGGGGATATCTCCGGTACGATCCCTCAGGGGAGGAATATTCAGATGTACGGTATTGACCCGGTAATAAAGATCTCTACGAAAGGTTCTATCCCGTATTTTTCGTGGCAAGTTTTGGTTCGTGGCTGCAATAACTCTGAAATCAACCGAGATAGGGGCGCTCTCCCCCACCCGCTCAAAGGTCTTGTCCTCTAACACTTGAAGGAGTTTGGCCTGGCTTTGTACGGGCAGGTCGCCTATTTCGTCGAGGAATGCGGTGCCGCCATCAGCCATCTCAAAACGGCCAATTCTCCGATTGCTGGCGCCGGTAAATGAACCTTTGGCATGTCCGAAAAGTTCACTCTCGATGAGTGTAGGGACAAGTGCAGCACAATTCACTTTGACAAAAAGATGATCTTTACGCCAGCTTAAGTTATGTATGTGACGGGCTATATGGTCCTTGCCCGTCCCTGTTTCACCGCTGATGAGCACGCTGGTATCCGTATCTGCCACCAGGTCCACATCGCGCATGAGGTCAACCATGACACCACTGTTATAATAGAATTTTAGATTCAAGCGATCCAGTCTTTCAAGAACATACCGTTTTTCCTTCTCAAGTTTTTCATTAATAAGTCTCAATTTGTCGTAAGAAAGCATATTGTCTATGGCAATGGTGATTTGAACGGATAACTCCTCTATGAATTTACACAACTCCTCCAGTTTTTTAGGACACTCTTTAAAGGAGAAGTGAATGGACCCAAGAATTTCGTCCCTGATAATCAGGGGGAAAGCGAGGGTGGATCTCAGACCCTCTTTCCACATGGATTCGACTGTGATCAATTGATCGAATCTGGACAGGTCTTTGATGATGACAGGCCTTCTCGATTCAATCACCATACAGGCGACCGACCCCTTGGGTAAAGGTCTGCTGCTTTCACAAGTTATTCCGTCGGGTTTAACCCCTTCAGCAGTTGCAAAATAACTAAGCGAATTGTTTTTGCGGTCATAGAGATGGATACTGCAGCGGTCATAGGGGAAGAGCTTTTTGAGCTCAATGGCTAAGGCCCTGAAGAGCCCCTCACGTGTGTATTGACTCAGAATTGCATTGTTTATTCTCAGAAAAGACAAATATTTTCTCGATGAACTCCAAGGCATCTCTTTCTCCAAATTCCTTACTGGGTCAGGGTTAGGTTGGAACAGGGAAGGGCCACTTGATCAGATCATTCATAATAGATTTTCCAAAAGGATGCAAGCCAAATATTTGGCACTTGAGCCTAAAGTTGGGCGCAGGTTTTGGGCATGCCGAACCTCTTCATTTCTATGGAAAATGTTTTCTCTATAAATTCATGCGGTTACGTTTTGTGTAGATGTTGGCACGGATATTGCCTAAAGACTTAACAGGGTCACAGAGGAGAAACGGCTTCGATGCAATTCGGGGACCAGGAACCTTTTATAACGGGAGGGTCTGATGAAAAAGCATTTGGAGGGTGTAAGGGTCATAGACTTGACCGCGTATCTGTCGGGACCTTTTGTGAGTTTGAATTTGGCTGCTATGGGTGCAGAGGTAATTAAGATTGAACGGCCCAAAATTGGTGACCCATGCCGATGGAATCCACCATTCGCAGGCCCAGATGGTGTCGGTTACCGCAGTCAGAGTGATATCGATGTGTCTCTGCTGTACTTGAAGCGGAATCGCGGAAAAAAGAGTATTTTCCTGAACATGAGAAACGAGAAAGGGAAGAAGATTCTTGAACGTCTCGTTGAAAAGGGAGACGTGGTCGTGGAGAACTTCGCGCCCGGCAGTATGGAGCGATTAGGTTTCGATTATGAAAGATTGAAAGAGATCAACCCGGGGATTATCTACTGTTCTATTGCAGGCTATGGGCAGGATGGGCCGTATAAGGACCGCACAGCCTTTGACCTTACGATCCAGGGGACCAGCGGTATCATGGGCGTCACAGGTTTTCCCGACGGACCTCCTACACGTTGTGGGGCCTGGGTGGGAGACATGATACCTGCCATGTATGCCCTTTCCGCCATTTTGGCTGCCCTCTATTCCCGTGAAAAAACAGGAACCGGAGAAAGAATAGACATATCTATGCAAGACTGCTGTTTTTCTATGATTATGGATGAGGCGCTTGACTTCCATCTTGAGCAGGGGATCCCCATGAGAACAGGAAACAGGAACCCCAGACTGGCGCCGTGGAACTCCTATCAGGCGAGGGATGGATATGTGCTTATTTGTGTGGCCAATAATGTGCAATGGGAGGCCTTTGTAAACGCCATCGGGAGAGAAGATCTAAAGGAAGACCCTCGATTTCAGAATCAAGAGGGACGTTCCAAAAACTCTGATGCGATAGAAAGGATTGTGCTCGACTGGCTTAAGAATTTAGCCGTTGACGAGGCTCTTGAACGCTTGCGAAAAAAGAGGGTGGCGTGTGATTCCGTGGTTGAGATCGCGGATGTTCTCAATGACCCTCAACTGAAATCCAGGGGGATGATACGGGAATTGGTTCATCCCAAGAGCGGTAAAACCGGTATAAAGACCGCAGGATTTCCTGTCCATTTTACCGAGTCAGATGCCGGACTCACGGAATCAGCCCCTTATCCCGGACAACATAACGAAGAGATTTATAAAGGACTGTTGGGGATTTCGGAAGAGGAAATGCTCAGGCTGCAGGACGAAGAAATTATTTGAAAGTCGGTAATGCACACGTTTACTTGAGAAATGCATATACAATTATCTCAGATAGTTACGCTATTGTAGGGGGATCTTTCCCGAACTCTGAAATTAAAAATAGGGTGCCTGAATAGTTACAAAAACCTAAACATTCTTGCTAATCATTGGGAGCATGGAAAAGCACGGATTGCTCAAGCCAAAATTAGAATTGCTGCTAACACCTGCTTTTTCTCGATATCCTAACCCGGATAAACCGGAAAAGTGCCTAAAGTGCCTAAAGTTTGAAGTGCCTAAAGTTGATGTTTGTTTTCCATTCAATGTTCGATGTTGGACGTTCATCTATTTCCACCACTGCCTTTTCGAGCATTATAGAAAAATAGAAAATTTCTTGTGTTTTTTGCACAAGACTCAATTGGTAACTGTCTAATCCCTTTTTGCTATTTTTAATCAACCAAAGCGGGTTCCTATTAACCTTTATCAGGGAGGTGCGATTATGGATTGGCGAAAGGTGAAACCAAAGCGGGTTCTTATTAACCTTTATCAGGGAGGTGCGATTATGGATTGGCGAAAAGTGAAGGACATGGCTATTGTTTTGCTTCTGGTGATACCCGTGGTATGCTTTCTTTTTGGCGCGTGGTTCACGCCGTCGGCGAGTGCCGCCCCCATCAAGATGCGGGTTCAAACAGCTGCACCAAATGTCAGTCTATCATATAAATCGGTGGTTTGGCTCGCCGATGCGGTTCGGGAGATGTCGGACGGACGACTTGACATAGAGGTCTTACCGGCTGGCGCCATCGTCCCGACAGCTCGGATCCCAAGCGCGGTGGACAAGGGTTTGGTTGAAGCAGGCGCCACGTACGCCCAGTATTTAGCTGGAAAGCACATGGCTGGTGCCCTCTTTGGCGCGCCGTCCGCGGGTGGCGGGAGCGATGTCGGTATAGATCAGTTCGGCCATATGACGTGGCTGATATTTGGGCCTGGCCGTGAGCTCCAGGAAGAGTATTTTCGTGATATCGTCAAGCTGAACCTGGTGGCCTTTCCGGTGGGCTTCCATGGTCCGCTCAGCGTCGGGTGGTTCGCTAAGCCAATCGAAAACCTGAAGGATCTTCAGGGCCGCCGCTATCGATCGGGCCCGGGTCTCATAGCCGAGACCTGGAAGAAGATCGGCGTTCCGGCAACATTTTTGCCTGGTGGTGAAATTCTTCCGGCGGGTCAGCGGGGCGTGATAGACGGCGCACAGTGGGGAAGCCCCTACGACGATATGCCCTTGGGTTTCCATCAGATATGGAAACACTACTACCTCCAGGGCGCACATTTCCCAATCTCGACATGGGAGTTGTTAATCAACAAGGATTTCTGGAACAAACTTGCGCCAGATTTGCAAAAGATGATCGAAATTAGTGCCCGGGCCTGCGTTTTGGAAACCTTCCATCGATTACTTGTAGATAACGGCAGACTGTTGAGGGAGGCCACGGAGAAGTACGGGGTCATCGTTCACGATGTGCCGCCGGACATCTTCGAAGCATACATGAAGGCCACTAACGAGGTGCTGGAAAAGTATAAGAAAGACCCCTTCTTCAAGAAGGTTTTGGATTCCCAACGCGAGTACGCTGACCTGATCCGCCCCTATTGGAAGGCGTCGCTCAATAGCTCCGTTTTTATAGTGGAGAGCAAAAAGTAGTAAATGTGCTGTAAGGATCGGGGGCAACTGTGCGGCACCCGGCGCGGCGGCGTATGCCATTCTGAAACTGAATGGGGAGTTTGTTGTGCCGGTGCCGCGAGCTTCGGCTCTCCAAAGGGGGGTGGAAACGAGGTGTAGATAGCGTGAAGTGGCCAATGATGGCGTCACAAGTGGGAACCGAACGTTCGGTGAGTACGTCTTGGATTGGCCATAGGCTGAGGTTTTTAGGATGCACGTACTAAAGAGGATCGTACGAGTTCTGGACAATATCACGCTCTGGCTAGCACGGCTCACCTGGTGGCTGGTAATTCCTCTCATGGCAGTTCTCGCCTATGAGGTGATAGTCCGCAAGTTATTCGTCGCCCCGACGGTTTGGGCGATGGATATTAGTTATATGCTCACCGGCATCTTAGGAATGATAGGTGCGGTCTACGCGCTCTATCGAGGTGGGCATATCGCCATCGACTTCATCACGGATAGGTGGCCGCTCCGAACCCAGGCGGCTTTGAACACCGTTTTTTATATCACCTGTTTTTTCCCGGGGATCACCATCTTCCTGTGGTTCGCTTGGCAGTTCGCGTATGACTCCTGGCTTATAAAGGAGCGGGCACTCACGGGTGCGTGGATGGCCCCCATATATCCGCTGAAGATGGTGCTGGTCGTGGCAATGGCGTTCTTAATCCTTCAGGGAATCTCCGAGTTCCTGAAGAACCTGTACGTGTTGTTCCGGGGGCATCGGTTATGAGTCCAGAGGCGCTCGGCCTCGTTTTTATCTGCGTCCTTTCAGTGGCGCTGTTCATCGGTTTTCCCGTTGCATTCACTCTCATCATCCTGTCACTCGTCTTTGGATACATCGGTTTCGGTTGGGTCGTCTTCGACCTGATGGTGTATCAATACTTCTCGCTGATGGAGGATCCAATCTGGGCGGCCGTACCGCTCTTCCTTTTCATGGGGCTGATTTTGGAGGAGTCGGGGATGATGGAACGTATCTTCAAGGCATTCCAGCTGCTCCTAGCACCGGTCCGTGGGTCCCTCTACCTGGCAGTGGCAATAAGCGCCGCGATTTTTGCCGTCGCCACCGGGATCGTTGGCGCGTCGGTCGTGCTTCTCGGCGTCATGGCCGCGCCGACCATGAATAAGTGCGGGTACGACGTGCGCCTGTCGTCTGGAATCATCGCTGCGGGTGGAACACTCGGCATCCTTATCCCGCCGAGCGTCATGCTGGTAGTCATGGGTCCCGTCGTGGGTGTATCAGTAGTGGATCTGTTCGCGGCGGCCATAATTCCCGGGATCCTGCTGGCCGTGCTCTTCGGCGGGTATGCCCTGCTGCGCAGCTTTATTCAGCCTCATATGGGTCCGGCTCTTCCCAAGGACCAACGGGCGAGTTCATTCACCTTCATCCTGCGGGAGCTCGCCGTGGGTCTCGTACCTCCCGCAGGGCTGGTCATGTCGTGTCTGGGGAGTATCCTTTTTGGCTGGGCCACCACAACGGAAGGCGCGGCCATGGGAGCATGTGGGGCGTTGATCCTCCTCCTGGCGTACCGCCAATTCACGTGGGCCAGGGTCTATAAGGCAGGGATGCATACGCTGGAGGTGACCGGCATGGTCGTCTTTCTTGTTGGAGGTTCCAATTTCTTCGGGGCCGTCTTCTCGCGCCTTGGGACGCCGACCATGATTACCGAAGCCCTCATCGGACTTGGTCTGGGGCCATTTGGGACCATTTTGATCGTCCTGTTAATCATATTCATTCTGGGGTGGCCGCTTGAATGGATCCCGATCGTCCTCATCGTGGTCCCGATTGTGCTCCCTGTGATTCAGGCATTCGACATCAACCTCGTCTGGTTCAGCATTCTGGTGGCAGTATGCCTCCAGACGGCGTGGCTGTCCCCCCCGGTGGCCTTGGCCTCCTACTGGCTGAAAGGTGTCGTGCCTGAATGGGAACTTAAAGACATTTATATCGGCATGTTACAGTTCATGGGCCTTCAAGCGTTGGGGACGCTGCTCCTGCTTTTCTTTCCCCAGATCGTCCTCTGGCTTCCTTCCGTGATGAATCGATAAGGCCTTGGCGTGTGGTTAACATGGTAGGCTCCTCGAAGGAATGTGAGGGAGGGCCTGAGCGAGCTGAGGCCATTGCCATGATCAGAGGAAGTTTACCAACTGAGATGCTCTTAGTATCAAGCCGAGGCGGCCGGGCAGGTCCGTTGTTATGACTATCAAAAGCAGGAGAGGAAGATGGACATTCCTAACTCGCCTTAGCTGATCTTCTTTGACCTTAAGTTTGATGAAGCCGCAAAAAGGCGCAAAAATCATAAAAAATAGAATTGGCATGTAGTAAAATCAAGATGTTATAATCAAAAAAATTGATCTCAAACTTTTTACGAAGCCGTCATAATTTAAGCTTAATGATATGGAGGATGCATTTATGGAGGGAATAGACCAGGATGATGTCATTCAGATACTGAGGATGTTGGAGGAATCGACCTTTGATGAATTACACCTGGAAATGGGTGGACTTAAATTGGTTGCAAGCAAAAGCGGTAAAAAGGCAAGCCCAGCCGAGGGAATGAAGTCCGACGATGGCGAATCTACCGAATCGAAGGTTGCCGTGGAACCTACTGTTCAGGCAAGAGAAGAAAGGCCCGATATCCCGCAACCGTCGGATATTGAAGAAAACGGTTTTATCGCCATCAAAGCCCCGATGCTTGGCACCTTCTACGGGGCACCCAAACCCGGCGCGCCGCCATTTGTGGAGGTGGGCCGACTGGTATCCGAAGATGATTCGGTTTGCATCATTGAGGTCATGAAACTCTTTAATACGGTCAAGGCAAACGTTCGGGGGCGTATTGCCAAAATCTACGCAGAAAATGGGCAAATGGTAGAATACCAGCAGCCTCTTTTTCTGGTGGAAGAACTCGAGGGGCCGGCTGAAATGGGTGAGGAGGAAAACGCTTCATGAATGGCATCTCCCGCGTTTTGGTAGCCAACCGGGGTGAAATTGCTGTTCGTATCATTCGAGCATGCAGGGAGCTCGGTATAGAATCAGTTGTTACGGTCTCTGAAGCGGATAGCGAGAGTCTACCGGCAAAGTTGGCCGACAGAGCCGTATGCATCGGCCCCCCTGCACCCATGCAGAGTTACTTGAAAGTAGACACCATAGTCGCGGCCGCCCTGGGTACGGGATCGGATGCCATCCATCCCGGATACGGTTTTCTTGCAGAACAGCCTCAGCTTGCCGAGGTCTGCGCGGCGCATGGTCTGATTTTTGTGGGGCCGAAAGCAGATGATATTAGAAAGATGGGAGATAAGCTCTACGCACGAAAGCTGGTAGGTGGGCTCGGGGTTTCAATTATTCCCGGATCAGAGCTTGTATGCCATCTTGGAGAAGCGGCAGAAGCAGCGGAAATGGTCGGATACCCTATTCTATTAAAAGCGGCCGCGGGTGGCGGTGGAAAGGGAATGAAAATCGTTGAGCAACCCGAGGATCTGAGGACCCTCTTTGACGAGGCTTCGGTCGAGTCACTGAGTGCATTCGGGGACGATAGAATATATGTGGAGCATTATCTCCCAAACGCACGACATATAGAGGTCCAAATCATCGGGGATCGTTTCGGGAATGTCATACATCTTTTTGAACGCGATTGCTCACTTCAACGCCGCTATCAGAAAATGGTCGAAGAGGCACCGTCTCCTGCTGTGTCTCCTGAACTCAGGGAAGCGTTTTGTGAAGCAGCCGTCAGGATTGCTAAACAGATCGGGTACGAAAATGCCGGAACAGTAGAATTTCTGTTAGACCAGGATCAAGACCGGTTCTATTTTCTTGAAATGAATACTCGCATTCAGGTAGAGCACCCGGTGACAGAGATGATCAGCGGTATTGACCTGGTCAAGGAGCAGTTCAGGGTGGCTTCCGGGGATTCCTTCAGCGTATCACAAGAGGAAGTCAAATTGACCGGTCACGCCATCGAGTGCCGGATAAATGCGGAATCACCAAATGCGGGTTTTGCACCTTGCCCCGGTAGAATTAACGAATGGAAACCACCGGCAGGGGAAGGGATACGGATTGACTCACACTGTTATTCCGAATATTTCGTTCCCCCATATTATGATTCGCTTCTTGCAAAGCTCGTCGTATCAGCAAGGGACCGCGATCAGGCAATCCAATGTATGCAAGACGCCCTTGCCAGCTTTGTTGTTTCGGGCGTTGATACAACAATTCCCTTTTACCAGTTTATCATGAAACATCCGGAATATCTCAGCGGGAAGATAAATACACGCTGGATAGAAAATAGCCTACTTAAGGAGTATGAAGAAAATGAAGGAAATCAGTTTCGTTGATACGACATTGAGAGATGGTCACCAAAGTCTCTGGGCAACACGGATGAAAACAGCCCACATGATCCCCATTGCACCTTTAATGGACAGGGCAGGGTTTAAGATAGCGGAATTGATGGGCACCGTTCATTTTGATGCCTGTCTCCGGTATCTGCGCGAAGATCCCTGGGAGAGGATAAGGCTCATTGCCGAGGCCATGCCAAACACCCCGTTGCGGGCCCTGATCAGAAGCAAATCCCTCACCAGTTTCAATATTGTGCCCGATTCCGTTATCAGGCTTTGGATTGAGCGGTGCGCAGCCAATGGGATCAAACATCTGATGATATTTGATGCCTTACACGACTGGAGCAATCTTTCGCAGTCGGTATCCATAGCCAAGGCCGTCGGCATTGAAGTGGTTGTCCCATTGGTTTACTCCCTCAGCCCCGTTCATACGGATGAATTTTATGCGCAAAAGACGGCCGAGATGATGACCGTTTTGAAGCCAGACTACGTGATGATAAAAGATTCTATCGGACTCTTAACACCGGAACGGACCAAGACTCTGGTGCCCACAATAAAGGGACAGATTGGAGACCTACCCCTTGAAATGCATTCTCACTGTACCACCGGACTCGCCCCCCTGTGCTGTCTTGATTCGGTGGAACTGGGCGTTGAGATATTAGACACATGCGTCTCACCTTTGGCCAATGGCCCATCCCACCCTTCAACGGAAAACATGATCATGAACCTCCGCAGACTCGGTTTTACCCCAAAGGCAGATGAGGAAGCCGTCAAAAAAATAGCTGAGCATTTCAGATATGTTGCTCAACGGGAAGGTATGCCTATGGGGGCCCCGGTTGAATACGATGTCTTCCAATACATCCATCAGGTGCCTGGCGGTATGATCTCTAACCTCGAATCTATGCTTTCCGAGAGGGGGATGGGGCACCGGCTGGAAGAAGTCCTGGAGGAGATTAGTGTGATACGTGAGGAATGGGGTTATCCTGTTATGATTACGCCATTCTCGCAGCTCGTCGGTACGCAGGGTGTGTTGAACGTCCTCTTAGGGGAGAGGTATAAAGTAGCCACGGAGGAGGCCATAAGATATGTGCTGGGGCATTACGGAAAAACGCCCGCGCCCATTGATCAAAACGTGCTGGATAAGATTACGGGTCTGCCAGAGGCGAAAGACCTCCTCGACTGGGAACAACCCCAGCCCTCCATTGAGGATTTGAGAAAAGAGATTGGACGTCCGGGAATATCCGATGATGAACTTCTACTCCGGATTCTATTTCCAGAAGAACATGTGGAAGCCACCATTGCTGCGGGGCCCATAAATACCAGCTATCCAAAGGGAGATAAACCGGTCATGGCCCTCATCCATGAGTTAACGAAGCAAAAAGATACCTCCCATATTCACGTCCAAAAGGAAGGATTTTCCCTGACGCTTGAGAGACATTCTCAATAAAAGACAAAAATATGAATTCGAATGGAGAGACTGATACCCTTAAGCGATTTATGGTTTCTACTGTTTTTTATTGTCCTTTCCGGAAATGTTATTCAGGGGATGACGGGGTTTGGTGCAGGACTCGTTGCCGGACCGATACTTGCTATTTTCCTAGAGCCTAAATTGGTGATCGTCATACTTCTGGTGACAGGAGTAAGCAATCTGATTCTAGTGGCGTATCATACAAGAAAACGGGTTGACCCGAGGCGGCTCCTGCCATTAGCATTATTAGCGATCATCGGAATACCTTTCGGTTCGTATATATTGATTCTAGTGTCCCCATCAATGGTCAGGTTATTGATTGCCATTGTCTCAATAAGTTTTTCCACCCTGCTGCTGCTGGGATACTCCAGACGGCTTGAAAGAGAATTTTTGGCTTCATGCGGATTCGGGTTTGCCAGTGGCATTCTGACCGCCAGTGTCGGAATGGGTGGTCCGCCGATCATTATCTTTCTGGCAAATCAGGGATGGCCCAAGGAGGCCTTCAGGGCCACCGTGGCCTTTCTTTTTCTCATTACCGGCACATTAAGCCTTTTTTCTCATGTATTTACGGGGGTCACAACAGGCGACCGAATGCTCATAGGTGCATCTCTTATCCCCGCCGGCATTATTGGTTTTTATCTGGGTGATGCGCTATTTGAAAAAATAAGTCGTAAACTTTTTATAAATGTGGCTCTCATTTTAATACTGATCAGCGGTTTAACGTCTTTGGCGACGAGTCTTACAAAAATTTAAAATTTCAATGCTCGAAATTTCAGATGAACGAACCAAATCATAAAGGAGGTTTTACATGCAAGAAGTAGTGATCGTCAGTGCAGTTCGAACGCCTATCGGCGCATATTGCGGTATGCTTAAAGATATCCCTGTGGAGAAGCTTGGCGCCATTGTCCTCAATGAAGCGATCAAAAGAGCCAATCTCAAGCCGGAGGAAGTTGATGATGTGATTTTGGGGCAATCATTCCCAAACGGGGAATGCCCCAATACCGCGCGGCTGGCCCTTCTTGAGGCCGGGTGGCCCGTTGAAGTCCCCGGTTTCACTATAGAC
>Ga0222639_1001184_pt1 | contig 11207 bp, 9 predicted proteins | sample AntAcemetagen185_FD_179863 | JGI IMG/M metagenome (GOLD analysis project Ga0222639, IMG submission 179863) | Saline water microbial communities from Ace Lake, Antarctica - #185 | ecosystem: Environmental > Aquatic > Non-marine Saline and Alkaline > Saline | place: Antarctica: Ace Lake | collected...
TATTTGTGATCATTCCCCTTGTTTTTCTTTTTCAATATGATATGAATGAGTGACCTCTGAAGATTTCTTAAGCATCGCAGTTACGCCACAATAGCGTTCCTGTGAAAGCTTGATCGCTTTTTCGATTTTGGATTCGTCGATGTTATTTCCAATAATAGTATAAACAATATGAATCTTTGAGAAAATTTTTGGATGCTCAGTAGTGGTTTCAGCTTCACCAGAGACAGTGACATCCTTGAAGGGAACTCTCATTTTCCTGAGAAGAGATACAACATCCATGCCGGTGCAACCGATCAAGCCCATAAGAACCAGTTCCTTTGGTCTAGATCCCTGATCGTAACTCATGTCTTTACCTGCATCTATTATTATAGTATGATTTGAATCTGCGACTGCACTGAATTGTAGTTTATCAATTAATGTAACTTTTGCTTTCATATTACACAATAAGGTTAAAATGAATAAAAAATTTGTCAAATTTATTTAAAATATTTTGATAGATTTATTTGGAAAGTGATCAATTTAGAAAAATTGAGGGAAAATTATCAGGAGTATCTGAATTATTATATTTGAGCAAATACCTGCTGCAATATCATCGGCAAGTACACCCCAGCCATGAGGAAGATCTTGCAACTGATTGATTGGAGTTGGTTTTACGATATCAAACACACGGAAAAGAATAAGTGCATAGATAAAGACCATCAAAGTGTGGGGCAGGAACATAACTGCGAAGAAATAACCAATAAGTTCGTCAATTGTGATCTTTCTGCTGTCGTGTCCCAAATCGCGTTCGGCACTCTTTATGATGGGAACAAATATAAGACTCACTAACAGTACGATCCCGATGAGTAACAGGTTACCCAGCGTACTAAGTGGTGGAATGAGGTAAAAATACAAAACAGCAGTGATAATTGAAGTAATTGTTCCGGATAAAATAGGGAAGTATCCCACAAAACCAACTGAAACAAGGAGATTTCTAAAGAATTTCAGCATGATCAATACAGAGCGTCTGTCTCTATTCTCTCAATGTCCGCACCGAGTGATGCAAGTTTGTTTTCAAAATGCTCATAACCGCGATCAAGATGATACACGCGGGATATTCTCGTTTTACCTTCTGTTGCCAGAGCGGCAGTTATAAGTGCAGCTGCAGCTCGGATATCAGGAGCCATGACCTGTGCTCCGGAGAGTTTGTTACCGCCGTTTATGCTGATTCGGTTTCCTGATAGTTTTATGTCCGCTCCCAAACGTTGAAGTTCGCTTATATACATGAACCTGTCCGAGAAAATATTCTCATTAATAATACTTTTTCCCTCAATTGTGGAAAGAAGTGCTGCAAAGAGCGGTTGAAGATCTGTTGGGAATGCCGGATAGGGATTGGTCGAAATCTCGACGGGTTTTCTTTTGCCTTTATTATAGATGGTTATAGAGTGCTCATCTACTTCTAAAGTATATCCAATGTCACGGAGTTTATTCAGCACAATGCCCGAATGCTCAGGCATGCAGTTCGTTACAGTAATTTTCCCATTTGTGATTGCACCTGCAACGAGAAGTGTGCCCACTTCTATTCTGTCCGGGATAAGAGAATAATCAGCAGGATGGAGCACTTTCACACCATGAACGGTAATGCTCTCTGTACCGCGCCCTTCGATATGGGCTCCCATTTTATTAAGGAAATCTGCGAGATTACTGATTTCCGGCTCACATGCAGCATTTTGTATGACAGTGGTGCCTTCAGCGAGGACTGCTGCCATGAGCACATTTGCAGTTGCGCCGACTGTTTTGTTTTCAAAGTATATCTGCGAACCTTTCAACCCTTTGGTTTTTGCGTAGATGTAGCCATGTTTTATCTGTATGGTCACATCCAGTTTATGAAGGGCTTCCAGGTGATAATCTATAGGTCGAGCTCCGAGTGCGCATCCGCCGGGAAAGGAAACTTTTGCCTCTCCACAACGAGCAAGCAATGGACCAAGAGCATAGATCGAAGCGCGCATTGTTTTCACAAGTTCATAGGGGGCTTCATGATTTTTTTCTTTTTTTGTAATGATTTTCAGTTCGTGGTCAGTGAATTCAGCTTCAGTACTTATCGTTCTGAGTAGTTTGATCATCGTGCGAATATCTGAGAGATTGGGAATATTTTTTATATGATACTCGCCATCTGCGAGAAGTGTGGCAGCCAGTATTGGAAGTCCGGCATTCTTTGAGCCGTTTGCTGCGATTGTTCCTGAGAGTTTGCGTCCGCCGCGCACTAAAATTTCATCCATTTTAAAACCAACTTCTATGTATTATTTTTGAGAATTAAAACTCGATCGAAATCATTGTAGTCCTGTTTGATGTCAATGATTTTGTAATTATATTGCTTTGCCAGTTTAGACACTCCATCTTTTTGATACGCACCGATCTCAAAAAAGATACGACCATTATTTTTGAGGTATTTCCTGGCATTCTGTAAAATTTTATGATAGAATTCCAGTCCATCCTCTTTCGCAAAAAGTGCTTCTCTCGGTTCATGATCACTGATCTCAACAGGTAATTCTTTAAATTCTTTTTCACTGATATAAGGGGGATTGGAAATGATACAGTCATACGTGTTGGTTACTATATCAAAGATATCTGAATGCAATAATGAAATATTCTGAATTTTTAGATTATCGATATTTTTCTCTGCGAGCTTTATGGCTTTTTCGGAAACATCAGTGGCAACAATGTGAATGTCCTTTTCCGAGTCCTTGAATGAGTTGCTGATAGAAATTGGGATATTTCCCGTACCCGTACCGATGTCCAGAAGAGACCATGCTTTTTGATCAGATTTCTTGATATAAGAAATAATTGCATCGACAAGGATCTCTGTTTCCGGACGTGGAATGAGCACTCCTTCCCGGGTGAAGAGAGGAATTCCATAAAACTCAGTCGATCCAAGCAAATATTGTATCGGATAATGTGTAGCCCTGCTTTTAATGAGATTCTTTATTTGTGATAAATCTTTCTCTGCAAGGGGTCTGTCATATTTCATATACAGATCGAGACGTGAGCATTCCAGCACATGAGCGATGAGCAGCTCTGCATTCAGGTGGGGAGATGATATGTCTTTTTCCGAAAAATAGTCCGATGTCCAGAAGAGTACGTCCTTAACTGTCCAGATTTTATTGTCTTGCGATGCCATAGTATAGGTAAAGAAGAGGGGAGAGAATTGTTGTCAAATTTATGTGGAAAGCTAAGGTATGATAATGTATTTCCTTGATGAATTAATTTATTTCGTTATTTTGAATTTCTATATTAGAAATTGAACACTTAGATATTTCTATTAATCTATTATTTTTTCAAATATTGATTTAATTCTTTAACAAGTAAATCGACAGAAGTTGATGGATTATAGTTATGAGGATGATCACTGCTGATTGATTCTCTGAGTTTTTTAGCATTTTTAATAGCAAAAGATTGTCCCTGTCTATCGTAAGTATCCTGAGATAGCTTAAGTAAGAAGTCATAAATATTTGGATCTTTTTTAAGATACTTTTTTTTCATTCTATCACTCAGCATTTTCTTGTATCTAGACCTATTTATGCTACTCGTGTGGTAGTCATAATGGAGTAAATACCACAACTCAAACGCTCGGTTTGAATAAGCTATTCTAATGGAAATTTCTCTTCCTACTTTTGTTCTGTATCTCTTATTTAACATTATTTCTTCGTTGGTAACAGACTCAAATGCTTGATTATAGTTCTCTTTAGGAAAATCATCTCTATCAAAAACACACCACAATTTTTCAAAATATTTTCCTTCATGGGCGTATTTTTTCCATTCTAAGACAGCATCGTTGACAAGTGATATTGTATTCATACCTTTTCCAATTATTTCTACTTTCACACCCGAAATAGGAAAACTCTTGAAATAATTTGGCTCAGTTTTTTTTCCTTCACATACAATTAATATACTATTTTTATATTCTCTTAAAAACTTTGATTCACGTTTTAGTTTAGTTCTCTTTTTCGTCCAGAATAAATCTTCGCTTCCCATTATCCTTCCTTGTTAAATAAAGATTCAAAATTTCCTAAAAAGGGAACAGCACCATACTTACCCATTAGATAATCTTTATTGTATGAAGCATCATTTCTTACTTTTTTATAATCAAGTAATGAATATAATTCGGATGCACCATATTTATCTTTTTCTACGAGATATATTTGATCACGTCTTAAAATTTTTCTATTCATGATTAATGTATTGTGTGATGCAAAAATCAATTGGGCATTCTTTCTATTAATTCTCTTTGAATTAAACATAGAAATTAAAAATGAGCATAAGTTCGGATGCAATCTTGTGTCGATCTCATCAATGACTAGAACTAATCCATTATTTAACGCGCTTAAAATAGGTCCAATAATCGCGAAGAATTTTTTTGTTCCATCTGATTCTTCATCTTTGAAATCGAAAGAGACTTTTCCAACAGACTGTTTCTTTGAATTGTATTTGCTATGAAGAGTTTTTAACTTAATAGAAAACAAATCAGCCAATTTTTTTTTATTGATCTCTTGCTTCATATCTTCCGGAAGTTGATTAAAGTCAAGCTTCTTCTTGTTGACAATAATATCTTCAATACACATATCTGCTAGGGCTAAGGCCTTTAGGATTTCATTCTTGACCTGCTTATTCTTCATTAAATCTGCTGTAATTATAGCGAAATTGTCATTAGCAATTGGAGTAATGTCTCTTAAATTTGTAAACCAATTCATAACCATATTTGTTATTGGCGCATTTTCTCCTTTAATGTTAGCTATCAATGATAGAAATAGTGTTGTTTTATTAATGTTACCTATTGTTTTGTAAATTTGTTTTCCTTCTTTGAACTTTTCGAAAATTTTAATATGATCTCCAAAACGTGTAAATAATGTAGATTCTATTTTTGTAAATCTGGCAAAAAGCCATTCAGATTCAACTTTATATTTATTTATTTGAAAACCATATCTAAATTCGATATATTCTTTAGAAGAGTATGGTGTAGGATTTTTTACTAAAAAAGTAATCTCTAATGCTGTGGGTTGGTTGATAGTTTCTTCACTTAATTTGAAATTTTCGACCCTAATCTTTTTTCCAAAGGTGCTTTCTTTTGCAGAGTTGGAAATAAAATCAACCATGAAATCAATTGCCTTAATAAAGTTGCTTTTTCCGCTTGCATTTGCTCCGAAGATGGCAGCACTTTTCAAAATTCTTATACCATTAATACAAAACATCGAGTTTTTTAATTCATTTTTATTAATTGAAGGTGATGCAATCATGCTGAGCGTCGCTTTTTCTTTGAAAGATAAATAGTTTTCTACTTGAAATTCTAATAGCATTTTAACCTCTCTGTAAATTTGATACCAAATCAATTTGTTGGAAGCGCTCGTGTCAAGAAATATGAGATAAATTCTCATATTATAATAAAACAACAGACCATATCATCGTATATAATTTTGAATAAACAATTGTTGATTGTTGTCAAATTTATGTAGAATTGATGGAGGATAAAAATATTTGACAAAAAAACATTAAATTGTTTTATTGATATGTTACTGGCTTGAATTGGATTTAAAGTAATAATAAACGTGAACGTTATATCTAAACGGGTTCGTTTCCTGCTTTAATTAAGAGTTTAAGAAACTGTTAGCAGTTTTTAATATTATGTTTGACTATAATTAAAGGAATAAAAAATGAAAAAAGATTATGAAAGTAATTTTTTTCTCTTATTAATACCATCTTGGATCATTTCAGTATTTTTCTTTATAGTATTCCTAATAAATATTGGTTGGCCTCCTAATAATCCTAAGAATATATATGATTTGTCATATCTAATAATATCGATTTTTCTTTTTTTACTTCCGTTTATATCGAGGTTAAAATTGGGAAAGCTAATAGAATTCGAAAGAGAGATAAATGAAACAAATAAAAATTTGGAGCATATCAGGAGTGATATATGTCAAATCTCGGCAAATATTAATATAGCAAATGCTGTTGCAGGAATCGGGAATATATATATTAACCCAACAGAAGGAGAGGTCGCGAGTGGTAAGATAAAACAAAAAACAAGGACTCCAATTGAGTTTAAAATTCTAAATACTCTTTGGAATAGACAAGTACTTAAATTTCCCAAATTGAATAAATATTTCACATTTAGAATAAATGCAGGATCACCCGAATTCCTTCAATTTAGAGAAGCTGGTAATCGTCTTTTAGGAGAAAGATTAATTAGCGAAACAGATACAGGCCAGTTCTTTCTAACTAAAGAAGGATTGAATTATTGTGTTGAAAACTATAAGGATTTCCCACCTGATATGTATTTTAATTATATTTCCCTTGATGAACAAAATCTTGAAATAATAAAACAAAAATTGAGATAAATTGATGATTAATTATACATTTACGTATAGATAAAATACTTGAGATAGTTTACTCGTTCCTAAGTTGAACTTGGGTACGAGGCTATATTATGAAATCACTTCATAAGCAAACATTTCTTCACTGCTACAGATTTGCCATTCACGACTAGCTTGTAGAAGTATAAGCCTGATCTAACTGAATTTCCGAATTCATCATCACCATTCCAGATAATTGAATGATTACCTTTAGTGATATCTTCATTAATCAGAGTTCTAATTTTTTGACCTTTGATATTGTAAATTGTTATATCAACTTTGCTGTTAAAGGGTATTGAGAAAGAGATTGTTGTTAAAGGATTGAATGGATTTGGATAGTTTTGAGTAAGTTCAAATATAGGAGTGATCATATTTCCTTCGTCGATTCCAGACGGTCCAACAATATCGGAAATTAATCTGGGGAATACTCTAAAATTTCCCCAATCGAAATACTGGACACCTGTAACTTCGTACTCTTCACCCAGAATGGGAAAAAAATCCTCGATCAGTCCATGATAGATCCTGGTTGATCCACTGCCATCATCAAGAGACCATTCTCTCCAGGCCAGACTATCATTATCACAGATCCCGGTCACCTTTACCAGGACGCCTTCATAAGCTTCACCATTTTCACCAGTAGTGCTGATCTCTTCTGTACTTACTTCTATGGGATCAATAATTGTATTCGCAATGCCAAGGTTCTCAAAGTTATCAACATACATCAATGCGGTTACATTGCCATAAGCTTCAACAACTGTGCCTGTAAGCCTAACACTGTCCTGATATGCTGCTGAATAGCTGTAGTATTTGACCCAGATCCCCGACCACATACCCAGGGAATCCTGGATGTAAAAATTTTCTTCGAAAAAACCCCATGGTACGAACGAGACAGTGCCACTTACAGTAACTCTCTGGCCTAAAAGGTCGGACTGACCGGATGGATCTTCCGTATATTGGATATCTTTGATCTTCAGATTGAGGATTTCTCCTGAATTGTCTTGACCCGGTGAGCCAAGATCACCATTTCCAAAGGAAGAAGTCGCCTGTCTCCAATTAAAACCGCAACTGTTTTCCATGTTTGCGTTAAGTAGGGCCATGGCGGATCCTTCCAGGTTGGGGAAGAAAAGATCCTCATTATAAGCAAGACTGTCCATGAGAACACCGGCAGGGGATAGGATCATGATCTCATCTTCGGAATTATCCAGATAGAAGTTTGAGTATTGATAATCTACACCGACTCCACCATTCACGGTTTCATTGGCATTAATGCCAAGTACCATGAAATCTCCCGGTGACAGGATCAGAGATTCCTGGATAATATGCAGGTCCGTTTCTGCATCCTGAATGTACCAGTTCTGCAAATCGATAATCTCTTCACTGTTGTTGTAGATCTCTATCCATTCACCCAATTCATCTCCTACGGATAAAGGGTTCAGCATGATCTCATTGATAACGACCGGAGAAGGATCGAGACGGGGATAATAGAAAAGGTGAGCCGGTATTCCTGGTCCTTCCTCACTTAGAGTATAGTATCCCATGCTGTCCGCTGTCCAGCAAACAGCTTCTCCTATAATTTCTTGAATATAAGGAAGTTCAATAGAATCATTATTAAATGCTTCCGAGAAGTTTAGATCAGGATCACGCTCCCAGTAATAGATCTTTTCATAATCTTTTAGAAGTATCTCACGACCGGAAACAGAAATGTCACCTGCCACGATCTCGTATAACTCTAATGTTGCTACATGTTCCAGTATGATCACCTCATTTACTGGTTGCGGGTAAGGTGCACGATAAACACGAATATCTTCGAACTCCCGTTTGGATACTACATAAATATCTTTAGTTAGCGGATCCAGCATCAGCGTTTCCGCATCGCGCATACTATCAGGATATTGATAGATTATCGTATCAAATTCGTAAATCGTCTCCTCAACAGGAGTTTGATTGTAGAGAACGACCGGTTCCGGGAAACGATAGATATATTTGTATTCATAAACAGCATTGTTATCTCCGATCTCTCCGACATAGAGATAGTCAACGTTTGCCTCAGGACCGGGACCCAAAGCAATATCTTCCCAGTCCCGATTCTCTAATCCATCGAGCCAGAAAATCCCTAAGTTTGTACCTTGTTCGTTAAAAGCAAAAATCCGGTTTAAACAGTAAGTATCATTGTGAGACCAGAGCACATGGTCATTGGTCCTGCTTGCTACTATTCCGGATGCTTCTACAAGTGCTGGTTGTTCGATTTCTCCTAGATCAACTCGATTACTGAATTCAGGCTGAGCAGTAAGAATATTTAAACATAAAAGAAAAATTGTACAGCAGATTAGTTGTTTCATTTTTATCTCCTGTTTATATATTGCATTTTTAACAAGAAATGTAATATATTTAAGTCAAGTTACTCGTAATTTATATTTGCCCTTATCTGCATTTTACTGAATTCAGGTATCTATGAATTAAGTAATTATTTCCAAGCCCGATTGTTCTAGTAACCAGCAAGCATGATCCCTGAACTCATTTTAAAATGCACGATTCTTGCTGGTTATCTTAACTCGTTCCTAAGATGAACTTGGGAACGAGATGTGATCTTGGGAACGAGTTAATGAAAGTTTCCTTATTCCGAAGTGCTACCAAGCAGGGGCTTAGTAGCCAGATTTTAGATTAGAAAAAAAACGCACACCGAATTTGATGTGCGTTTTACATATATCGTAATAGTGAGGAGATTATTTCATTAATACCATTTTTTTGGTAATTTGCTTTTCACTTGTCTCTAGCTTATAGAAATACACGCCATTGGCAACAGTCTTATCATGGTTGTCTTTGCCATCCCACACAAAGTTGATCGCAACGCCCTTCGGGCTTGTTTTCGGCACGAAGGTTTTCACGAGCTGCCCTTTGATGTTGTAAATCTTGAGTTCAGCTTTTTGTGCATTTGCAGGAAGGGAGAATGAAATCGTTGTCGAACTTGTCACAGGATTCGGGAAATTCTTTAAATTATAATCATTTGATATCAATTGATAATCTGGATCATCTATTCCAACATAGTAGTTTGGGTCATTAGTATAGATAATATATTCATCATAATTATTCTCAAATAGAATAAGCTTATCAGATGCTGTTTTTTGAATTGAAAATGGTTCAAGAGAAGAATATTCAGAATAAACAATTTCACCAGTCAATCTGTTCAAGATATTTACTGTATGATCTAAATAATTAAAAAAAATTAAGAAATAATCATTACCCTCGTAGCTTGTGTTGCATGAACAAGTTTTAATTTTAGCATTCCAAGATCCCGTATGTAAAGTGATTGGTAATTCCCATTCAATAACATTATAATCATCAGTAAAACAGATCATCTTACTGTAACTATATTCTTGTGCAAAATAGATAATCGTTCCATAATTAACAAACGAACTATCATCAGAAGTCATCATTATATATATACTTGGATTTACTAAGGTATAGAAACAAGAAGCATCATTTAAGCGGTTGAAAAATGCCAATTCATCTTCCTCCCCCATATCATCCCACCAGTGGTAATAACCAAAGGTGAGATTGCTATAAGGGTGTGTTTTTCTCCCACAATCTTCAACAATCTCACTAAACATCAAATTCGCTCCATCAAATTTCAACTTCAATAATTTGGAATAACTAAATCCTCCATAATAACATGAAGCAAAAAACCGAAAACCGACATATATATCTGGATATCCATTATTACTTTCGATTGCTAATGAGTAGATACTACAATCATAGATATCACCAGTCCATACAACCTGATATGAATAATCGGATACAACAGTTAGTGTATTAAATTCAATAATTTTTGTTGAGATCCAATAGTACCCACCTGAGTTAATTTTTGATACGGTACAAATAAAATATTCCCCATCCATTTCAAAAAGGTATAACTCAGAAACAAATCCATACTCTAGTACAATATTTTTAATTATTTGTCCATTATTGTTTATTCCTATGACTCTACAATATCCCTGATCGGTGTTTATAAAATTAGCGTAAATTTCTTCAACTCCATCATTATCAATGTCAAGAACCTGTATGCAGCTCAGTTCATCATAAAAATTTATTTTATTAAATCTGAATTTTTCTTCGTAAAAACTATATGTATCTCCTACTTCAATATAATCCTCCTTTAGATTTGCATAAATATGTGATGTATTAGATATAGTTAAGGCAACAGAATATAAGCCGATTTCATCATAGATCCATTGAGGATTTTGCTCATATGAATCAACAATGCCGTCATTGTTGAAATCCCATTCCCATGTAAGAATATTACCTACAGGTTCTGTGGTAAATTGGACGATAAGAGGGATAGCGCCGTATGTACAATCAGCTTGAAAATCACTATAAAAAGGGCTTGGTTCGCCTTGAAATTCATATGCTCCTAAATCAATTCTTGGAGATACTCCTTGGTATATTCGTGGATTCCCAACCAAGTCTATTTGAGGTAAGTCTAATCCTGATGTGTCAGGTGTGCCTGAATTAATACTCATCGATATCTCTGATAATTGGTAATTTGCATTATCTGGATCAATGAAGAATGGTAATATATCAATTATATTTATATAATTATTGGAGCTATATGAGCCCATACCACCTTCAATATTACAATATGAAAAATAAGGTGAACTGTTGGAATGTATTTGTATTTCATTTCCATCATTATTGTATATATAGTGCACCCCATTGTCCAGACAAAAATATTGATTATATAAGTTAACATTTAGCTAGCCCTCAGAAGTCTTTGTTTTTCAAAAAATACTTCATCTGGAGTTTTGTAATCTAATGCTTGATGTA
>Ga0222639_1001187_pt1 | contig 11183 bp, 7 predicted proteins | sample AntAcemetagen185_FD_179863 | JGI IMG/M metagenome (GOLD analysis project Ga0222639, IMG submission 179863) | Saline water microbial communities from Ace Lake, Antarctica - #185 | ecosystem: Environmental > Aquatic > Non-marine Saline and Alkaline > Saline | place: Antarctica: Ace Lake | collected...
AACAATAAAATCACGCAGAAAACAAAATCTGAGCCGTCAGAATCATGCTCAGATTATAAACTTGGTAAACTAAAATGTATCTCTTAACTTACTATGAAATTTGTCCAATTAACTTTGAAGACGTACACCCGAAAATTTTGCCGTTCATCCGGCCTATCCGAATCCTTTCAACCCGAGTACGACATTGGGCTACGACCTGCCGATACAAGCAAAGGTTAAATGCTCAATTTATAATTTAAGAGGTAAGCTCATCAAGGAATATAGCTTCAATCAGAGTACTGGTATTCACAATATCATCTGGAATGGTGCAAACGTATCAAGTGGTATCTATCTGATCAGATTTACTGCTGAGGCTACAGATGGCTCAAATTTATTCGTAGATTATCAGAAGGTTACTTTACTTAAATGATGTTTAAAAGCATATAATGTTATAACAGGCAAAGAATTATTTCTTTGCCTGTTTAGTATTAGGTTGGAAAAATAATATTAGCAATATTTATAGGCATCTCAAGTAATCTATCCAGTCCTAAACCACTGTAAAATAAAGCTTTGTCACACTAAAAACACTACCGGGCAGTTTTTGGTCACCTTGCCTTGTAACTAACTGAATATCAGAGGTGAACAGAGTACTGAAAATCCCTGTAAACTCAATCCGCCGAAGTCTTGACGTAGGCGGGCTGGTTCCCCCGAAGGGGTCCCTTCGGGAGATTCCGGGTGGAGCCACTCCAAAAACGCTTTTGTTGAAGAACAAAGGCGTTTTTGTAAGTACAAAGATTAAAGGCAAAAGTATAAAGTAGATGCGAACCAGTGTGTTCGCATGTTTGGTATGAAATCATTTTTTTCTCGATGGGAAAAAGGAGTGGCGAGTGTAGGGGTGACTCTGGAGTCGCCCGTTCATTATATGGTTAATCAATAATTATATTGGCGTTTGATAGTTTAGGCAAGGGCTTTTTTAATGTAAGGCAAAAGACAAAAGTAGGGGCTGGACATTGTCCAGCCCGGTTTCATTATGTTTAAATATATGTAGAAGATGATCGAGACCGTGGTCAATTTTTGGGCAGCGCGAAGTACAAAAGAGCGCATAAAAAGTTAAATGATACAAGCGGGAGAGGGAGAGTTTACACCCAACTGTCTGAATAATGGGGGAAGGTCACTTAATTCTAGTATTTAATTGATACATAGTTTTATTTTTTTGTCCGGTTTTTACAAAAAAATTCATTTCCACACCTTTTTTCAAGTCCCGGCTTGCTGTTGCAGAAGAAATATCCTTAAATACATTCATATAATCTATGCGGGTAAAGGATGTTCTTGCTAATGAAACAAAATACCTTAAGCGATCCTCCTCGGTTAAGGTTCTGTTATTAAAATTCAATAGTTCTGCCAGAGATTTGTCAATAACACTTAACATATATTCGATAAAAATCGTTGAATTTCCCTTTATATCACTTGTTGCAAGTGCATTATAGTATTGCTCCTGTGTTAGGTTTATTAATGTTTCAAAAGGCAGAAATTCGAAGACAGGGTATTCTTGCAGCAATATCACGGTTTGCCAAAGTCTTCCCATCCTGCCATTTCCGTCCATAAAGGGATGAATAAATTCTATCTCATAATGAAAAACACAGCTTTTTATCAAGGTCAATTCATTTTCATCTTTTAAATATTCAAATAGCTTGTTCATTAATAAGGGAACATTTCCGGCCGGCGGAGCTATGTGGACTACTTGTGAATTATCAAAAATTCCTACGCTCTGATCCCTGTATCTTCCTGGATTTTTAATTATGTCCTGCATCAATAATTTGTGGGCTGATAATAATGATTCGGATGAAAATGGATCATATTCTGTTAAATGATCATACACCTTAATGGCATTTATTACTTCAAGTACATCTTTTTTGGGACCGATTACTCTTTTATTTTCTATTAATGCAGTAACCTGCTCCCGTGTTAAGGTATTCCCTTCGATTTTCAGGGAGGAATGAATTGTCTTAATTTTGTTTTGTTTCCGTAATTGCGGTGAAGGTCTGCTCATTAGATTAGCATTGACCTCTCCTATCTTCTCGGAGATTGAAGTGATAAGTTTGAGTATTGTCGCGTTTATGTTATATGGTGGTTTCATTGATACTATCATTTGATACTATCAAAGATAGTGCTTGTATCAAATTAATCCAAAAGATTTTTTTTTTAATATTAATGACCTTATTCCAAAGATTAAACATCTTAATCCGAAAATAAACATTAAACCCAAAACAAGTAATCCATCCACTCCTAAACCACTGTAAATTAACACTTTGCCTCAGCTAAAATATTACCGGTCAGTTTTTGGTCACCTACCTCTGTAACTTGCTGAATATCAGCAATGAACAGAGTACTGAAAATCCCTGTAAACTCAATCCGCCGAAGTCTTGACGTAGGCGGGCTGGTTCCCCCGAAGGGGTCCCTTCGGGAGATTCCGGGTGGAGCCACTTCTCTGACCCCATCAATACGATGGGGTTTTGTTTATTACCTAATAAATTATTGGTCTGTCTCATTTCAATTTTCGAGGGGGAGAGCGGGGGAAGAGGAGTGGCGGATGTAGGGGCGACTCTGGAGTCGCCCCTACATTATATGGTTAATCAATAATTATATTGGCGTTTGATAGTTTAGGCAAGGGCTTTTTTAATGTAAGGCAAAAGACAAAAGTAGGGGCTGGACATTGTCCAGCCCGTTTTCATTATGTTTCAGTAAATGTAGGGAGATGATATATACTATGGTCGTTTTTTGGTCATTTTTTGGTCACCTTAATAGCAATAGGGAAGAGATATAACTTGTATTATATCTTAGATTTCATAGCGAATAAGTATGCTAATATATAGGACTGTTCGATTTGGGGGAGGGTCACCAAAGATAAACTGCTTGACAATAAGAAAATTATGTTTCAAATTTTATAGTATATAAATAAGAATGCGGGGAAATGAAAGTATCTATCGATGATTTACTGTATAATTTAAAAAAGTGCCTATACACAGCCGATTTTGAGGAATATATGTACCTGCGAAGACAAGATAAATGGAATATAAATGTAATACACATACATAGATGTTAGACGTAATTTAAAAAGGAAAAACTATGAAACGACTTATTTATTTAATTCTTTTACTATCAATAGTACAGGTTAATGCACAAGAAAGTGTAAGCTATCAACAACCTCCGCAAGAAATTTTAGACCTTGTGGATGTACCTAGAGCACCTAGTGTACTTATAGATGAAGGCAAACATTATATGATTTTGTTATCTAGAGATGCTTATAAATCTATTGAAGAGCTTTCACAAGAAGAGCTTCGTTTGGGTGGTTTACGTATTGATCCTAAAACCAACATTGGAAGTAGAGTTACTTACTTTAATAATCTTAAAATTAAAAGTTTAAAGAAAAATAAAGCTGATATTATTGAGGTAAAAGGCTTTCCTAATAATCCCAAACTAACAAACTTTAATTGGTCTCCAAATCAAAAAAAAATAGCGCTAACTAATACCACAACAAATGGTGTTGAGGTCTGGGTATTAGATTTGGCAACTGCAACAGTTACTAAATTAACTAGCGATAATGTAAATGCCAATGTTGGCGATGTTATTAATTGGTTTGAAGATGGACAATCTTTATTGGTCAAAATAGTTTCAGAAAGCAAAAAAGCGCTTATAAATACAAAAACTGCTATACCAACGGGGCCTACTATTTCGGTAAATGATGGTAAAAAAGCACAAAACAGAACCTATCAAGATTTATTAAAAAATAAGAACGATGAGTATAATTTTGAGCAGCTTGCACTATCAGAAATTTATAAAGTGTCTCTTGATGGAAGTATAGAAAAATGGCTAAAAAATGATATTTACACAAGCATAAATTTTTCGCCAGATGGTAATTACGTATTGGTAAAAACAGTGGAAAAACCATTTTCTTATTTAGTCCCTTATAGCCAATTCCCTTCAAAAACAACCATTTATACAAAGGCTGGCAAGAAAGTAGAAACCGTAGTAGAGGTTCCATTAATAGAAGATCTTCCACAGGGATTTATGTCAGTTAGAAAAGGTAAAAGAGATTTTCTATGGCGAAACGATAAGCCTTCTACACTTATATATACCAAAGCTCTTGATGGTGGAGACCCCGAGAACGAAGTGACTTTTAGAGATGAAGTTTTTGAAATGGAATTTCCGTTTAACGGAAATGACAAGAGTATTTTAAAAACAACTAACCGTATGTATGCCATTGAATGGGGAAACAATTCGATTGCAATTGCTCAAGATTATTGGTGGAATACCAGAAACACAAAAACTTATATATTCAATCCTTCTGATTCTTCAAAAAAACCAAAACTTTTGGCAGACAGAAACTATCAAGATACCTATAGTGATCCAGGAAATTTTGTAACTGAAAGAAATTCTATGGGAAGTACCGTTTTAGCCTTATCAAATGATAATGCCTATTTGTTGGGCGATGGTTACACTGAAAATGGTCAGTTTCCTTTTCTAGATCAAGTAAATTTAAAAGACTACAAAAAGAAACGAATCTATCAGTCTAAATACACCGATAAAGTTGAAAACTTAAGAAACTATTACCCCGCAAAGAATGAATTGTTGGTAAGAATTGAATCTCCGACAGAATATCCGAATTATTCTTTTAGAGATGTTAAGCGTAACAAATTGAATCAGATAACCTTTTTTGAAAACCCTTTTTTAAGTATACAAAACGTTCATAAAGAAGTAATAAACTACAAACGCGAAGATGGGTTAGGCCTTTCAGGAACCTTGTATTTGCCTATTGGTTATGATGTAAACAGTAAGGATAAAATGCCCATGATTATTTGGGCTTACCCAACTGAATATAAAGATAAATCTAGTGCAGGGCAAAGTACACAAAACCCCAATGAGTTTACATATCCTTATTACGGTTCTATGGTTTATTGGGTAACCAGAGGATATGTGGTATTAGATGATGCATCTTTTCCTATTGTTGGTGAAGGAGATGAACAACCAAATGATACTTTTAGAGAACAACTAGTTGCAAATGCAAAAGCGGCAATTGATGCTGTTGATAATCTAGGTTATATTGATAGAAATAGAGTAGCCGTTGCAGGACATAGTTATGGCGCATTTATGGTTGCGAACCTTCTTTCACATTCAGATCTGTTTGCTGCCGGCATTGCACGAAGTGGCGCTTACAATAGAACCTTGACTCCTTTTGGTTTTCAAAGTGAAGAGCGAAATTATTGGGATGCCCCGAAAGTGTACAATAAAATGTCTCCATTTATGCACGCTGATAAAATGCATTACCCCTTATTACTGGTTCATGGAGAAGCTGACAATAATTCTGGAACATACCCAATGCAAAGTGAACGCTATTTTAATGCTTTAAAAGGATTAGGAGCAACAGTACGACTGGTTATTTTACCAAAAGAAAGTCATGGCTACAGGTCCAAAGAAAGCATACTCCACTTACTTTGGGAACAAGATGAATGGTTGGAGAAATATGTGAAGAATAAATAATCTATTGGTAACAATAAATAAACGCCATTAAAACGGCGTTTATTCAAACCGTTAGGCACAAAATTACAAATCATGAAAAAAAACTTCAGTATTTAGTAATTGTAGTGACCTTTTCCCCAAAATCATACATCTTGATCTAATAGTAAACCTTTAAACTCAAACAAGTAATCTAGCGAGTTCTAAATACATGTAAAACAGTGTATTAACAACAGAAAATAATCACCGGTCAGTTTTTGGTCACCTCGTCTTGTAATTCACTGATTATTAGATATGAGCAGAGGTCTGAAAATCCCTGTAAAGTCAATCCGCCGAATCCGCCAGCTGGCGGTGTAGGGGACGGTCGAAACCATCCTGTCAGTATTTCCCAACCACCAGTTTCTGCTTCATTATTAAGGATCTATGAGAACTATTTCTTGACAATATCAGCTCATATTAATAACTTCGAGCTGAAATAATTCGAACACGAATTAAATTATAAGGGTAATTAATGGATCAAGATATGAAAAATTATGAATTGCGTATCCTAACGGCAATCAGACGCGTGATCAGGTCGGTGGATAAATATTCCAGAAAGATCTATACAGAATTGGGCTTAACAACTCCACAATTACTATGTTTGGACGCCTTGGGTAAGAATAACCATATTATAACCAAAGAATTGGCAAAGCATGTCAATCTTAGCGAAAGCACGGTTATAGGTATTGTCGATCGTCTTGAAGCCAAGCAGTATCTGATTCGAGAGCGTTCTAAAGAGGACCGTCGAAAAGTTTATCTGTCACTGACTGATGCGGGTCAGGGTATTTTAAATGAGACACCGTCACTTTTACAGGATAAGTTGTCATCAGCTATGACCAAACTTGAAAATGATGAATTGGAAACCATTACACAGTCCCTTGAGCAAGTTGTGGAAATGATGGATGCGAAAAATTTGGATGCATCTCCCAATTTATTGCCTCATGCGGACATAGAAATTAAAAATTCATAAGTGAATGGAAAATAATGATCTCTGAAAAGCAAAAAAGTATTTTAAAAGAAATAGACGGTGGAGAATTAAAGAATTGGCGTGATTGGAAATGGCAAGTCAAGCACAGTATTCGCGATCTGGATACATTTGAAAGATTGCTTGGCATCACGGTTTCGGATGAGATCAGGGAGCATTATAAAAAGATAACGGCTAAATTTCCCATGTCGATCACCCCTTACTATTTATCCTTGATCAACACCGAAGATCTTGAGAACGATCCGATCTTTAAGCAAAGCTTTCCCGTTATCGATGAATTGACGGTCATGAAGACCGATATGGTGGATCCATTGAGCGAAGATAAAGACAGTCCGGTTCCGGGTCTCACTCATCGTTATCCTGACAGGGTCCTGTTTTTGGTCAGTAACACCTGTGCCATGTATTGTCGGCACTGTACGCGGAAACGTAAAGTGGGGGACCGGGACAGTATTCCGAATAAGAAACAGATCATGGCCGGGATTGACTACATCAAAAGAACACCAAGAGTTCGAGACGTGTTGTTGAGTGGTGGAGATCCCTTCCTCTTATCCGATGAATATCTGGATTGGATCCTGACCGAATTAGGGAAGATCGAACATGTTGAGGTTATTCGTATTGGCACACGGACACCCGTTGTCTTACCCTACCGCATCACCGACAATCTAGTCAACATGCTAAAAAAACACCAACCCTTATGGATCAATAGTCATTTCAATCACCCTCGCGAATTGACCAATTCATCCCGGACCACATTGGCCAAACTTGCCGATGCCGGATTCCCACTTGGAAATCAATCCGTTTTATTAGCCGGCGTGAACGATTGTCCCCGTATCATGAAATCGCTGGTTCATAAATTGGTTATGAATCGTGTTCGACCTTATTACCTTTATCAATGTGATCTGTCGGAAGGGCTCAGTCATTTCCAGACACCGGTCGGAAAAGGGATTGAGATCCTGGAAAGTCTGATCGGTCATACCAGCGGATTTTGTGTGCCGACCTATGTGATTGATGCACCCGGTGGGGGCGGCAAGATCCCGGTCATGCCGAATTATCTGATCTCCTGGTCAACCAATAAAGTTGTACTTAGAAATTACGAGGGTGTGATCTCGATCTATAAGGAACCAGATTCCTATGAACCGTCTTTTTGTGACAGGAACTGCGATAATTGTCAGCGTGAACTGTTATTGCAAGATGCAGATGAATACAAGGCGGTAGGTATCGAAAAACTTCTGGCCGATTACGATGATACGATTTCATTGATACCCGCCAACAATACGCGCTACAAACGTCGGAATCACTAATATCATGAATTACGATAAGATAGAACAATTAGCTTGCGGTTCACTGATACAGCATGGTCCCAACAATGACAGGATATATTTGCTCAAAGCCTCCGATAAGGACCTGCTGTCCTTACCACAACGCCTGATCACCTTAGCCAAGGAAAAAGGCTACGGCAAGATTTTTGTGAAAGAAAACGAGAATCATTCTCACCCGTTTTTAAGTGCCGGTTTTGCCGTAGAGGCGCGCATTCCCCGGATGTACCCGCGCGGCAGGGAAGGTCTTTTTCTATCCCACTACTTAAATGATGACCGGAAGATCGAGGATGACCTCGCCTTATATGAACAAAATCTTCAGTTGGCGTTAAAAAAGTTTTCAATCCGCCAAAAACCCGCCATCTCAACGGATTTTAGGGTTCGGCCATGCAACGAAGAGGATATTCCTGCAATGCAGGCGATCTACCGGGAGGTTTTCCCTACCTATCCTTTTCCGATCCATGAAGGTGATTATCTGGCAGAAACGATGAAAGAATATGTTGATTATTTTTGTGTGGTGCAAAAGGGAAAGATCATTGCCTTGGCCTCTGCAGAGAAAGACCCCGAAAGCCGATATGTTGAGATGACCGATTTTGCCACCTTGAAAAAGTGGAGGGGAAATGCTTTGGCGGTACGTTTGCTGTATCGCATGGAAAAAGTGATGTCTGAACAAGGGTATCAAACCGCATTTACCATTGCCCGCGCGGCATCGCCCGGGATGAATATTACCTTTGCCAAAACCGGCTATCACTATGCCGGTCGCCTGAAGAACAATACCAATATTTCGGGACATATCGAAAGCATGAATATCTGGTATCGTTCACTGAATTAAGACACTATAAATCTCTTTAAATATAAAGGATCATTTGATGCATTGGATTGATTATTTGATTTTTGCACTTTATATGGCAGGAGTGATGGCGGTTGGCGTCTATCATTTCAGAAAGAACAGACACAGCGAGGACTATTATGTCGGCAACCGTAGTATGAAAGCGGGCCATGTCGGCCTATCTATTGTTGCAACGGATGTTGGGGGCGGTTTCAGTATTGGATTGGGGGGCGTCGGTTTTCTAATGGGTCTCTCGGGAAGCTGGCTTCTGTTCACGGGACTTGTAGGTGCTTGGCTGTCGGCTGTCTTCATTATTCCCCGTATTAAGAAGATCGATGCAAAAAATCACATGTTGACCTATCCCGATTTCTTGCGATTCCGCTATAATAATAAGGTCGCTTTTGCAGCCGCCATTATCAGCGGCATTGGCTACATGGGCTTTACGGGCGCTCAGATACTGGCGGGCGCCAAACTGGCATCAGCGACTATTTTTCAATCGGCACCCTGGGGAATGAATCCTCTGCATTTTTCCATACTCCTGATCGCGATCATCACGATCTCGTATACGGTGATCGGCGGATTGAAAGCCGTTATTTATACCGATACGATCCAGTGGATCGTCTTGTTAGTAGGTTTGATCGCCATAACAATCCCGGTTGCGTTGATCCGGATTGGTGGTTTTGACGCTTTGCGCGAAGCACTTCCCAAAGAATTTTTTACCTTAAATAATATTTCTGCCAAACAGGTTATCAACTGGATGGTGACTATCATTCCAATCTGGTTGATCGGTATGACCCTTTATCAACGCATGTTCGCATGCAAAGACGTCAAGGAAGCTAAACGTGCTTGGTATATTGCCGGGATCTTCGAGTATCCGGTGATGGCCTTCGCAGGTGTTTTTATGGGAATGTGTGCACGGGTCGTATTTCCAGCCGCGGAAGCCGAAATGGCCATGCCGATGCTAATTTCGCATGTTCTGCCTATCGGTGTGACCGGTATTGTGATTGCCGCATATTTTTCAGCCATCATGTCTACTGCGGATAGCTGTCTAATGGCATCATCGGGTAATTTTGTTAATGATATTATTCAGCGACATATCAAAAAGGATATGAATGATAAAACCAGCATGCGTTTGTCAATGATCAGTACTCTGATCATTGGTGTAATCGCTGTCCTACTGGCCGCCATGTTCACATCGGTGCTGGATGCCATTTTGTATGCCTATGCATTTATGGTCTCGGGTCTTTTTATTCCAACATTGGGTGCTTATTTTTGGAAAAGATCAAGTTCCACCGGAGCATTTTTAGCCATGATCTTTGGAGGAGGTTTTACCCTGGTATTAATGATCTTGGAAAAGAGCGGTCATTCACCATCATGGTTTGACTCCTTGGGCCTTGATGCTGCGATATACGGAATAATTGTTTCTCTCATATTCTTTGTTTTCGGATCATTAATTTTTAAAGAGAATAGCAGAAAATAATTACCGGTCAGCTTTTGTAAGTTCTAAGATCAAAGCTTGCTCAACGCCTGTCGGCCGTAACCTTGGCGAAGGCTGGAAGCTCCAAAGGAGCGTAGTAGAGGCAAAAGATAAAGGTAGGGGCGAACCCAAGTGTTCGCCCCTTTTTATTGTAATGTAATAATCAATATAGATGTAGGGGTTGGACACCGTGTCCTTCGTAGCTTTAGCGAAGAAGGATGTCCAACCCGTTTCTTATGTGTTTCAATTTTTGAGGAGGAGAAGAGGAGACGGAGCGAAGACCTTTCGGGTTGCCCGAATCCCGAAGTTTCAGGAAGAGGATCCCGAATGGTCGATGAGCGGTGTTAAAGAGAGGGAGATGATTTACGAATATCGAACAAGGAATATCGATGTTCGAAGACTCCGCACATCGTTGATCGGTGTTCTGAGATCAAGCTAGGATAGAAAATCCAACTTATGTTAGTATCTGCATGATGGGAGAAAGTTACGAGGTTTTCTCCGTTATATTTTAGTTTTAATTAACATGCAATAAAGATTGATTTCAAAAATAAAATATTTTAGATTTGTGTTGGTTGATATATATGATTGATCGAGCTTTTTGCCGGATGTTCTGTTATAACATTTCCGCTAGACCATCAATATTACTAACCGCTGTTTACTGTCTATTATAATTTTTAAATACATATTTAGAGAGAGGTCGATATGAAACGAAAATTCACACTGATCCTTGTTTTGATCTTTATCCCTTTGTTGATCTTTGCCAAAAACGATCTATATGAACGCTATGATGAAGATATTGAAAGTTTGTTCAATGTTCTGATTCAATACGATAACCATGATGAAGTGTTTAAATTCTTCATTGAGCATGCAAACATTACAGGACCGCACCTTAATGTGTTCAATAAGATCATCAACGAAAAGATCACCTCGTATGAGATCATAGAAAATCATTTTATAAACGGTTGCGGTATGTATTATATATTCGTAAAAACTAAGAGAGATCCCGAAGGAGATTACTTTTGGTTACAGTGCTGTAATAACAGC
>Ga0222639_1001191_pt1 | contig 11166 bp, 9 predicted proteins | sample AntAcemetagen185_FD_179863 | JGI IMG/M metagenome (GOLD analysis project Ga0222639, IMG submission 179863) | Saline water microbial communities from Ace Lake, Antarctica - #185 | ecosystem: Environmental > Aquatic > Non-marine Saline and Alkaline > Saline | place: Antarctica: Ace Lake | collected...
TTCAATTGATGCAAGCTACAATCTTGAAAATAATGGTCTATATTCTTCGGCCAAATCTTCATTCTTTTTTGATCTTTATTTGCCTTGGATAATTGAAACATCTTTAGGGTATAATATAAATTCTTATAACCAATTCGACCATTCTTTTTCACAAGGAATATCTGACTTTAATACTACTTTATTAACATATATTGAATTTAAAAAAATCAATGTTGAACCGTCAATTACAATAACATATCCATTCTCAAATAATAACAAAACCGAAATTGTATTCTCTTTATATTGTGATTATGTATTCTAATAGCACGGCGATATTTGCCAACACCATCTATTTTTTATAAACTAAGCTTCTCACCGTCCAGGCATTTGGGAAACCGTTTTCTTTAGCTATTTTTTCCACTTGACGGCAATCTTTAAAATCTACAAAATCCCCAACTCTAACTTTATAATATGGCGTTTGAAAAACAATATAAATATATTGATCAAAAATGTCATATGCTTCATCTCTAATTTTTTCTGCCTTGTTAATTCTTTCTGTAGATATTAGTTGAACCCTATACCCATTTATTTTCTCGTTATTCTCAGATTCAATATTTTTAGTAGAATCAAAAACAAAACTGCTTATGGAATCATCATTTGAATTTAATTCTATATAATTAAGTCCTTTTATTTCTTCGCGTACATCTTTCGGATCTATATATTCATTCTGCTTTACTTGCGAAAAAAGTAAATTTACAATAATAACACTTAAAATAATTGCAATTTTTCTCATTATTAATTCCTTTGAATAATTATATTTCGCCAATTTTATTTGATTCTATCCAACCAATTTTATCATCAAAATATGATATCTTATACCAATTTCTATTGAATTTGGACAATATTTTTATTTTAGAACCTTCGTGTAAAATAAAACTTGTTTCTCCACTTTCTTTCGGTTCGGTTTTTACCTCGATCTTATTTACAACTACAATTCCGAATTTATTGTTATTATTATAATTAATGCTATCAAATAAAACAACAGAAATAATTATAAGTAATAAAATTAAAATATATTTCGGTATAAAAAATATTTTTAATATTTTTCTTTGTAATCTTCTTTTATTATTAAAAAACTTTGGTATAATAAAAATTATTATTGTAACCAAAAATATTATTCCTAAATAATTCATCCAATGCTTAATATTAATATTTTGCCTGATCGAGTGATAATATTTAAATAAGAAAAATGGTTTTGGTAATATCACTTTATCTTGCAATTTGACATTTGCTAACTTTAAATTAAAATTAACATCATCATTTGATGGATTTAGCTTTTTTGCTTTTTCCCAATATTGTATCGCCTCACCCAATTCATCTAAACGATAATAACAATTCCCAACATCAAATAAGAGCTCAAAACTTACCTTATCCGTATTTTCAAGCTGTTGAAATGTATTTAATGCCTCTTCATAATTTTTCTTGGAATATTCCGAAACTGCCTTTTTAAATATTGCTTCTCTTTCATAATTATTATCTTTTGCATAAATGTTCATATTTAATAAAAGAATAATTATGAACATTTTTACTAAATATTTTACGAAATTTCTATTTTTAAAAACTTTAATATTCATTTATTTAATTTTCTCTAATTTTTCCATTAAACTTAAGATTCCATTTTTCATCTCTTCCAATTTATCCTTATTTATTAAATTAGGAGCAAATTTTTTCTCTTCCATATCTTTCCAAATAAATTCTATTTTAATTAATAATTCACCGTCTATTTTCTTTTTTTTATAATTTTCTACTATTTCTCGTAAAAAAATCTCACCGCCTTTTAAATTTAATCTATCAGCAATATAATTATTAAAAATAACTGATAATTTTTGAAATGCTTTTATCGTGTCAGATGGTAATTGATCCAATTCTTTTTTAGCAATTGTAAGTGCTTTCTGACGACGAACGATCAAAGGGTTATTTAATATAAAATGCCAATATAAACGATAAATAAAAAATGTTATAATTACAAAAATTCCAATAAAATAAAATGCCCAATTTCTAAAATCCTTCACAGGGGAATAATCTAACGATTTCAATTTCGATTCATTTAAATATAAATATCGTATATCCTTATTTAATAATTCAACTTCATTCCTCGTTAAATTTTTCAATCGTTCTTCAACTAAATGTTCATTTCTCTTTACTTTTAATCTGAGATTTGATTCTTTTAAAGTTGTATATTTTCTTTTTTTCAAATCGTAATAAGTGAATTTTATCGGCGGAATTTTGTAGTCACCTTTTGCATCGGGTATTATTACATATTCCCAGATCTTGTCACCAACAACTTTATTATTTTTCACTCCAATATTCTCTTTCATTTTTGGTTCGAATACCTGAAATTGAGAAGGAAAATGTGGCATAGGAAAAGTAAAATTCTTTAAATTCCCTTCACCTAAAACTCTGACTTTAAGTGTTACAGCTTGATTTGCCTCTATTTCCGAATTGCTTAAATTTACGGATAATTTAAAGTTTCCAACTGCTCCGGTAAATGACTCGGGCTCACCTGTAGGTAATTGTAATACATTAATATTTTTTGCAGGTGCAATACTATTAATAACCTTGTTCCTACTCATATTAAAAAAAGAATCGAAAGGATCAGTATTTTGACGTTGGGTATTCACTTCTACTCTTACATTCTGCGGAGGAATCTCCAATTTCCCAGTCTCAGTAGGTGTTAATATCAAATTGAATAGATCAACCGTTTTATATTTTCTCTCATTTACTATTCTGGTAGTAACTTCTGGATTTTTAATTTGTTTTTGCTCCTCGATCATAAATCCTGGAATTGAAGATATTTTTGTAATATTATAATCAGCTATATTTACTTGTGTATATAAACGATAGGTAATTACAAACGATTCTCCCAAATAAACAGAAGATTTTTCACAAATTGGATCGACAAATAATTGCTCATTAACTTGCTCTGAAATTTTTTGACGAGCATTATTACTATTGCTACTTTTTCTATTTTGATTTGTTTGAGTTTGGCTGTTTACAGTTATATTAATATTGTTTGTCTTGTAATTCTCTCCTTTGAATTCCATTTCAAAAGATGGAATCGTTAATTTACCCGTTTTTCTTGCTACAATTTGATATGTCAATTTTTTTGTAGATGTTGTTTTCCCATTTATCCAACTGAAATTAGAAGATTGAGAAGGTCCACCAATTATTTGAAAATCATCACCAAAATCAAAATCAAATTTTGGAAAGTCGCTAAAATCAGTAAATTCAATAGTGAGAGTTATTGGTGTCCGTAAATTCGTAATCGTTCTATCTACGGAAACATCAACTTTGCGTTCTGCAAATAACGCCAATGGAATTACTATTAACAATATCATTATTTTTTTAATAAAAGATCTAATCATTTCTCCTCAGTTTCAAATATGATAAAATACTAAAAAATAGTTATTCTACCAATCCTTACTTCTCTTTATTTTTTTTCCTTTCATCTTATAACGAATTAATTTTTTAATTGATTCAAGTTCTCTCTCTTTGGCTGCATCTAAAATATTTTCTGCTTGTTGTTTAGTTATATTCTTTTTTTCCATCTCTTGCATTTTTTTATTATCAGTCGTATTTTTATCAGATTTATCACCACTATTTGTCTGATTTTGTTCCTTATTCTTTTGTTTCTGTTCTTCTTTCTGATCTTGTTTCGATTGTTTATTAGAATCTTTATTTTGCTGTTGATCTTGCTTTTGATTCTTTTGTTTCTTATCCTGCTGCTTTTTATCCTGTTGTTTCTGCTTTTCTATTAATTTTCTTACCGTTTCGTACATTGCTTTACTATCAAAATCGTTCGAATCATATCTAATACTTTTTTTGAAATGCTTTAATGCTTGTTGTAAATCCTTTTTCTTCAAACTGATCTGTCCAAGATTATATTCTGTTTTTGACAACAAATCTGTATTTTCACTACTTAAAGATTGTAAATAATTATTTTCCGCCTCATCAAATTGTCCCAACTTTTGTGCAGCTGTTGCAGTATTAAAACTTAAAATTGAATTGTCTTTTTTTTCATTATCCAATTTGTATTTATAATAATTATATGCTTTTTTATATTTACCATTTTTATATGCCACAGTTCCGGGATCTTCTGCAAATAACACATTTCCAAATAAGAAAATAATAATTATTATTCGGATAATATTTTTAATTGTAATATTTTTCTTATAGTTCATCTACACACACTAATCATTATAAATTTTCATCTGAATTTCCATTTTTCACAATACTTTTTTTTCTAACATAATATGGTAAAAAGTATTCTAATAATAACAGAATTAATGCTAATGTCAAAAATACTTGAAATAGTTCCTTGTACTTTGTAAAACCATGTGTTTTAAATTCTTCTTTGTTTAAAGTATTTATGTCTTTATAAATTTTATTCAATGGCGATCTTGTTTCATTAAGGCGTAAATATTTACCATTTGTTTTTCTGGCAATTTGTTTTAATGTGCTTTCTTGCAATTCGGTAGTTATTACCTTATTTCTATCATCTCTTTTATAATCAATTATTTTATCATTCTTATTATAAATTGGTATTGGCCCACCTTTTAAAGTACCAACCCCGAGAGAATAAATTATTACTCCTTTTCCCTTTGCATTCTCAATTGCCTCATTAATATCTTGTTCATGGTCTTCGCCATCACTTATAATTATTAACGCCTTATCTCTTTTTGTATCTTCAGGAAACGATTTGACGGCAATATTTATAGCATCGGCAATAGCTGTTCCCTGCACAGGTAATAATTTTTCATCCATAATATTCAACAACATTGAAGCTGCTCTGTGGTCTAATGTTAAGGGACATTGCAAATGAGCAACTCCTGCGAATCCTATTAGACCAATTCTGTCTCCTTTTAAATTCCCGATAAATCTTTTCAATTCAAATTTTGACCTTTCCAATCTACTTGGAGAAATATCCATCGCAGCCATACTATTTGACAAATCCAATGCGACTATTATATCGACGCCTTCTCTTTTCAATTCCTCAATATTTGTTCCGATCCGTAAACCTGAAGCTCCTATTATCAAGAGAATAATTGCAAATATTTCTATTAAAAAATGAATTCTTTTTAGCGAATAATTATTTTCCCCTCTCAATCTTTTGAACATATTATTATCAATATGACGATTAATTATTCTCATCATTTTCTTATTTTTGATCATGCGAAAAATGACCAAAATCGGGACAATAAATAGTAACCATAATATTTCCGGATGTGCAAATTCTATCATGGATAAACTCTCCAAACAATTCTTGAAAGAATTATGCCAATAAAAAATAGCAAAATTGCCGGTAAAAGAAACCATAAATATTTTTCCGCCCAGTCAGTATATTTATCAACATTAACTTCCGTTTTTTCCATTTTAGAAATTTCTTCCCAAATGTTTTTTAATTTTTCATTTGAATTCGCCATAAAAAAATTTCCGCCGGTTAGATCAGCGATTTTTGTTAAAAGTTCTTTATTTACCGGAGGAACTCTCTGGAAACTAAAAAAATTATTATTTAACTTTCCACCTTCTCCGCCCATTCCAACCGTATATATTTTAATATCAAATTCTTTAGCAAATTTCGCCGCTGTTATCGGATCAATATCACCAGCGTTATTATCTCCATCACTTAATAAAATCACTACTTTACTTTTTGCTTTTGAATCTCGTAATCGATTTATACTATTACTAATAGCTAATCCAATTGCTGTTCCATCCAATTCTCTCGGAATAATCTTCATCTCGGAAACAATATTTGTTAAAACATCATAATCAACGGTCAATGGACATTGTAAAAATGACTCACCGGCAAATACAACTAATCCGATTCTGTCCGTCTTTCTTTCCTTAATAAAATCGGCTGCAACTTTTTTAGATGCTTCCAATCTATTCGGCTTGAAATCTTCTATCTGCATTGATCCGGAAATATCCAAAGCAAGAATAATATCGATGCCTTTTTTCTTAATATTTCTAGTTACATTCCCAATTTGAGGTCGAGCAAGAGCAAAAATAATTAATATAATAACGGCTAATCGTAATATTATCGGCAATTTTATTTTTATATTTATTTTTGGTGATATTTTGTCTAAAATATCTAATGTACCAATTCGTAATGTTTCGAATTTATCATTTTTTTTACGTAAGTAAAAAATTATCATTCCTATCGGAATAATCAATAAAATAAACGCATATGGGAAAGCAAACCTAAACATATTAATTATCTAAAATATCTTCCTTCCTTTCTTTTTTTCATTTTTCCATTCACTCATTTTTTAATCAATATTTAATAAAATGTTCCAAGAATTTTTATTTTCATTTAATTAATTTTTATTAATATTTTTATTTATGACATCACTTAAAAACCATAAAATAATATCTGCTATTTCCCTATCTACATCTTTTTGTGATCTTTTTGTATCTGATAGTAATTTAAGCGAATGATCTGCTTCCGGAATAAGCATTAACCTTGCATAAGGATTTAACGCACCGACCAGCAACTCCATTTTTTTATTGTTCATGTATTTATCGTTAGTTCCTTGAATAAAGAACATTGGTTTTTTTAGTGTGAATAACGATCTATTAGACAAAGGAATTTTCAAAAATGTTACCTTTTGTGGGAAACCTAAAAATAGATAACCTTTGATCTTATCGGAAACAATTTTTGTAGAAACAATTGAGCTTAAAGATTTCCCACCTACAAAAAAATAATCATTACTGAATTCCTTTTTATCTTGAATAAATTCAAATACCTTTTTATAAATACTTTTTAAATGATTTATTCCCCAAAACATTTTGAATTTTTTATTTACAAATGGATAATCAAATTTAATAATATTCACATTTTCTTTAACTAAATGATCAGATAAAAAATTTAATAACCGTTCGTCCATACTTTTGTAATATCCGGAACCAATTATTAAAGTTACATTTGACTTCTTCGGTTGAGCTTCATTAATTGAAACCCTAATAGTTTTTCTGCCTGATATTTTTAATAATTCGATATTATTATTCATATATTTTTTTAGAAATTTATTTATTATTTATTGATAGAGAAAAAACCTTTTGATCAATCTTCATCAATATGATCATAATTTTGTTCCAAATAATCAGGTCCTACTAAAACCTCTCTTGCTTTTGAACCTGTAAAAGGACCAACGATTTCTGCTTCTTCTAATTGGTCGATCATTCTTGCGGCTCTACTATATCCTACTTTAAGTCGTCTCTGAATTAAGGATATTGATCCCTGTTGATGCGTTATCACAAGTCTTAATGCTTCATCAAAAAGCTCATCGCGATCCTCATCTGCATTAATACCAATTTTCGAAGTATCTTCTTTTTCCTTTGCAGTTGGCAAAATAAATTCATCTTTTTCGCTTGGTTGCTTATTAATATGCTCTAAAACATTTTTTATCTCTTTCAATGTAATAAATGCGTTATGAACACGAATTGGTTCTGAAGTCCCGGGAGATAAAAATAGCATATCGCCCTTACCTAATAATTTTTCAGCTCCAGATGTATCCAAAATAGTTCTACTGTCGATTTTAGTTGGAACTTGAAATCCTATTCTAGCTGGAAAATTAGATCTGATCACTCCTGTAATAATATCAACACTTGGTCTTTGTGTAGCAACAACTAAATGAATTCCAACCGCTCTTGACATTTGTGCCAAACGAGCAATAGGAGCCTCGATCTCTTTATTGCCAATCAACATTAAATCTGCTAACTCATCAATAATTATAACAATATAAGGTAAAATATTCCCATCTTCAGAACTTTTCATTTTTTCATTATATTCACCAATATTTCTGACAGTTGCATTAGCTAATAAACCATACCTTCGTTCCATTTCCACTTCTGCACTTCTTAGTGCTAATACAGCATTTTTTACATTGGTTATTACATATTCATCAATATCTTCACTTGTAATTAAATGGTACGGTTCAAGTGCTTTATAAATTGAAAGTTCCAATTTTTTGGGATCAATCATGATAAATTTCACTTGATTAGGTTTGGCTCTATATAAAATTGACATTATTAAAGTATTTATACATACGGATTTTCCTGATCCTGTCGTTCCTGCTATTAATAAATGAGGCATTTTTGCCAAATTAAAAATAAAAGGTTCACCTTTTGCTGTTTTTCCCAAAGCGACTGTTAAAATATTTTCTGCATTAGCAAATTTTTCTGAATTGACAATTGATCTTAATAATACCAATTCCGGATGTCTGTTTGGAATTTCAACTCCAACAACTTTTTTCCCAGGAATAGGAGCAATTATTCTAATTCTTTTAGCAGCCATAACTCTTGCAATATCATCGGCTAAAACAGAAATTTTATTTACTCTCACACCAGTTGCCGGCTCTACTTCATACAATGTTACAACTGGTCCTGGAACAACTCTAACAACCTTTCCTGTAACACCAAAATCAGCTAAAGTTTTCGTCAATAATTCAGCATTCTCCTCCAACTCCATAGGATCTATTTTCTGGCTATGATGAGGAACTTTTAACAATTCCACACTCGGTAAAATATATTCCCGTCGTTTCTTCTTTTCCTTTGTCTCATCATCATAATTTACATCTTCATCATCAATTTTTTCTGTCACTTTATATTCCGGAATATATTCACCATTCGTATCATTTTCGGAATCTTTTTCTTCGTTTTCTATTTGATGATCTTTTTTTGAAATTTTATCTTCACTTTTTCGCTTAATATCAAGTTCCTCTTCCGATTCGCCAACTTCCGGTTCTCTATGTATTTTTACTTTATCTTTTTTGGTGTTTTTTACTTTTTTATCTTTTCTCTTGAATATTTTTTTGAAAAATAATTCAAATGTATGATATAAACTCAATCCAAAAAAACCGAAAATAAGAATGATCAAACTAACAACTACAACAATAAATGCAGGAAGTACACCAAACCAATCCTCTAAAAATGTAGCGATCACTCCACCTAAAAAACCACCAAATGAATAGTCGCCTGGTAAAGTAAACAAAGAATAAACATAAGGCATTGAAAAAGTAATTGATAACAGTAATAATACTCCCAAAGAGTACAGAGTGAAACGTATTAATTTAGCTTTATCTTTTTTAGCAAATGTCCACCACCCCCATAAAAATATCAACGGAACGAATCCCCAAGAAAAATATCCCAATCCTAATTTTATAAAAAAATAAGATATAAATACACCAACAATTCCCATTGCATTATCGATAAGAAAATGTCTTGAGATGAGTAATTCATCTCTCGGAGAATATGAATATAAACTTATAGCAATAAAAATAGAAGTTATCATCAATAAAATACCTATAATTTCTAATTGATATTCCGAGAAGTCAAAATATTCTTTTAATTTATTTTTCAATTTTACCTTCCATAATTTTAATTTAATTCTACCAAAATAAACATCTGATAAGATAAACAAAAAAATTGAAATATTCAACTATGAATTATTTTATTTCAGTTTCCCACAAGGACATGTTCCCTATTTTTAAACTTCCGAAGTTTTATAGAGATGGAATCGGTAAAATTGGAAATTGGATATTTTAAATTTGGAAGATAAACTTCGGAAGTTTAGTACGAAAGTTTTTTATGGAGTAAAATAACCGTGTTATTTTGTTAAATTGCATTAGGAATTTATATATTTATAAAAAGCTCCGCTTTTTTGCATTAACACGGTTAATGCACTCCAAAAAACTCACAAACAAAATAGATCAAAAAATTATAATTATTCACAAAACGGATTTTGTTTTTGTTCTAAACCTTAGTAGAAATAAAATAATAAAAAAGGAAAAACCTTATTACCTTATTAAAAATAAACAAAATGAGAAATCTAATATTTTTAATATTACAATATTTATATTGAGCATAGTCGAAATAAGGTTAGAATGTCTTTGTGATTCTTTTTTCTATTAAGATTTGTATTGGAGAAATAAAATTGCGAAAAATCGTTTAAATTTTGTAACAATTTGCATAAAAGATAGAATTGATTATTTTTTCAACTACTTGTAAGTTAAATATATATTAATTATTAAATTTCGTAAGTTTAATTTATAATTTTAACAAAGAGAGCATGCTCTTTTGCTCTATTTGTTGATTTGCTTGTTCCCTTACAATGGAATGAATCCCATTAATAGGTTTTTGTTTCTTTTATCTTCTTTCTTTAATTTATAATTTATAATCTTTAATTTTTAATTCTCTTAAATGCAATTCCAACTTTTCAAAAACTTTTTTCTTTGAAATTGTTGGATACTCCAACTGAATATATTTTTTAATTTTGCTTTTATTATTTTTTAAATCCCACCAATGCATTTCCATCACCTTATGAAAAATCACTCCAAATATTCTATTAAATTCTGCATTTTTATCTTTTTCAATTATTTTTTTATAATCATTAGAACTAAAAAATGATCTTTCCATAATATCGTGTGGATTTAATTCTGAATATTTTTTATTCCACTTGTCGATTTCGAAATTTTGCCACTTCTCTTCTTTTTGTTTTTTACTATTATCTAAATATTGACTAAGTTTACTTCTAATGTCACTTCCTAAATATTTTTCAATTCTCGTTTGATTATCAGGATCATTGATAATAGATTTTTCTTCAAACTCATTTGAAATATCGTAAACCTTTCTAATATACTCATTCCACCAATTTTTCGCTTCAGAACTATCTTTCAATTCAGAAACATCTGCTAAAAAGTATATCTTATAAATTGCACGCGTAACTGCCACATAAAATAGTCGCTTATTTTCTGCTTCAACTTCTTTTTTGTCATTTGATTTTATCATATTTAATAAATTAGTTTTAACTGATTCATTTTTATCATCAGTAAGTGAAATTCCGACTTCTTTTATCATCTTACCTTTGTTATTTCTTATCTCACCAATACTTATTGACGTAGTATCGTTTTTTGTTTTTGCAGCTAACTCTGGAAGAATTACAACAGGAAATTCCAAACCTTTAGCCTTATGAATCGTCATAATTTGCACTAAATTTTTACCCGGCAATTCAGCTTGAGCAACATTGTTTTCATTTTTTATCTGAAACTTAAAAAATTCATAAATCCCATTTAAACTCACACCATCTATAACAAGTTGAAAAATAATATCAAGAAGTTTATCAAAATT
>Ga0222639_1001206_pt1 | contig 11080 bp, 8 predicted proteins | sample AntAcemetagen185_FD_179863 | JGI IMG/M metagenome (GOLD analysis project Ga0222639, IMG submission 179863) | Saline water microbial communities from Ace Lake, Antarctica - #185 | ecosystem: Environmental > Aquatic > Non-marine Saline and Alkaline > Saline | place: Antarctica: Ace Lake | collected...
TATATTCCAATTTATCCTATTTTCTGTCTTCGCATTATGCAAACAATGTTCACGAATATCCTGAATAGATTGCAATTTTATCGCACTGTAACCACTAATTAAAGGATAATAATAGCCATAATAATTACTGTCTTTTCCGAATACCATTGCCCTAGATGTTTTAGGTTCACTCTCCAAAAAACGAGTAATATCCGAATCTACAAAAACTTTTCTCATTAATCTTTTTTTGTTGTTCAAAGGAATCATTTTATAAGCATGATTCGTTATAGAAAATAATTCAAAAAATATAGCAACAAAAATAATCGTTACCAATCCTAATTCTTTTATTTTTTTGGATAGAAAAGCCCAAATTGCACCGGCAACAATTGTCAATAATATCAATAATTTCACAGAATCACGCACTAACATTTCCTTACGAATATTTTTAATTATTGCTAATGTTTCGCCTTGATATTTTCCTATTTCATCTGCTCTCATATAGCTATAAGAATTACTGAATAATAACAATAATAATACAAGTCCAATTGCCGCCCCAAAGATGCCAAGCACCCACTTCATATCTTTTTCTTTGACCTTAAACAGTAACGCTTTTAAACCATATCCAGACATAATAAAAGTTGAAATAAAAGTCATTGATGTCATCATCATTGGTGCACGAAATTTTGAAAAATATGGCACATAATAGAAAAATAATTTATAAAACACAGCAAAATGTCGTCCGAAAGAGAGCAACACAGAGAATATAATAAAACTTGCTAAAGCTTTTACAAACCTCTCTTTCCGATAAGTTATAAATCCAATAATTGCAAATAAAAACAAAATCATTCCCATTGTTTCATAACTTTGTGTAAATGGCATATCTCCCCAATATCCGGGCACTTTTTCCCCTTCTAAACGAGGATATTTTTTTCCTGAATATTCTTCGCCGGAAATTCCACCAAAAAATCTTGGTATAAAAAATGTAGCTATTTCTTTTGGAGATAATGACCAATTTGTTGCATAATTAAAACTCACTCCCTTTGCTTTCTCTGAGGTTTTTTGTTCATGGCCAATATTTACAGCATTGCCTCCACGTGTAGAATATGGTGTATATTCTTTTATACTTAAAAATGGCTGAGCAGCTATAATAATTGTCAAAGCAATCGCTACAAAAAACTTGAGAAGTAAATTTCCTGCTTCCTTAAATTTTTTATCAATTATAATTTTTATAAATGGATATATGAACAGAAATAACAAAATCATAATAGTATAAAAAATCACTTGGAAATGTTGAGTTCTGATCATCCAAGAGAATATTAATGAAAAAAATGCTATTCCAAACCAAGATTTTTTATCAAAGAAATAATTAAAACTAAATATCGCCCAAGGAACGATCATAAATGCCCTTAATTTTGCATAATGACCAACTTGAAGTAATGCTTGCCATTGTGGTAACAATATAAATCCAACTGCGACAATTAAAGAAAGATACCACGGGATTTTCTTATATTTTAATAGAAAAAATATTCCCAAACCACCGGCGAGAAAATACCAAAAGAATGAATATGAGATTTTTCCAAAATTATCAATTAGTGTATCAAAATGAATTAAACGAGGAGTTTTTCTCGGATAAGTTGGCATTCCACCAAATATATTAGGATTCCATAAGACAGTTTCCCCCGTATCTTTTTGCCATTCACTATACAGATGTGTACTACCAGATGATGCAATAGAATCTACACCAATTGGTCTCAAATGATCAAAGATCATCGGAGCGAAAAAATAAAGTAGCGGAATAATTATTATAACAATTGAAATTAAAATTGCATTTTTATTTTTTACTTTATCTAAAATATTTGTTTTTTTATCTTCCAATTATTTCTCCTTCATATCACTAATCATTTATAATAATCTTTCACAAATCCTGTAAATTCATCTTTTCTAAAAATTACTCGTTTAATAAAAGCGAATCCAAATCCTATTCCATAGCCAAATATTTGTAATGGCACGATTATCGGAATGTAAAGCAATACTCGCCAATCGGAATATTTGAAAATGCCATGAATTGCCATACCAAATAAAAGCAAAAATCCCGCGACAATCAGTGGCAAAAATATATTTGGAAAAATACAAAATAAAACAATTATCAACATCGTAACTAATGTTCCTATCAATGGAAAAAAATGAATTAATTCTAACATCCCTTTATCTATCTTAAATAAATTTATTCTGGCAACTCCCCAATTAAAAACCTGCTTAAAAAATTTTCTTATTGAAGACCGCCTTTTATGATAGACAATTGCATCTAATACCTTTACTACTTTCCCACCGGTTGAAATCATTCTATGAGCAAACTCAATATCTTGGCCATGACGAAGCTTATTCATTCCACCAATTTTTTCTACTACATCAGCTCTTACGCCCATATTGAAACTACGAGGATAATATTTTGAAATTTTCTTTTTTGAATGTCCACGCATTCCACCTGTTGTAATAAAAGATGTCATAGAATAATCAATCGCTTTTTGTAACGGCGAAAAATTTGGAAGTACCTTATCAGGGCCACCAAAACCAGCTACTTTTTCTTTGGATACAACTTTTTCATAAGCTTTTAACCAACTCTCATTTGCGATACAATCACTATCAACAAAGATAAAATATTCGCCATGTGCATTTTTCATTCCGAGATTTCGTGCTGGTCCAGGACCTTTATGATCCTGTTTGAAAAAACGAATATTCAATATATTTTCTTTTAATAATTTAGAAATATATTCTTCCGTTTTATCAGTAGAGCCATCATCAACGATTAATACTTCAAATTTTTCTTTTTCTAATGATTGTATTTTTAACGATTCTAATAATTCTTGGATTTCATCAAGGCGATCATAAGTTGGAATAATAACAGAAAATATATATTTATAATTATTCATTTCTCTTCTTCGATTGATAGACAAGCATTTCACCAATTAATCCAATTGAAACTAATTGTACACCAAGAAGTAATAACAATACACCAAGTATCAACATTGCTATATGAGTATCAAACGATTCATTAAATACGAATTTTAGAATTAACATCCAAATCTCTACAACAAAACCAGCTAAAAAAGATAATAGCCCAACCATTCCAAAAAAGTGCATCGGTCTAACTGTAAATCTTCCTAAAAATAAGACGGTAATTAGATCGAACAGTCCTTTAAATAAACGCCCAAATCCATATTTACTTTCGCCGTATTCTCTTGGATGATGTTTAACTACAAATTCAGTAATTTTAAATCCTTCCATTGCAGCCAAAACAGGAATATATCTATGCAATTCTCCATATACTTTTATTGTTTTTACAACTTCATTACGATATGCTTTTAAGCCACAATTAAAATCGTGAATTTTTATTCCACTGAATATGCGTGTTGTATAATTAAACAATTTTGACAGCCATCTTTTTCCTATTGGATCTTTTCTATTTTTTTTCCAACCTGAAACTACATCCCAACCTTCATTTATTTTATTAACAAGATTTGGTATTTCGTCAGGATCATCTTGTAAATCTGCATCCATCGTAATTACAATTTCTCCTTCTGCCATATCAAATCCGGATTGTAACGCAGCTGCTTTACCTTTATTAAATCTAAAATCAACAAATTTCACTTCACTATTTTCATTTTCAAGATCAGATATTATTTTAGCTGAATTATCAGAAGAACCGTCATTAATAAAAATTATCTCACCATTCATATTTTCTTTTTGGAAGACATTAATAATTTTTTCTTTTAATTCTATTAACGTCTCTTCTTCATTGAATACAGGTATAACTAATGACACATCAATCATTTATTTATCTCCTCTAATCTTTTTTTTGCACGAGAAAATGAAGGATCAATTTCTAATGCTAATTTAAAAAATTTCTTTGATTCTTCAGAACGATCAAGTCCAAAAAGTATTTCACCTTTATGATAAAATAATTCCGGATTTTTATCTTTTTCTAAAATTATCGCACTATCAATAGAAGTTAATGCTTGTTGATAATCTCCCATTTTAAATAAGATCCAAGCCATTGTGTCATAATAAATACCATTTTGAGGTTCAAGTTGTAAGGATTTTTTAGACATTCGTAGTGCTTTTTGTAATTCCTCACCTTTTTCTGCTAAAGAATAACTATAATTATTATACGCTATTGCATCATTTGTATCAATTTTAATAATGGCTTCATAGATATTATTTGATTTTTCAAATTGAGAATTTTTATCATACAATATAGCTAAATTATGCAAAATATCAATATCATTTTCATTTTCGGAATTCAACATTTCAAATATTTGAATAGCTTTTTGTAATTCATCTATTTCACTATAAATTATAGCTTCTATATATTTCAAATTACTATTTTCTGGAAATCTTTTTAATGCAGAATCAATCACCGCTAAGCCCTCATCATATTTTTTATTCCTTAATAACCACAACGAGTAATTATTATATGATATTGAAGGAACTTTATCAAAACTAAAAACTCTTTTATAATAGAATTCAACACTATCTGGTAATTTTTCTTCAATACTTACTAATGCCTGAAAATGAGATATCCACCATTTTTCTTTCCATCGGGAACTTATTTTTTGTAAATAAATTTTTGCTGAATCTATTTTTTCTGAATCAATATAATTACTAATTTTATAATAATATGGAGTTAATTCCATAGAATCCGCCTTCATCCATTCAGATACAACTTCATTAACTTTATTTTCTTGCCCATTTAAAAATAACAGTTCAATTAACAGATCATAATATTTATTTTCATTACTTAACTTTATCAATTTTTTAGTAGTTAATATTGCCTCATCAAAATAACCAAGTTTTTCTTGAATTATTACTACATTATTTAAAATACTAATATCATCGGAACCTTTTTGTTGATATATTTTTAAAACTTTTTTCGCATTTGTAGTATCTTTTTTTGATAAATAGGCATTGATTAAACTATAATACACGTTATAATATTGAGGATCGTTTTTTATAATTTCTTTCCACAATTTTATGCTACTTTGAATATTACCGGATATCAAATAAATTTCAGCTAATCTATTTTTAAGATCATATTGGGTTGGTTCTAATTTTAAAGATTTTTTGTAATAATCCATTGCGCTGTTATATTTATATAAGTTAAAATATGCATCACCAATTGAATTATAGATTGTTACGGAATTTGTATCATATTTAAGAGCTTCCTGATATTCTAAAATAGCTCTGGAATAATTTCCACTAATTCGATAAATTTCAGCAATCGAAAATATTTGCATCGCTATCGTTGGATAAGAACGGTTATCAAAACTGCTTGCTACTTTATTTGTATCCTCAATTTTAATGCTTTGTTCAGCAACTTTAATTGCCGTATTATTGACGGCACAAGCAAAAAAAAGAAGAAATGATGTTATTAAGATTATCTTTTTCATAAAAATAAATTTAGGTATTTTTTATCTAATTTCCAAAAAAATAAATATAATAAAAAACCTCATTTAAATGAGGTTTTTTTGGTATGATATTAATTATAAATTAACCAAATAATTCGTTTCTATTACAATCACAAACAGCCTCAATTTTACTTTTATATTTTACATTATTTTTGTCATTCTTTTCCGAAAAATAATGTTTTATATAATTAACTGATCCACCACATATAGGACATTTGTTTTCTTTCTTTTCACGATGAGCAATTTTTGCTCCAAATGTTTTTACTTTTCCCACTTTATTACCCTATTTTTTATTCTTTTTTCCAACATTTTCAATTTTATAATATAATTGATTATTTTTCATAATACAAGAATTTTCTTTCTTTTTGCTACAAATCCATGAATATCCCACAACGAATTTAGTAAATGACACAAATGGATGGAAAAATTCCTCACATTTTACTTCTCATTTTCTCTTATTCCCTTTCCCCATTTCTGCTTTCTACTTTCTGCTTTAATTATTGGAGGAATATTACTTGCAAAAAGCAAAAATGTAAAATCTGTTTAATTTTATATTTGTGTATATTAGAAGTACAAGTTCTAATTTGTAATAATGATAATTTTCAAAAATATTTTAGTATTAACAAATATTATTTTATATCTTATTTAGTTATTTAAAATAGTGAAACATTTAATTTAAATTTGAAGAAAAATAAATGGAGAATTTTAAAATGACTAATACTACTGCTGATGTGATCATTGTAGGAGGTGGTCCTGGAGGTTTAACTACTGCAATCTATACCTCAAGAGGTGGACTTAAAACCATTTTATTAGAAAAAGGTATATGTGGAGGATTACCCGCAACTACTGATTTGATAGAAAATTATTCCGGTTTTCCGGATGGGATAAATGGAATGGAATTAATGGAGAAGTTTAAGAAACAAACGCTAAGATTTGGCACAAACATTATTGAATTTAAGGAAGTGAAAAAAATAGAACCAGCAGGGAAAAGGATAAAAATACAGACAACTGATAAAGAGTATTATGCTTATACTGTGATAGTAGCTTCGGGTAGTGTTCCAAAAAAAGTAAATGTTCCTGGCGAGGAAGAATATCAGAACAAAGGAGTTTCTTACTGTGCCACATGTGACGGTCCACTATATAAAGGTAAAGATGTCGCTATTATAGGCTGCGGAAATTCTGGGTTGCAAGAAGGAGAAGCACTCCTTAATTATGTCAAAAGTGTAACATTTATAGAATTCTTACCTTACATGACTGCTGAAAGTATACTGCAAGAAAGATTACAAAAAAATGAAAAAACAAACTTTCTCCTAAACCATATGCTCACTTCTATAAATGGGGATGAATATGTTAATTCTGTGACAGTAAAAGATCGTCAAACTAATAAGGAAAAAAAAATTGAGGTTTCAGGTGTCTTCATATATGCGGGCTTTTTACCTAATTCTAAATTTTTAGAGGGTGTTGTTAAATTAGATCAGTTAGGAAATATTATCACTAATGAGAAAATGGAAACATCCGTCCCCGGCATATATGCAGTAGGCGATATACGCTCAAAAATGGTGCGCCAGATAGATGTTGCGTGTGGGGAAGGTACAATTGCAGCGATATCTGCTCATGATTATATAAGAGAACATATAAAAGAGACGAATTAAAAGCTGTAAAATTGCAATAGGTTATGAATATATTCTTCAACATTTTTCCGTGTATTCGGTGACTATTTTTTTAATTTAAAAAATACTTGCTTTTTAATATAAGATAGTTTAGCTTTCAATCGTAAAAAAATTGGAGGGAATAATGAAATTTAAATTAGATTATTTAGAAACAATACCTTTATTATTTGAAGAAACTATAAGAAAAAATAAAGATATTGTTGCCTTTTATGAAAAAAAAGGTGGCGAATGGTTAGGAACAACCTATAAGCAAGCTCGTGATACGATCGAGGATATTGCTATGGGATTACAAAAACTCGGTTATCAAAAAGGCGACCGAATAGGAATATTATCAGAGAACTGCCCCGAATGGATTATGACGGATTTCGCTTGTGCACATTTTGGATTTGTTTCAACGCCTATTTATCCCACTTTGACACCAAAGCAAATTGCTTACATTATCAAAAATTCCGGAGCGAAAATAATTTTTGTATCAAATCAAGAACAGGCAGAGAAAATAATAAAAATTAAGCAACAATTACAACCATTACAGCAATTAAATTCATTACAACAATTACGTTCATGGCAACAATTACAGCAATTAAATCCATTACATCAAATAAAAAAAATGATTATTTTTGATAGTAATATTCATTATCCACAAGAATGGATCATTAATTTTTCTGAATTGCTTGATATTGGTGAAAAACATAAGAAAAAAGTTAGTTATACTTTAGAAGACGAAGGAAAAAAGAGAACAAAAGAAGATCTGTGGACTCTCATCTATACTTCCGGAACAACCGGAGATCCAAAAGGAGTAATGCTTACACATTTTAATCTTGCAACAAATATACAATCTACTCAATCAGTTACTCATTTTAAACCAAATAGAAGATGGCTTTCATTTTTACCATTAAGTCATAGTTTGGAGAGAGCGGCTTCTCAACTGAACTTTTGGTTAGGAGCAACTATTTATTTTGCAGAAAGCATTGAAAAAATTGGTGAAAATCTAAAAGATGCAAGACCTCATCATATTGTATCTGTACCAAGAATTTATGAAAAAATTTATGCAAAAATACTTGACGGTGTTAGTAAATCCTCACCTACAAAACAAAAAATATTTTATTGGGCAAAAGGAATTGGTAGTGAAGTTTCAAAAAAATATATACAGAAAAATAAAAAACCAAAGGGAATGCTCAATATAAAATATCAAATAGCAAAAAAATTGGTATTTAATAAAATCACTGCTGCACTTGGTGGTGAATTTATGTTTGGTATTTCAGGAGGTGCACCATTATCAAAAACCATTGGTGAATTTTTTGCTGCTGCAGGAATAATAATATTAGAGGGATTTGGTTTAACAGAAACAACTCCTATAACAAATGCAACATTATTGGATAATGTTAAATTTGGAAAAGTCGGACCTACGATTCCCGATGTTAAGATGAAGATAGCAAAAGATGGAGAGATACTTTTTAAAGGTCCGAATATTATGAAAGGATATTATAAAAACCCGAAAGCAACAAAAGAGGTATTCGATAGTGAAGGTTGGTTTCATTCCGGTGATATCGGGTTAATAGATGAAGAACAATGTTTACAAATTACTGATAGAAAAAAGAATATTATAGTAACTTCCAGTGGAAAAAATATTGCACCGGCATATATTGAACAGCAATTATCCAGATCATCACTAATTGACCAAATTATTGTACTTGGAGATAATCATAACTTTTTAATAGCAGTAATTGTTCCTGTACGCGAAAAAATAGAAGAATTAGCATCTATTCATCATATTTCATATAATAGCTATAAAGAATTATTAGAAAAATACACCACTTATGAAGTAGTAGAAAATGATCTTAAAAATTATCAAACTGACTTAGCACAATACGAACAAATTAAAAAATTCATTTTAATAGAAAAACCATTTACTATTGAAAATGGCAGTTTAACTCCAAGTATGAAAATTAAACGAAAAGTGGTAGAAGATAAATTTATAAATGAAATTAATTTATTATATGAATAAAAATGTATAATTAAATATTTTTATTTACATATTGAATTTGGGTTTTTTATATTTTACCAAAAATTGATTTTAAAGTATATGAAAAACAATGAAGTAATTTATACAAAAAACAGAACAGTTATGCTGCTCGATCAAACCAAACTTCCCTTTAAGTTGGAATATCTTACTCTGACAAATTATCGGGAAACAGCTCGTGCAATTAGAAATATGAATTTGCGCGGAGCAGGCACTGTCGGAGTGGCTGCAGGATATGCTATGGCACAAGCATTTTCCGAGTTTTCGGAAATAGAGAAAATTCTGCAAGCAAAAGCTGAGATTGAGTCAACGCGTCCCACTGCTCAAAATCTTTTTTATTCCACAAATTTAGTTTATTCAAGAGCTATTTCTGCTAAAAATCGAGTGAAAGCTGCGTGGAAAACTGCCGATAGTATTCTTAAAAGTGATATTAGGAGTACAAAAATGATTGGTGAATTTGGAGCTGAACTTATTAAAAATGGATTCGGAATTCTGACACACTGCAATGCCGGGAAATTAGCGATTCAAGGTTACGGCTCTGCTCTTGCTCCAATTTATATTGCGTTTGAGCAGGGAAAAAAGAATATCTTTGTTTTTGTGGATGAAACGCGTCCGCGTTTGCAGGGAAGCAGATTAACTGCCTGGGAACTTGCTCAAGTAAAAATTCCTCATGCGATAATTGTGGATAATGCAGCAGGCTACTACATGCAAAAGGGAAAAGTGGACATCGTATTTGTTGGTGCAGATCGAATATCTGCAAATGGTGATGTTGCAAATAAGATTGGAACGTATGAAAAGGCAGTCCTCGCAAAAGAAAACAATATTCCATTTTATGTTGCAGCTCCATCCAGCACAATCGATATGAAATGTAAAACAGGTAGTGAAATTAAGATTGAAGAACGTGGATCAAAGGAAGTTAGAGAAGTTTTTGGGAAATTAGTTGCTAATGAAACAAGCGATGTACTCAACCCGGCTTTTGATATTACCCCGGCAAAATTCATTACAGGAATAATTACTGAAAATGGGATCTATAAACCAGATGATTTAACTACAAAGTTTTAATTATGAAAGATTATCAGGGAACGAAATTTAAGACGATTCTCGAAATAGAAGAGATTGATTTTTCTACAGAAATCAAAAAGTTAATCTTTTGGGGAAAAACTCTTTCAAAACATAATTTTATTCCTCATTATAAAAACGAAAAAGAACATGGAAGGAAAAGCTCCGGTGGAAATTTAAGTTTTCGCTTCCAGTCCGGTTTTGTTATTACCGCTTCTTATTCTGATATTGAGAATTTGCGTATTCAGGATTTTGTTTTTGTGCAAGATGCAGATTTGCAGAAAAAAACTGTTTATGCAACTGGATTACGAAATCCATCTTCGGAATCTATGATGCATCATGCGATCTATAAAGCAAGAAACGATGTGAATGCAATTTTTCACGGGCATTTCAATAAACTTTTACAAAATTACGCTCAGATTGGCTTGGTTTCGACAAAAAAGTTTGCTGACTACGGAACGATTGAACTTGTGAATTCAATCTTGGAAGTCCTTGAACAAAATGATTTTATGATTTTAAAAAAACACGGTTTTATTTCGCTTGGAAAAGATATTGACAAATCAGGTAAATTGATATTAGAAATAAACCGAGAATTGAAAAAAGTAAAACGAAATATGTTTTTAGATAGAAAATGATCTTAACAATTATCAAACTGAGTTAGCTAATTACGAACAAATTAAAAAATTCATTTTAATAGAAAACCATTTACTATTGAAAATGGCAGTTTAACTCCAAGTATGAAAATCAAGCGAAAAGTGGCTGAAAATAATTATGAAAATGAAATAAATTTGATATATAAATAATACAAATAAAAAAAATAATTCTATTTGCAAATTGAATATAAGTTTTCTATATTTTGCTGAAAATTGAAAGGAGAAATATGAAAA
>Ga0222639_1001215_pt1 | contig 11025 bp, 6 predicted proteins | sample AntAcemetagen185_FD_179863 | JGI IMG/M metagenome (GOLD analysis project Ga0222639, IMG submission 179863) | Saline water microbial communities from Ace Lake, Antarctica - #185 | ecosystem: Environmental > Aquatic > Non-marine Saline and Alkaline > Saline | place: Antarctica: Ace Lake | collected...
CTTTACTAACGACTATTCACTAACGACTAACGACTAATTTACTAACGACTAATTTAATTATCTTGTATTTTCTTTACTAACGACTATTCACTAACGACTAACGACTAATTTACTAACGACTAATTTACTAACGACTAATTTAATGGAGGAAAAAATGTACAAAAAAGAAAAAGAACAATTTGCAGAAATGATATCTATAATAGCTAAATTAAGAGGTCCCGAAGGTTGCCTCTGGGATAGGAAACAAACTCTGGAGACTTTAGCGCCGAATATCATCGAAGAAGCTAAAGAAGTATCTGATGCCGTTGAAACGAAGGATATGAATAATTTATGCGAGGAATTAGGAGACCTGTTGATGGTTATTCTAATGAATATTGAAATTGCAAAAGAAAAAGGCCTATTTACTTGTTCCGATGTATTGGACGGAGCAATTGAAAAATTTACCAGAAGACATCCTCATGTCTTTGGAGACGTAAAAGTAAATAATTCTGACGAAGCATTAGCAGTATGGAAACAGATGAAAAAAGAGGAGAAAGAAAAGAACACAGGCAATCAAGTTCGAAGAAGAGACTAAGAAGATAATTCCATTGTTAAAGACACTTATAAATTCCTACTAAATTTATAATTTCTCTTATTGGTGTTAAGAACCGTAAAAAATATAATCGATAATGTTTTTTAAAAGCGTCTAATTTTCTTAATTACAAGCATGGAAATTTATTATAAGATATAGTAAGATATCTTTCCCCATATATTAATATAGAAGAAGCAAATTATTTAATTATTATCGTAGAAAAAGGAGCTGACAAAATGATTTTAATATCTAACAAACTGACCTTTAAAAGAAATAATTTTTTTGGGATTAGTACAGCATTCTTTATGCTTGCCATAGCAATTACTCTACTTTCTTTCCCGGTAACGGGGGAAGCCTCTCCAAAATTCCTTATCTTCCATCTGGATGCTGTATCCTCACAGAATTTCTTTCAATATATGGAGGATGGCGATCTTCCTAATCTAAAGGCTTTTTTTGAAGATGGCCACATGATCCATCATGGTCTTAGCTTATTTCCTGGAGGGACAGAAACAATCTACCCTCGTTTAAAGGCAGGATTAAATAATTCTATTGGGGATAGTGTGGGATGGGGTTATTACAACAGGGAAAAAGAACAAGTTGTATCAACACAAAAGACGTTTTTTTATCTATTTTCCTATTTACCTCGATTAGCGAAATCTAGTTTTATTTATGGATTACCCGTGCTTGATACTTTTAACTTTCTTCCTTTTCTTAATATTCCCGAACTTCTGGAAACCTATGGTGTTGTAGAATTTATTTGGTTTGCCACCGATTCTCTTGGCCATATGATGGGACAAGATTTATATAAAGCCAGTATTCGCAGGTTTGACCGATATTTTGGTAGTTTGTTGAAAAGATTGAATCTTGATGAACTAAACCTAATTCTTTATTGTGACCATGGTATGTCTTTTGGTGATTTTACGATTATCAATCAAACGAAAGAAATTAAAAGAATTGTAGGAGATAACATCCAGGCATTTTTCTACCCTAATTTATATATTAAAAATCCCGAATTAAAAGATAAAATATCCAGGGACATTATTCGGGATAGTGAAATTGATTTTGCCTTTTATAGAGAGAGTCCTCATCGGGTAGTGGGCTATTCAAATCAAGGGAAAATTATTTTCGAAGGAAAAGAAGAGAAAATTCGCTACTTATTTGAAAGTGAAGATGTATTTGGTTATTATCGTTCCGGTTATAACGGAGAATGGTTAACTGATTTGGAATGGTTATCCCTTACCAGGGAGAACAAGTTTCCCGCAGTTCCTCCCAATATATACAATCTCCTTTTAAATAAGAATGCAGGGGATATAATAGTAGTAATAAGCCCACCAAGAATTCTTTATACTTATTTACACTATTCCGCTAATCATGCCGGGCTGACTAATACTGACTTAATGATGCCTATTTTGCTTAAAGGTCCACAATTGGAGCATCTCTACGACCGGGAAGAGATGTGGTTACACAACCTCTATACCAGCATTCCTGAACTCAGTTTTGAGAATCTGGAACCGGAAAGAGAGAAAAACTCTTTTAGTTTTCGGGGAAACGGCCTCGGAGAATATGATTTAGGTTTTGAGATGAATCTTTCCCCGGCTTATCGCTGGAATGTCGGTTTTGGCTATTCCGATGATATCTATCGCGGCTGGTTGGAATATGATATCTACAGTTCCTATTTCATGCGCCTATGGACAGGTGCCGGCTTAGAATTTCAGGAGAAAAATATGGAACCTTTTGTACAAGCCCGACTACAGATGGACTTTGGAAAAATACAGTTGAATTGCGGATGGCAGTATGACCGGGAAGGATGGCAGGAGAATACCAAAGAAATTGCTTATCAAATCAATGAACATCTGGCTTTAGAGTGGTTTGTACCTAATGGACTGGGGTTGAGTGTCAGCTGGTAAGATTTTCAATATAAACTATATTAAGATATAAAAAAATAGAAAAAATTATCTCATGCAATCTATCAAAGTAAATATCAAATCACTTGATATCCCAGTTATAAAAATTGAAATAGCAAAAGAAAAAGGTTTATTTACTTATTCTGATGTATTGGACGGAGCAATTGAAAAATTTACCAGAAGACATCCTCATGTCTTTGGAGACGTAAAAGTAAATAATCCCGAGGAAGCATTAGCAGTATGGAAACAGATGAAAAAAGAGGAAAAAGAATTAAAAAAGAAAAATAATAAATTAAATAAATAGAAATAAAAATAAATTTAGAAATCGATTTATCCCATTTGGAATATATGATATAATAATAAGTCAGTTAGCTAAGAAAATGAAAGATAAAATCAGTATTCAGGAGCCAGGAGTCAGAATCCAGAATAAAGATAAAGAATAGAAGCCAGAAATCAATCGGCCAATCGGTAGATTAATCTTAATCTTTATCTTAAATTGGTTAATTGGAGAATCGGTCAATCGGCCAATTATATTATCTTGTATTTCTTGTTATTAACCGGTAAACTGGCTAACTGGGTAACAGGCTAACTGAATTATCTTGTATTTATCTTAATTGGTTAATTGGAGAATCGGTCAATTGGTAAATTATATTATCTTGTATTTCTTGTTATTAACCGGTAAACTGGCAAACCGAGTAACTGGTTAACTGAATTATCCGGTCTTTATCTTAATCTTAATCTTAAATTGGTTAATTGGTAAATCGGTCAATTGGTAAATTATATTATCTTGTATCTTGTATTTATCTTAATCTTAATTGGTAAATTAATCTTAATCTTTATCTTTATCTTAAATTGGCCAATTGGTAAATCGGTCAATTGGTAAATTGATTTATTGGAGAATTTATTCATGCCTTATAAAAGGACTATCTTAAAAATTGCGATTATTGCTTCTTTCATTCTCGCACTAATGACTGCAGGATGTGTAGGCATTCAGGGTAATCTTGCCCAAACAGAGATAAAAAAAATAATCATTTCCTATATAGAAGAAACCATGGAAAGAGGAGTATCAATTGAAAATGTTAAAGATTATTCTCTTAAATCCATTACGCTTTCTAATTTTAAAATATTCAAAAATAATTTACTCAAAGATGAAGATCAAATATTTCAAGCAGACGAAGTCATTGTAAAATATAATTTAGATTTACTATTAGCTCTCAAGAAAGAAACTGTTTTGAAAATTGAAGATATTATTCTGGTCAAACCGCAAATGACTCTAATACGTGATAGACAGAATAAATTAGATTTTTTAGAAAAGTTTAACTTAACAGGGGATAACCTGGCATTTTCAATAAAAAAGGTGAGCATTAAAGATGGTAATTTGGATTACAAAGATTATCAGACAACCCTGGAAGATGGTCTTCTAAGTAAAGCAAAGAAGGTGAATGGTTATCTTTCTTTAGCAGATTTACCTAAAGTAGAAGTAAATTGTTCAGCAATTAGGGAAGAAGATACGACTTCTTTTAATTTAAAAGGTTACTTTTTCATTAATAATTCAAATTACTCACTAGATTTTGATTTTAAAGATGCAAGCGTATTACACTTCCAATATTATTTTGCACAGGCTATGCCCTTTAATTTAAAAAGTGGTTTATTTGATTTAAACTTGCATTTATCCAACGACTCGGATATTGCACAGGGTGATACACTTTGGTATGGAGAAGCCATTGCAAAAGATGTCAATTTTTCTCCTGATTTCTTAAATAACATAAATATTGAGCAGGCGAATGGTTCTGCAACCTTTAATTCTAAAGAAAGCATAATAGAAGGAATAACTGCTACCTATAAGAATTCTCCTTTTTATCTAACAGGAAAACTCGATTATGTTGATGATTTTAATTATGAATTTGATGTAAAATCAAGTAAATGTAAATTAAATGATTTGAAAGAAGAGGCAGGGAAATATTTAAGTTTTTCCACCGATTTTTCTTTAAACGGCGATTCTGAAGTTGCGTTTAAAGTGACTGGTTCTGAAAGTAAATTTCAGGTAAACGGAAAGATATCAGCCAATGAAGTTAATATTTTGGATTATGATTTTTCTGAATTTTTTACCCGTTTTGATTATAATGACAATGGAATCTATTTGGAAGATATAAAAACAAAGATTGCAGGAGGTATAATTGAAGGAAAAGGTAAAATTGACCTGAATATAGAATATCCAAAATACGGCTTTTTATTTAATCTTACCCGAGTTGACCTGGAAAGTGATTTGCTAAAACCTCTTGTTTCCGGTTATTTGAAAAGCGGGAAATTGTCAGGAAATATAGGATTGAATGGTATAGCAAACACCGGAGAAAATTTAAATCTAAATGCAACCCTGAAAATTGACAATAATGAATACGGAGATTTTTGGTTTCAAACAGAGGGAACAGTAGAAAAAAATAATAATCTAAACCTTACATTAAAGACAGAAGGTATTAATTTAGAGAGATTAACAAAAAGTTTTGGTTTTAATGAAATTGAAGGACAGGCTGATTTTGTCGGAACCCTGAATGGTCCGTTAGATGACTTAAAAATTAATGGTGAAATCGGAGTAGAAAAAATAAAAATTTCAGGACTTCCTTTTAATCGTTTGACAGGAAAAATAGGATATCAGGATAAAAAAGTAATATTGAATGATTTTACTTTAGAGAACGAAAGTGTTCATCTTGAGGGTGGAGGAGAAATTAATTTCTTAAAAGCCGAAGATAAAATAAATATTAATGCAACCTTGCAATTAGCAGAAACAGACCTCACTTGCCTGGAAGAATTTTATAATTTTAATTTACCTTTATCGGGGACAGCTAATGGGGAAATAATTCTTCAGGGTGATTGGCCGAAAATTACCACTAAAGGCGATTTTAAATTTACAGAGCTTTATTTAGGAGATTATTACGCTGAATCCGGAAACGCAATTGTAACCTTAAAAGACAAAATTATAAAGATAGAAAATATGATGTTAAAATCCGGAAAAAATGTACTTTATGCCAAAGGCGAAATGGGCTTGGAAGAAGAATTTCCTCTGAATTTAAGAGTAAATTTTTTAAACCAGAATATTCAGGCATTATTATCAAATTTTGTAGAATCCGATTTACTTAAAAAATTCAAAGGGCAGGCTACAGGTTCCATGGAGATAAAAGGAATGATTGAATCTCCGGATTTTTATATAGCATCAATTATTGAAGATGTTCGACTGGAGGGATTACCTCTTAATTCCATAGATCTTAAATTAGAGAAAACAGGTTCAACAGTTAAAATAAACCGACTAACATTAAAACAGCAAAAAGGAGAGTTAACTGCCGAAGGATGGCTTAATCTTGATCCGGATAATGAAGATATGAAAATAAATATTATCGCGAACAGCGTGGATTTGAGCCAGTTATCTAATTTATTTAATCTAAATGATGAATTTGAAGGATTAGCCAGTTTTACGGCAAAGGCGGAAGGAAAGATTAATTCACCTGATGTATCTTTCTCGGCACAAATAAAAAAAGCGAAATATGCAGAATTTTACTTTGATGAATTAAATATGGAAGCTCTCTATAACCAGGAAATTTTAAAAATAAAACAATTTGTCCTAAATAAAGAAGGAAATCAAATTATTGGAAAAGGTGAAATACCATATAGATTTTCCTTTGGAAATAAGGAAAAAAATGCTCCGGGCTTAGCAGATTTACCTTTGGATTTTACTTTGAATATGGAAAATACAGATTTAAAATTTTTAAAGTTATTTTTTAAAGATGACTTTAGACAATTGAGCGGTCTTGCCAATCTTAGCTTAAAATTGTCCGGGACTTTAAAACAACCCCTGTTAAATGGTTCTATCACTTTAGCTAATGGAGAAATGGAATTTTATAAATCGATTCCCAAAATAAGTAACTTAAATGCCATGGTTCGATTAGAAGATAATCTATTTAAAATAACAGACATGGATTTTCAGATAGATCAAATTAAGATGAATGCTTCCGGAGAACTTACCTTAAAAGAGTTAAAACCTCAGGATTTACGAATTAAGTTGTGGACTCATGAACAGGAAATTCTATATGAAGATATTTTTAACGGACTGGCTGATCTTGATATAGAAATATCCGGTCTTTTAAATTCTCCCCAAATAAAGGGAATAGCAACACTTTCTCAAGTAGAATTGAATTGGAAAGAAAACAAAGAATCATCTTTTGATTTAAACAAGATTCTTTCAGAATTAACCGATTTGAAAGGGGATGTTGATTTGGAAGTAAAGACAACAGATGGTTTTATTGTTGAAACAAAAGATTTTAAATTGCATTTAGCGGGAAATGTTATAATTAATGGTGAATTGTCTTCTCCACGATTAAATGGTCAATTAAATGTTGAACAAGGATATATTGACTTTTTAGATAAAAAATTCCGGATTTCCAACGGTAAAATAATTTTTCCTGATTCATTGGAAAAAGAATTAATTTTAAATATGAATGCGAAAACTAAAATAGATGATATTGATATTTTGTTACATTTGGGAGGAAGCCCTTCCCAGCTTTCAATTACTCTTGATTCTTCTCCTTCCTTAGGTGAAAGTGAAATCATTTCTCTTCTAATGTTTAATAAAAATTATGCCGGTTTGACAGAAGGAGAATTAGGGGAAGTATTAAAGGAAGAGATGATTAGTTTACTTGCACAGGGATTAAGTTTGACATTTCTGAATCAAATAGAGAATGAAGTGGCAAATACTTTAGGATTAGATGAATTTAATATTGAAACAATATTTAAAAGTGAAAAGAATCCCGATTTAGATCAAACCAATAGAGTTTCTTTGGCGGGCTTGGCTTTAAAAGTGGGAAAATATTTTTCAGAAAATTTCTACCTGACATATTCTGCTCCCTTGTATGAAGCGGGAAAAAGTAATCTTGAATTTGAATACAAGGTAAAAGACGATTTAACTTTAAGTTCTCAGATAGGTTCGACAGGTTCGCAGGATGATGAATTTGAATTAAAATTTGAATTACAATATGAATTTTAATAAAATAAAATGGGGTCAGGTCTCAACATTTGACATAACTTACTCCTAAATAAGACAGCAAAAAATGTTATGTCAAATGTTGAGACCTGACCCCCAATCAGAAAATTTATTAAGGGAGGCATGAAATGCAAAAAAATAGGAATAGGAATAGGAATAGAAGAAGTAAAATGATTTTATTAGGGCTTTTAACCATTTTATTTATTTCAATTAGCATGATCACAGCTTTAGCTGCAGATCAAGGGAAAATAACAGCCATTGTGGTAAAAGGAAACGAAAATATTTCAAAAGATTTAATCATTTCCCAAATTGCTTCAAATTTAGGAGATTTATTTTCCAAAGATAATATTGAAAAAGATGTAAATGCCATCTATGAATTGGGTTATTTTAAAAATATTAACGTAAAATTAGAAGCGTTTCGAGATGGCTACAAAGTGATATTTGTTTTAGAAGAATATTTACCGGTTGATGAAATAATTATAGAAGGCAGTACTACGGTAACCGTAGAAGAAATGCGGGATGTAATGGTATTAACCGAAGGACAAATATTTAGCCAGAAAATATTAAAAAACGACTTGAAACGTGTTTCCCAAATTTACAAGGACAGAGGCTTCCTCTTAATAAATATTAAAGATGTCAAGTTTGACAATGAGGGAAAATTATGGATTACAATTGCTGAAGGAATGTTGGAGAAAATAGTTATTGAAGGCAATGAGAAGACCAAAGAAAAAGTAATTACCCGGGAAATTAATATTCATCCCGGTGACTTGTTTGATTTTAATATTGTAAAGAAATCTTTGCAAAAAATATATAATTTGGGCTTTTTTGAAGATGTAACCATGAGACTTGATCCGGGGAGTGAGGATGATTCAGTCATTTTAGTGATTAAAGTGATTGAAAAAAATACCGGAAAATTTGGTGTCGGAGCAGGCTATAATTCCGAAGAAGGTTTGATAGGGTTTACTAGTTACGAAGAGAATAACCTTTTTGGCGGAGGTCAAAAAATTGAAGCTGAGATAGAAATAGGTACTAGAACAACTTATAAACTTTCTTTTCTTGAACCCTGGGTAGGAGGTACTCCTACTTCTTTAGGATTTGAAGTGTATGATTCCATGCTTCACAAGGAAGATAAAGAAGATGATGTAATTATCGGAGAATATGATGAGGAAAAATTGGGTGGAAGGTTGATTTTTGGTAGAAAAATAGGTGATTCAATCAAACTTGGTCTGGAAGCAAAGACCCAACGTGTATCTTATGATTTAATTACAGGTGTTCTTCCCGAAGACACTAATGAAGGATTGACAAATAGTATCACACCAAGTATCACCTATGATACCCGGGATGATGTATTTGATCCTACTTCCGGAATGTATCATAGTTTGTCTATGGAAAAAGCAGGAGGTTTTATGGGAGGTGATTATAATTTCACCAAATACAATTTGACCCTTAGAGCTTATATTTCCACCGACTTCATTGGAGATATATCAAATGTTAGAAGTATAAACAAAATAACCGAAAAATTAAGTGAAGGAGTGCTGGCATTTAGAGCTATGGGAGGTATCGCAGATACTGATTTACCGTCTTTTACCAAATACGAAATAGGGGGAATGGCTACCTTAAGAGGTTATGATTTAGGTGAATTTTCCGGCGACACATCCCTGGTCTTTAATGCTGAATATCGTTTTCCAATATCTGATAATTTTCAAGCAGTAGTGTTCGCTGATTGGGGCCAAGCCTGGGATTACGGAGAAAGCATTGACTTTGAGGATTTAAAATTTGGTCGGGGAGTAGGTGTTCGGTTTGATACTCCCTTAGGTGCGATTCGATTGGATTATGGAATAGGTGAATCAGGAGTGGGAAAAACATATTTTAGTATCGGACATACTTTTTAATTAGCCGATTAACCAATCTACCAATTAATATAAGTTGCAAGGTGCAAATACAGTAATGAGTAACAAGTGATAAGTGACAAAGAAAAAGATAAATGGGACAAATGCGGGATTTAAGATTGGTCATTAGTAAAGAAAATAGAAAAATAAATTTAATATTTTTTATTTTATATACCGTATAATATACGAAAACCTAAATATAAGGACAGACCTGGTGCCTGTCCGTAAAACTAAATTTCCAGGAGGGAAACAATGCAAGTAGCAAAAAAAAGAACAGGATCTCAAGTAATTTTCATTTTACTATTTTCAGTAATTATTTTATTATTTTTAGGCACTCTAAATATTGAAGCAGCCGGTGCAAAAATCGGGTTGGTTAATTTAACCCAAGTTATATCTAATCATCCCTATACCCAGAAAATTAATCAGGTAAGTTCAAGTCTAAGAGATGAGCTTCAGAAACGGCAGGAAGAATTAAATAAGCAGGGGAAGGGTCTTGATGAAACCGAACTTAAAAAATTAGAAGATAAGTTTAATAAAGAATGGGAACCAATTAAAGAAAAAATTATTGCAGAGATGAAATCATATCAAGCTGCCCGTTATTCTGATGTTATCGAAGCAATAAAAGTAGTTGGGAATAAAGGAAAATATGATTTAGTAATAAATAGCGAAATAAAAATTCCTGCAGGATCCGATATTCTAAATTATCCTATTGCTCTTTATGGTGGAGAAGATATTACCCAGGATATTATTTCCGAAATAAATATAATTCTTGAAGAAGAATCAAAAAATAAGGATAAAGCGCAATAATTTTTAAATTATTTGCATAACAATAAAGTAAGGGCAGGCACAAGATCTGCCCCTTGTTTTTTTATGTTTATTCTTTGTATTTTTCTTTGCCTGGGGACTGCTAGGCCGGACGACCGGTAAACTAACCAACCGGCTAACTGATTTATTTAGTTTTATCTTAATTGGTAAATTGGAGAATCGGTGAATTATTTTATTTCTTGTATTTTCTTGTTTTAATTGGTAAATTAGCTAATTGGCTAATTATATTATCTTATATTTTCTTTACTAACGACTAATTTAATTAGCCAATTAACCAATTATCCGATTTACCAATTGGAGAATTAATCAATTGTTCAACTAGTCGATTGTATTATCTTGTATCTTGTCTTTTCTTTACTAACGACTATTCACTAACGACTAATTTAATTAACAAGGAGTTTATTTGTGCAAGGCATAAAAACCGAAAATTTAGTAAAAATTTATCGAACCAGGCGGGTTGTGAACGAAGTAAGCCTGGAAATTAACAAAGGTGAAGTGGTGGGGCTTTTAGGCCCTAATGGTGCCGGTAAAACGACAACATTTTATATGATAGTAGGTTTGATAAACCCCTATAGAGGAAAAATATTCTTTGACGGAAATGAGATTACTAATTTACCCATGTTTCAAAGATCTCGAATGGGAATAGGTTATCTTGCACAGGAGCCGTCAATATTTCGTAAATTGACTGTAGAGGAAAATATTTTTCTAATATTAGAATCGATAGGAATCAAAAGAAAAGAACAAAAAGAAAGATGTTATTCGTTATTGGAAGAATTAGAAATAACTCATCTGGCTGATTATAAAGGA
>Ga0222639_1001216_pt1 | contig 11024 bp, 9 predicted proteins | sample AntAcemetagen185_FD_179863 | JGI IMG/M metagenome (GOLD analysis project Ga0222639, IMG submission 179863) | Saline water microbial communities from Ace Lake, Antarctica - #185 | ecosystem: Environmental > Aquatic > Non-marine Saline and Alkaline > Saline | place: Antarctica: Ace Lake | collected...
AGCCCGGATTAACCGATGACTTTATCGAGCACTCCATGCATCTCATGGAGGAGATCTTAGAGCGACTCGGGCCTACCAAGAATTTTAATAAGATCCTTGATAAATTAGAAGAGATAATAGAGGAAGGTAAGGGAATTATTGACTCGGCAGTGCCCCGTAAGCCACTTATAGGAATTGTCGGCGAGATCTATTTGAGAACGCATGTGCATGCAAATCAAGATGTAATCAGAGTCCTGGAGGGATTCGGGGCCGAGGTGGTGAACGCCTCCATTGCCGAATGGGTGAATTACACGAGTTACGACGGTCTCAGAGAGGCCAAGACGGGATTTGGACTTGCCCTGAGGCAGTTCCGTCTAAGACCAATGAAGAAATATCTGAAAGATATTATCAGCTTTGGGGGAGATCTTTTTTATCAGGAGTTCAGACAAAAGAAGGTGTACAAACGGGTCAGTCCCCTGATTGATCTGGCAGAAGACCACAGAGTGGGCCATCTTGAAAAGACTTTGATGAAAGAAGACCTGCTCGATTTTGACATAGGTACTGAGGCCTGCTTAAGCATCCCCGGAATAATAGAGTATGCCCGGGAAGGATACAACGGTGTGGTGAATGTTTATCCCTTTACATGCATGCCGAGCACCATCACCTCGGCGATTGTAGGACCTCTCATGAATGATCTTGGGATCCCTTACTTAGATACCCCTTACGATTCCAGCACCCAGCCTGGCAGGGAGGCTGCTATCCGGACCTTTATGTACCAGGCGAATCAGCACTTCAAACGGAACGGGAGAAAAGATCGGAAGTTAACTAATAACCAATAACGAATAACTGATTCATCGTTAGGAGAAAAACGATATATGGCAACAAAAAAAATGCTTATCAATGCGGTTGAGGAGGAAGAGTACAGAATCGCAGTGATCAAAGAAGGATTGTTAGATGGGTTCTACATTGAATCCACCACGGCAGAGCAAAAGACCGGGAATATTTACAAGGCAGTGGTGGAGCGAATAGAACCGAGCCTGCAGGCATGCTTTGTTGATTACGGGAGCGACAAGAATGGTTTCCTTTCGGCCCATGATATTCATCCGGAGTATTATTTGGCCGGACAGGAACCTTCAAAGGAAAAAGCCATTCCACCCATAGAAAAGACCTTGAAAAGGGGACAGGAACTCCTCGTACAGGTAACAAAAGAGATGCCAGGGCACAAAGGCGCCCAGTTGACGACATATTTATCCATTGCCAGCCGGTACTTGGTCCTGATGCCCGGGAGCAAGGGCGGAGTATCAAAGAAGATTGAGGAGGAAGATGAGCGGCTCAGGCTGAAAGCCATCATGGGGAAGTTTAAGCTTCCTGAAGGTGTGGGATACATTGTGAGGACCGCTGCCCTGAAACATAACAAGAATGAGCTCTCGAGAGACCTCAACCGCCTCTTGAGGATGTGGAAAAATATTAAGAAAAATGTGAAAGATGCCTCACCGCTTTCCCTTATACACAAGGAGCAGGATGTCTGTTTGAGGACCTTGAGGGATTATTTTAACAGTGAGATCGGTGAAGTGCTCGTAGATGATAAAGAAACCTTTGCCAAAGTAAAGCGATATATGAAGATCATTTCTCCGAGGCATCAGAGAAGGGTCAAACTCTACAAGGAGAAACGGCCCATCTTTGCCCAGTACGAAATAGAGAAACAGATCGAGTCTGTTTATCAGAGCAGAGTCACTTTGAAATCCGGTGGTTCTATTGTGATCGACCCCACAGAGGCGTTGATCGCCATAGATGTAAATTCCGGGCGTGGAAGGATCGGGAAGAATATAGAAACCACGGCGTTTAAGACCAATATTGAGGCCGCTCAAGAGATTGCGAGACAGCTTCGTCTGAGGGATATGGGCGGGCTTGTGGTTATTGATTTTATTGATATGAGGGACAAAAAGCACAACAGGGAAGTAGAGAAAATGGTGCGGGAAGCGACAAAAGATGACCGTGCCAAGATAAGCATATCCAACATCTCCAGATTCGGGCTTCTCGAACTTTCGCGTCAGAGACTGAGCCCTTCAAAGGAGTCAATGACCTATCAAAAATGTAATTTCTGCCAGGGCCGCGGAATTGTGCCATCCGTGGAAGCTGCGTCTCTATCGTTTTTGCGTCAGATCAGAATGGGTGTATCGAGAAAGGGGATCTCCCATGTCCAGGGATCGTTCTCAGTGGAGGTGGCGGCCTATATCCAGAATAAGAAGAGGAAAGATCTGGCCGAGTTAGAGTCTCGTTACGGGGTAGGAATCAATCTTCAGGCCGACCCCACTATCCCGCTTGGAAACGGCAGCTTGGAGTTTATCAAGGAAGATCAAAACTGAAATCCAATCCCCGAACCCTGAACTGTGACGTCTTAAGAGCTAAGTTGTTTTGAAAGATGAACGTCGAACATCGAACATCGAACGTCCAGGTAAGCGAAGACTCCGACATCGAATGAAAAACAAATATCCAATAATGAACATTCAACCACGCCAAGGCGTGGTTTCTTTTCAGCTGTTTTGATATTCGTAATGAAGATCCTAATTAACCCTTTTGTTTCCTGTAAAATATCATCTAATAGTTCAGGCTTTTTTGAGTCTGTTTCTTCTTCTTTTAGCATTCAAAATTCGATGTCGGAGTCTTCGCTTACCTGGACGTTTCCCGCTGGGGGCGGGATTCGATGTTCGATGTTTATCTTCTATTATTCATCTGCCCTCATTCAACGTTTTACGCCCTGACCTCAACGAACTGGTACTAAACATGTTCAACAACATCATCTACTTCATTGTAGTTCTCCTCATATTCAACATCAGCTATTCCGATTCTCCGCCTGAGGATTTTTTATTTTCTACGCTTATCCCGCTTTTTTTGAGCTGGGCGTTTTTTGCTATCTACAGCGGCAAGATTTTTGGTTCCCTGCTCAAGCGACTCAGGGAGAGAGGCGGGGATGACGGAGTCCTGACCGACCAGTACCAGCGGATAACGGTCAGGCTTTCTGTCCTGAGCATAATCCTGTTCGCCTTGGCAGTCTATTTCTTTAACCTGAAACAGTGGCTCAATCTGATCCCGGGTTTCGGGAGTTTTTCCGTATTGCAAGGGGTCCTTGCCCTGGCCCTGTTTTTCTTTTATCTGTGTACGATCTGGTATCTTGGCTATCCCGTTTACAAGACAATTTTCCGGGTGGCTATCACAAGACGATCGTTCATCCGGTCTAACTTCAGATTCAATCTTCCCATCCTGTTTCCGTGGTTAGCCCTTTCTCTTGTTTATGACCTCCTTGCCCTTAGTCCATGGGCCGGCCCCGACTCCTTCCTGAACAGCATCTACGGGCAGATCCTCTTTTTCGCTATTTCTATTACCCTGTTAATGGTCGTTATGCCCAAATTTATCCAGTACTGGTGGGGGTGCAAGCCGCTCGCCTCATCAGAACGGGGACGTCAATTGGATCTCTTCCTCAGGCAGATGAGATTCAAGTACCGGACTCTCCTCACATGGCCGATTTTCGAGGGTCGGATGATGACGGCAGGCATAATGGGGATCGTTCCCCGTTATCGATATATACTTGTTACCGATTCCCTTTTGGAAACCCTTTCCTTGGAAGAACTCAAGGCGGTGCTTGCCCATGAAATGGGGCACGCCAAGTACAGGCATCTCCTCTTCTATATCCTTTTTTTTGTCGGCTTCATGGTTATTTCCTTTGGGCTGAGCGATTTATTTGTTTCCTTGGCTTTCTTGAACCCTCATATTATCGATCTGCTTTCGGGCAATGACTCCCGGTCCATAAGCCTCTTCTACCTGATGATGTCTGTGCCCATGCTGGTAACCCTGTTGATCTACTTCCGCTATGTCATGGGTTTTTTCATGCGCAACTTTGAACGCCAGGCCGATCTCTATTCCGCTGTAGCCATGGGGACCCCAATGCTTACTATCAGCTCCTTAGAGAAGATTGCCTTTTTCAGCGGGAAGAGTCGGGACATCCCTAACTGGCACCATTTCAGCATCAAGCAAAGGATCGACTATCTCTTAAAGGCGTACCGGGAACCGGGACTGATAAAGAGACATAATCGCTTTGTTTTGAAATCATTTCTGGTCTATCTCGTCTGTATCTGCTCATTAGGCTATCTCCTGAATTTTGGTCCTGTGAAGCAACAGATGAGGTACATGATAATAGAAAGGGCGCTTAACCAGGAGATCCTGAAAGAGCCAAATAATCTTGATCTATACCAGCAGTTGGCAATGGTTTACCAGTGGATGGGGAAAGACCGGGAGACGATTGATACCTATGAGCGAATTATCAGCCTTGATCCCAAGCGGGCCGTTGCACTGAATAATCTGGCCTGGGTCCTGGTTACTACTCCCGATGAGAGATTGAGGGACCCTGACCGGGCGGTTGATCTTGCCAGGAGGGCCGTGGCATTGGATAGATCACCGGGGTTTCTCGATACGTTGGCAGAGGCCTGCTTTGCAAAGGGGCTTGTGCAGAAGGCGATCAAGACCATTGAAGAGGCAATCGCCACCGCAACCGAGAACAGGAGTTACTACGAGAAACAGTTGAGGAGGTTTTTAGACCCTGGAAACTAAAAAGGGGAAAACCTGTGTCAGGACCAATTTGAAGGTATATGCCCGGTCTCTTTCGGATATGGTGTCGCATTCCTATAATACTGAATTCCTGAGCTCGTGAACGCTTGCGATTTTTCATCGAGTTTCTCCCCCTAACAAAAGAGAATTCAAAGGCCAATGGCCGGAAAGCCTTTATTAATACTGACTGGCCTCCGGCTGGTTCGCTGTTCGCTGATTATGGGAATAAAAATTTATATCATAGCGATCTTAATGGCGGGGTTCGGAGGATTATTTTCCACAGTACGAATTGCCATGTGCTTCAAAAGAATGGGAACCCAGATTTTTATCCTGACCGCGCTTGTCCTGATTTCACCACAAGCCAACAGCAATGCAGAGGCCTGGACATTCGCTGTGGTGGGAGATTCCCGAGGCAATGGTTACACCTATAAGGATGGGGTAAATTGGAAAATACTGAAAAACATTGCAGAGAATATCAAAGACAATAAGTGCGACCTGGTGGTCTTTCCGGGGGATCTTATTCAAGGTAGCACAAAGCACTTAGAGCAATATAAGAGCTGGAGGAATGCCATGGCCCCGGTCTTAAACGCCAGGATTCCTGTCTACCCTGTCCGAGGAAATCACGAAGAATGGGGAGATGCAAATGGCACCCATTATAAGACTTTTGTTAATACGGCGCTGAAAATCCCCCAGAACGGCCCTCAAGGCCCTCCCGACGAGAGGTCCTTCACATACAGTTTTACGCATAAAAATGCCTTTTTCGTGGGCTTGGATGAATACTTCCATCGCAGCGGTAAGAGGCACAAGATTAACCAGGCATGGCTGAACACGCAGCTTCAAAACAACGATCGAAATAAGCACCCTCATGTCTTTGTTTATGCACACACCCCTGCATTCAAAGTGAGCTGCTCCAGCAGTTCAACAGGCGCTCTTTACGACGATCCGAGCGTTCGCAAAAACCTGTGGACAAGCTTGCACGGTCATGGCGTGAGAGCTTACTTCTGCGGACATGTCCATTTCTATACGGCCAACATGATAAAAGGTTACGGTACCCCAGAATTATATCAGATATGTAACGGTATCGGAGGTGCCACACTGGATCCATATGAGGGCAACATAGACAAGAATCATGTAATAATTGGGAAAGACAAACATGGGGAATACCGCAATGTTGTTGAAGCCAAAAACATAGGCGGGTATTACGGCTATAACCTGGTCCATGTTGATGGTAATAAAGTCAGAATTGATTTAATGGTGTGGCACAACACGAAAAAATATTGGGAGACAAAGAAGGGGATTTATAAAGGATCTTATACTGTTAATTAATCGCGAGGTCGAGCCGCTTTGGGGCATTATAATGGGTACGGAGGCGATTCGCATCCAATGAGGATCTTACCCCACTTGAGGTACTATCTAAGGCCTAACCATTGTTCTGCAGTTCTTGCTTTTTCGGGCGGTCTGAAAAGCATGACTTGTGTTTAAATCCTTCTGTTTTATTCAACTCCATCCAATGCAACCTTTCCTATAAACCCAGCATTGGCGCTACCCCGAGTAAAACAGAAGGTTACATCTGGCAGTCTTAACCTGCTGTGTGTCTGAAAGGCTGCTCTTTTTTTGATTTTCATCTCTCGTTTTTGTTATTTCTTTGAACCGGGCTTATCCCTCTTCTTTAAACATCTCTTATCCTCTCGAACAATCGCACAGACACCAGGATTGTCAACTTCTTTGCAGTTTGAATGATTATATAATGGGCATTCGGGATATTTCTTTGACATTATCCTTCCCTTCTTTAACTAATCGACATCTCTATGATTTTCTTCATTTTTTCTTTTTGTTGAGATTTTCTCTTAGAGTTCTGGAGCATTTGAAAGTCACAACCCGTCTCGAATCCAACATTAGGCCATTCCCGGTGTGAGGATTTCTTCCTCTCCGCATATTTTTATCCTTGACGCAAAATTTGCCGAATCCGGAGACCAGAAGATCTTCACCTGATTCCAGGGTGTGCTTGATGATTCCCAGGAGGGACTCAAGGGCGGATGTGGATTCTTGTTTTCGGAGATCTGATTGTTTGTAAATTGAGTCGATCAGGTTGGCCTTGGTGATGGTCATGGGGATACACTCCTTGGGATTCCAGGTTTTTTGTGCATTTTTTGAGGATTTTGAGCGTAAAGATTATTCCATTTTTTATGTTTTGGCAAGACTATTTATTAGTTATGGGTTTGTAGATGCTACAGGTCTTTGTCAGGGATGGATTTATGGTTTCGGGGAACGATTATAAATAATGAAGATTACGCGGCCAAGCCCGGTTGGTTAGTTCATTATTTGTTCGAAGGCCTGCTTCACTTCTTCCTGTACCCGGCCTTCGCTTTGATCGAGAAACCCTTCAAGCGCGGCTTTAGCCTCTTCACCGCCGAGTCGGCCCAGTGCCCATGCGCACATGCCTTTTACTCGATCGTCTCCATTTTGCTGAAAGGTACGTATCAGGTCAGTAACATACCTTGCGTCAAGGCTGTTACCCATTGAACGAGCCGCGTTCATGTGCCATCGCCACAGGTTATCTGCAGAGGTGTAGAACATGTGGGGCCAGACATTGGATTTATAGTACTGCCTGTCCATGTGGAGTAACTTTGAAAGGTGAAAATGCTTTTCCTTGGCAGCCACTCGTTCGTTGATCGGCAACTGTTGTGCTAACCACGGCTGATTGCGCGGGCAGACATCCTGACAACGATCACAGCCGTATACCCACATACCCATTTGTTCACGGATTTTCAGGGGAGGAATATCTTCACTATAGTAGGTGAGATAAGAGATACACTTCCGAGGGTCGATCTTGTTGGGAGAACTCAGCGCTCCGGTGGGACAGGCGGCAATACACGCATTCTTACACCATCGCGGACAGCCAATCTCAATGGTGGGTTTATCAGGAGGAAATTCGCAATCGGTTATGATGGGAACGGGAAGGACCCATGAGCTTTTTCCAGCCAGTTTGTTTGAATAAAGGAAATTATTTTTTCCAAAGGTCCCAAGCCCGGCCCTTGCCGCCGATAACCTATGAGGCATATGATAAGGCACTTTTGTTTTTATTCCGTTGGCACTCAGGTACTTTAGTAAATTGATAAGACGAGATGTAAAGCCGTCTTTGGTTATTCGATCGTCATCCTGATAAACACGACCGAATTTCCCTACCATGGAAGGGGGAAAGGCCTCTTTGAAATAGGGCTCCACAACAACAATTATCGATTTTGCATTTTCGAGGAAGCTCTTGGGGTCAGTGCCTTCGGAAAGCGGTATCCCGACTTTGTGAGTCCATTCATATGACTCCCTTCGTGACTCCAATATTTCATCTTGGGATGTGAATTTCTCAGCAGTGGTAAACCCGATATCCACAATGCCGAATTTATGAGCCTGTTCGATTACTTGTTCCTTAGTCAATCTCATGGTTTACATCCTCGTTCTTTTTTGTGAGAATTGTTGATCGAAATCCGTGATAGAACTTCCTTTTCGCAGATTGATGATACAAAAACCCGGTCTTGCGTGTCAAACCTAATCTGTAAGGGGTCACAGGGAAAAACCTCAATCCCGCTTTCAGCGGGAAAATAGAACCTGTGAATCCCTATTTTTTTCTTTACAATCGTATGGGAGCTGAATAATATTATGTATACGAAAGGTTCTGATCATGGCGCAATAGGAAAATTGCATCATATTTCGTAACCGTTCACAGGTTCAAGGTTCAAAGTTCAAGGTTAGGGAAAAATAATACAACCTTTGAATCCATGAACGGTTACTAATTTTTTTAGGGAGGAGATAGAGAAATGAGCAAAGAAGTGTACAAAGAGTTGTTAGAGGTTATGAAAAAGCGTAGGGGTGGCTATTCGGGAATGGACATACCCGAGTTCTATGAATTGGTGGAAGAATTGTTCACACCCGTGGAGGCTGAAGTCAACAATGCCATGCCCAGGGGGCTTTTTACCGCCAAAGATATGGCAAAGGGAATGGGCAGAGATGAGATAGAAATTGAAGAGATCCTTGAGGCAATGGCAAACAAAGGCATTTGCATGGCCTCAAATATGGACGGGGCCCAGTTTTACCTGAGCGCGAGGTTTATGCCCGGAATATTGGAATTTCAGTTTATGCCAGGTAAAACTACCGAGAGGGATAGAAAGATTGCGAAACTCATAGACGCCTATGAAAAAGCCTTTGACGAAAAGACCGACATGGCAGCGGCGACTTTTCCGACTGCCAGGGTTATCACCGTGGATAGTACTATTGAGCCGGGCAATCAAGTCCATACCTATGATCAGGTGCAGACCTATATTGATAAATCCGATCCGATTGCCGTTACCACCTGCTTCTGTCGTCACGCGGCAGCCTTGCGTGATGAAGACACCCACGGGATGCCAAATGATGTGTGTATGCAGTTCGGCCAAGGGGCCCAGTTCGCTATTGAAAGGTTGGGAGGCCGAAAACTGAGCAAGAACGAAGCCAGGGAAGTGCTGGATCGGGCTGAGGAGGCCGGTCTTATTCATATGAGTCAAAACATGCAAGATATGAGTGGAGGTATGGATTTCATCTGCAACTGCGATCGCTGGCATTGCGTTGTCGTAAATCGTGCGCTTGACCAAGCCTACCCCGGTCTATTTTTCAACTCCGGTTTTGAGCCGCGCTTTGATTCGGAGCTGTGTGTTGCATGCGAAACGTGTATTGAGCGATGCCCGCCTGAAGCGCTGACCTTAGGAGAAGATGATGTGCCCCAAGTTGATCTTGACAGGTGTTTTGGGTGTGCGGTATGCGCAACCGGCTGTCCATCAGAAGCGATTATAATGGCAAATAAACCCGATTTCCCTGAACCCCCCAAAGATGGCAGAGCTTTGGTAGAGGCCATAAAGGCAAGCCGGGCCTGATAGGGACTATACATGCATGAACTTCAGGTGACACAGAGAATTCTGGATATTGTTCTCAGACATGCCAAGGCAAATGATGTAAACAAGGTAATATCCATTCAACTGAAAATAGGTGAACTCAGTGATCTTGAAGACGAATGGGTCCAGAAATATTTTGATTATTTGAGCAAGGACACCATCGCGAAAAATGCGAAACTCAAGATTGAAAGAACCCCTGTTGTCATGAAATGCGATGAGTGTGGGCATTCTTTTGAGGTCAATATCAAAGAGGTCAAGGATATCCAATGCCCGGAGTGCGCTCATAAGAAGAGCACGCTCATGTCAGGCAGGGAATATTATATAAAGGATATGGAGGTAATCTAATGGAAGAGGTGAGGCTTATTGAAGTCAAGGAAGACATCATGTCTGACAATGATGCTGTAGCCAAAAGCTTAAAAGACAGGCTGTCTAAAGAAAAAACATTTCTCATAAACCTCATGTCATCGCCCGGAGCCGGGAAAACGAGCCTTATTCTCAAGACCTTTGAGGGCCTGAAAAACGAACTCCGAATAGGTGTTATCGAGGCTGACATTGACTCGATGGTAGATGCCGAAAAGGTGGCGGCCCAAGGCGCTGCCGCTGTTCAGTTGAGAACCGGTGGGTTCTGCCACCTCGATGCCTCTATGGTTGAAAAAGGCCTGAACAGCATGGACTTAGGTGAACTCGACCTGATTATCATAGAGAATGTCGGTAATCTGGTGTGTCCTGCAGAATTTGATACCGGAGCCATTAAAAACGTGATGATTTTAAGTGTACCGGAAGGGGATGACAAGCCCCTAAAATATCCTTTAATGTTCACGGTATGCGATGTGCTCCTTGTGAATAAGATGGATTATCTTCATTTGTCGGATTTTGATGTGGAGGCCATGCGAGAAAGGGTATTAAATCTCAACCGTCAAATCGAAATCTTTGAGGTATCGGCCAAAACAGGTGAGGGTATTGAGGCTTGGACGAATTGGCTAAAGGGAGAAGCCACTTCTTTCATAGGCTGAAAACAGCTCGCGGACCATTTTTGGTCAGGCGCTGTCGAGTTGGATCCAGAGGGGCGTGAAATGGTAACCAGGGTTGATGAAATGGGCAGGTATCAAAGACTGGGATAGGCTTGGAATTATTTAGCATGCGAAGAATATCGACGCCCATGTAAAAAGTCCGATTTTTACATTTTTACTGTTTATCACTCTGATATTACGACATTTTGGCTTTAATTTTTGTGAATTTTATGCCTTTTTGCGGCTTTATCAATCTTGCATATTGGGTAAATTCCAGTATAATGCAGTATCTTGGCATTTGATGACTCTGAAAAGATATATAAAAGGGGTTTTACACCTATCCTGATCCGGGGTACGAGAGACCCGATTTTCTGAAATAGATTACACAGGGAGCATTACCAGTTTGTTAAAGCTTATCCTCGTGGAAACGGGGATTTGGGATGATATACCGCAACCGTCATTCCCGCGAACGCGGGAATCCAGCAGTGATCCGGAATGATGGAAAAGCGATTTT
>Ga0222639_1001220_pt1 | contig 11006 bp, 6 predicted proteins | sample AntAcemetagen185_FD_179863 | JGI IMG/M metagenome (GOLD analysis project Ga0222639, IMG submission 179863) | Saline water microbial communities from Ace Lake, Antarctica - #185 | ecosystem: Environmental > Aquatic > Non-marine Saline and Alkaline > Saline | place: Antarctica: Ace Lake | collected...
CTTTATTACAAAGCCGAAAGGGGTACGCCGGGGCAGTCCAATGACTATATCTGGTTCGAGAATGCGCGGGGAAAAGCTGATAGATTTTATATCAATAGTGAACTGCACGTTCCATTTGGCAAAAATCTTTTTACGAGTTCATTATTTTACCAATTTAATAAAAGCCATTACGAAAATACTACAGGAAATCCTTTTTATATCGGAAACTCAACTAATAAAACCTCTACTTTTGAATCTCGGGCAAAATTAAATTCAACAGGTTCAGTTATGTCTTCGATCTCACATCTTGGTGTGCGTTATGAGACCTATCAATTTGATGATCACCTTCATCCTGAAAGTTCGATCTCGCAAAAGAACAGAACATTTCTCTATTTATCAAACGAAACTTCGATCCCCTTTTTAATAGGATTACAGAAATTTTCTCTTATTCCCTCACTACGCGCGGACTACTTTGTTGAGGATGATATGTATCTGTCCTCTCATTTTACGATTGAATATCCAGCAAATTCCGAAAATTTTCAAATGAGCATATCTGGAGGAAACTCTTATGCGATGCCGGAATTCAGTTCTCTTTTCTGGAAAGGGGACTCTCAAGTGCAAGGGAATCCTGATCTCGAACCCGAACGCTCTTATGGAGTAAGCGGCAACGCAAAAGTAAAATTCGACTCATTCACTCTCTCAGGCGAGTCATACTTCAACCGGATTGAAAATCTCATATATTGGTATAGAACTGCGATTGGAGTATGGAGACCGGACAATCTTGCTGATGCGGAACTCTATGGATTTTCCGGCTCAATCAAATGGATGGTCTCCGATAACTTTGAGTTCGAAGTGAATGGCTCAAGAAATTATCCAATTAACAAAACTTCTACTGCAGATCATTATAATAAATATCTTACAAATAAGCCACTGCATAAAATGCAGGGAAAAATTACATACTCTTTTTTGACTCTCTCTTTTTTCGCTTCAGTTCTCAATGTTGGAAAACAGTATGATAATTTCAGCAATACTGTAGTTGTTGATGGGTACACAACCTGCGATGCAGGCGCACATTATACTCCACAGATCTGCAAAAAACTAAAAACTACAATTGCTATTAGAATAAATAATATCTTTAATGTTGAATACGAAACTTCAAGAAATATCCCGTCACCAGGAAGGAATTATGAAGTTTCATGTTCTGTACAATTTCTTTAGAAAGGAATCAATGAAAAAATTACTGCCCATTTTTCTCGCTCTCATTTTTTGTTCGTCTCTTTTTGGTTATGATGTATATATTGTGAACAGCAACGATGAGACACTGTCCCATTATGACACAGAAACCGAAGTTCTTGAAAATCATATACTGCAACTCGGGCAATATGCCAATCAAATTGTCATTCAGAACAGCATGGCATACGTAGTAAACTCCGGAGTTCATAACATTCATGTCATCGATCTTGAGAACGAAACTACTCTTGCCCATATTCAATGTCCAAATGGCTCGAATCCTTATTGGATGGCAATTCATCCTGACGGTAATAAAGCGTATGTGAGCGGACTATTTACTAATACAGTGTACGTGATCGATCTGATCGGAAACTCTGTCATAAACTCTATCCCGGTTGGTTCTACTCCAGAAGGAATGGTTATATATAATGACAAATTATTCGTGATGAATTCCTCATATGGATCAAGCGCTGGAAGTATAACTGTTATAGATGTGAATAATGATTCAATCATCGACCAGATACCAGTTGGGAACAATCCCCAGTTCGGTGCGGTTGATGCAATTGGAAGATTGCATGTGGTGTGTACCGGAAATTACGGCTACGGCAGTCCTGCAGTGTGGGGAGTGATTTATATTATAAATACTTCAACTTATGAAGTCCTAAACACATTGGAAATCGGTGGCTCACCAACAAAGATTGCCATTCATTCGAACGGAACTGCCTACCTCGCAGATGGTTTCGGGCTGGGATATATGGTGTATAATGCACTTTCTCTCACCATTATTCACTCCTCTGTAAACCTCTGGGCAAGCGGGGGAAGCTTCATACAAATTGATGAAAGTGGAACTTTATATCTGGGCGACTCTATGGACTGGATCAACAATGGGAAAGTTTATATTTATTCCAATACCGAAGAGCTGCTTCACACCCTTACGGTCGGAGTTAATCCCCAAGATGCAGGATTCTACTATCCGGGCGTAGGTGTGGATGCTCCCAATAATAACAAACTTACTGTATCCAACTACCCTAACCCATTCTCAACCTCGACCACAATCTCATGTAACGTAAACATGAATTCACACGAATTATCTCGAATAGAAATCTATAACATAATGGGGCAGAAAGTAAAAACATTCATATCGTTCCCAAATAGGGGTTTAGGAACAAGAGGGGTTGTGTGGGATGGTAAGGATGAAACTGGAAATACTGTCTCCGGAGGTATTTATCTTTACAAGATCATTACAGATGGAGTAGAAACTGCCTTTCATAAAATGGTCTATTTAAAATAATATGAACTATAAAGAATTTCTAAAAGAAATATTTGCAAAAACTGCAACAAACAGAAAAATAGAGCTCACGAGAATTAAACAGTTTCTCGATGTGATCGGCAATCCTGAAAAGAAAATTCAGGGAATCCACGTTGCAGGTACAAACGGCAAGGGTTCGACCTGTGCAGCGATAGAGTCGATTTTGCATGCACACGGATTTTCGGTCGGACTGAATACATCTCCTCACCTTGTTGATTACAGGGAACGTTTCCGCATTAATAAGAAAGAAATCCTGCAGGAAGATTTGCTTGCATTGTATCTCAAAAGAAAAGATATTCACGAAAAATATGATACCACTTACTTTGAGATTTCTACAGCCATTGCTTTCGAGCTCTTTTACGAAAAAAGATTAGATTACTCTATCATGGAAGTCGGTCTTGGGGGACGGCTCGATGCAAGTGTGCTCCTCAATGCGGTTATAACGGTCATCACAAATATCGAATATGATCATACGAAATCGTTGGGGAAAACTCTTCCGAAAATTGCACTTGAAAAAGCTGGAATTCTGAAAAAAGGCATACCTCTTGTGCTTGGCATGACACGTCCTGCAGCACGAAAAGCAATTCTGCAACGAGCAAAAGAACTCTCATGCCCTGTTATTGAATATAATAAAATGGTAACTATCTTTCATGAACGATATGACGAGAATGGTATCTATTATGACATCTCGATCCCTTCTTATGGTATTGATCTAAAGCAGGTTCGTTGCAATCTTGTAGGAGCACATCAGGTTGGAAATACTGCGCTGGCAGTTCTCGTTTGTGCTGTTCTATCAAAGATGTATGGATTTCAACTTGATGAGGATAAAACGAGGAGCGCACTGCACACTATTGTTTGGGATGGGCGGCTGCAAAAAATCGGAAACAACCCCACAATAATTCTCGATGGCGCTCACAATCCGGCAGGTATGAGACAGCTCGTTCGGAATATCAAATCGATCTATACATATAAGAAACTCATCATTGTGCTTGGCATACTTTATGATAAGGAAATCAAAAAGATGGTGCGTTCGATCTCTGAGATCGCAAATATTATTGTTATCAGCAAATCTCAGTCTCATAGAGCTGCTGCAGTTGAAACACTGGAGAAGGAAGTTCAGAAAACAGGAATTCCATATTGTAAATTCCCGAACAGCATTTCAGCATTTGAGCATGCAAAGAAGATCGCAGACAAGGATGATCTTATCTGCGTGAGCGGATCGTTATATACAATTGGTGAAGTGCTGGGATATTACAAAAAAGAGAATATCTGATTAATCCAAATTCTTTGCCTGATTCTCTTGACGTTATATCATTTTCTTTTTTACAAACTGATACACCAAAAACGAACTTATCACAGAAATTATAAATGAGATCAATGTTCCCCAGAGCAATCCTGCACTTCCATAAAGATAGCGCACGGCTATCGCATAGGCGACCACATTGACAGGACCGCTTACCATGATTATTTTGAGCACTGCGATTGAAAATTTTGTCCCATATGCAAAATGTGTAATGATCATTGTTGAGATCATTACCGCAGGAAATACCGAGAACATACCACCGATAAGAGGACCCGCAATCTTTGCAATAAGTACTGCAAATGCTATGATCGAGCCGCTTAATATTCCTCTTATTATAAGCATTGGCGCAGTGTATTTTGTATATTTTGGGGACTCCGAAGGGAAAGTTTTACACTTTTCAAGAATATAAAAAGAAAGCGCTACAAATACAGCAAAACCTATCAGTGAAATTAAAAAGCTGTCAAACCTTAACAATACAAGAATAAAGGATGAAACTGCCCAGAATAAAAGTGCTCCTCCAAGCGCTACAAGAAAGTTTCTATTAATCAGCAGTGCATACACTACCACAAAAAGCGCATCGATCCCCATGATAATTGGCACGACAGTTGTTGCTTTGGATGCAATTATCGGAGATTGTGTCCATCCGATGAAGAAAAGAGAGATTATGACGGTGCTGGGAAGTCCAGCAAGAACTCCGCCAAGTTTGGAGCCAAACCTTTCTGCAATGATCGTCGAAAAGGTTATCCAGATCCCACCGATAAAGAAACTAAGCAAAAGCTTAAGCAGAAAGGATTGATCCATATATTTTATTATTTGTGCAAATCCCAACCATAAAGCAAGATGGCTGCTAAGATTGAATATTTAGCATCAAAATAGTGAAAAAAATGTGGCTTCTTTAATATATTTATGAAGTTTATCATTGTAAGAAATTCTTTTCTCCGACTAATAAAGATGATTTGTAAATTTTACAATTCAATATCACTGTCAATTATTTTTTCCAAACACCTATCCATAATATCCCAGATGCAAAGCAATATTCAAGCAGTTGATCTAAACCGAAACATCCTCTCAAAAGCAAAGCTCGTCTAATAAAACAAGTCCCCTCATTTTTGAGGGGATTTATATTTTTTTTCTATTTTTCTTATGCCCGTCAAGTCTTATCTTTAATGTAGTAGGATCATCTTCTTTATAAATGTTTTATCCGGGGTTGATAATTTATAGAAATAGATACCAGATTTCAAATTCCCTGTATTCCATTCAATAGTGTGATAACCTGCCTTTTTATCTTCATCAATAAGAGTACTAATTAACTGACCTTTCAGATTGTATATTTGTAATTTCACAACAGATGGCTTTGGTAGGCCAAACTTGATAGTTGATTTTTCTTTAATTGGATTGGGGAAGTTTTGATATAAACACAGATAAAATGGATTTTCTGGATCATCGATACCTGGTGTAAGCTTAATATTTAGTACTGCTGATGCACTATCTATGTTTGCAATTGGATTACCCTCATTAAATAGAAATTGAGTTACCTGAAGATTTACAATAGAATCATTCTTGGAAGGAGAATAAACATCAAATTCAATAAATACCAACTTCCCTTCACCTGATAAATATCCCACTGAAGCACCGGCTACGGTTATTTGACCACAAACAGATGTGTCAACTATAGTTATCCAATCATCTTCTGTTAATGTTCCATCGGTTTCAACACCAGTTGCTTTTAACAAAGTTGAATCATCATAAGCTAATGTAAATGCATATGCTTCAACCTGCGGATCAACCGAATCTGTGTTACTTACATATACAGGATAAAAAAAAGTTGTATTATAATAAGCAATTGTGTCGTGAATTGAGACATAAATTGTATCCTTAACTTGGATAGAATCACAAGAAAGAAATCCGTCTATTTGCATATAATTGGTGGAATACCTATAACCAGAAATACCCTCGCAATTAACATCAAATTGTGAGTAACTATCTGATTCACGAATACCACCTCCACCTGAAAATATGTAAGATATATGATGATAGGATTTATTTGTTTGCGATAAAAGAATAGAAGATGAAAATATCACAAAACTTAATAATATAAAAAACAATAATTTATTTAATCTCATTGTAACTCCTTTCAAACCTTAATTATTATCAGAATTATCATCTTCAAGAATATCGGGATGTCTAACCGCTTCAATACTATTTTCTATTGGTTGATTATATTCTTTATAGTGCAAATAATGTCCTTTTTCTTTTGATGACTTCTCAACTTCTACCTGAATGCGATTTTGATTAGCAAAAGGGTCTTGCCTTATACCTGTAACTTGCCAAGAAATTTTCATTCCAGGATCTCCACCCGAAATTTTAAACATATTATTTGAGACTTCTTCTGAAACATAAACAGGTGCAAAACCACCAATACATGTTAATTGATACTTGAAATCTTTATTAAGTGCTTCAAACCAATCAGGTAGTTCAATTTTTGCTTCACCATTGGAATCCAATATAATATTGCCATTATAAACATTCATCATATCAGGTGATTCTACAAATGAATGATACAGGTATTTATTTTCCGGGTCAAGAGGGTGATCAATCATAAATGAACCTGCACCTTTTGAAAGGGTACCACTTACCCCAACATCACCGGAAAAATAACCTGCATATGTACCGCCACCCGTTACTGCATAAATTGCATATGTATTACCCCAACCATGTACATACAGTGCTACAGCTGCAGAATGTCCACTGCCCCTTATATAAACAGTTTCACCCCCATTGCTTGAATTAGTTGTTACAAACTCAGCACATGATCCAGAACTGCTAGTATGGGTAATATTAAAAGCATCACTGCTTGTACTATTGGTTCCTGAATAAGGTAAAGTAAGCCCACCAACTTCATCTGTTCCTGGTTCCCATTGTGAACCATTCCATTTTAGAACCTGATTTGTATTAGGAGTTCCAGACACTGGATTGCCGGCAATTTTATGAGTATCATCAGATTTTTCAGATTTAAAAGCATAACCGGTAGGTAGTATCTGTTGGTCAGAAAGCTGCTCTCCATCAACAAATATTCGAAGAAAGGTTTCGTCATTCCCATCAAAAATTGAAGATGGAATTGGTTCCATGCCGAGAGCCGCATCACCCAACTTTACAGAATAGAGTCCATTCTCTATCATTATTTGAATATTATTTGCACTCCAAAGAATATTACTATTCTGCTCAATTATTGAAAAGTTAAATGTGTGAAGTCCATTAAGTGGAATACCATTATTATCAGCAATCTTTGCCTGAAAGTTAATAATACCGGGAAGTTGTGCGTTTACTTTTACAGCAGTTAATAAAACAAAACACAAACAAATTAAGATACCAACTAATTTCTTTTTCATCGTTCCTCCGTTTATTTTTTTATTTTAAGTGTAAGATTTTTTTGGTTACGACCTGGTTTTTAGATTTTATCCTTATAAAATAAATACCATTTTGTAAATCTAATCTTTCAAAAGTCATAATATTTTTTCCTTTTTGGATTCCATCATTAATAATTGTTTTGACTTCTTGCCCATGTACATTGTATAATTTAATTTCAATGTCAGTACTCTCATTTAAGAAGAATTCAATATTAATATTATTTTTAAATGGGTTTGGATAAAAATGAATATGATTTCCAATTGAATAATCATAAGAGTTTAATGAATCTTCTCCAGTTTTTATGATAATATTAGCATCAATTGTATTTTCTATTTCAATTTCGTTAATATATGCTTTATTCAAATGTAATAAAGCACATGTATCCTTTCGTACATTTTCATTTATTTCAAATAAAAGTTTTAATATATCACCTCCTTCTTCAATTGGATACAACCCAGCAAAAGCAATTTTTACTTCACCAGAAAGGTTATTAGAATCAATTAAGAAACCTTCTGTAAGTGAAGTTAAATTAACTTCTTGAAATGTTACTAAGGTAGCATCATAAGTTAAAATAATTCTGGCGGATATTGCATCTTCTATATTTTGTAGGCTAACAGGTATATTAACAACTTCACCTGGGCTGCCAGTTACACTATTTAATGAAAGTATTCTATTTTGTTCAGTATCACCATCTTTCATAATTAATACCGAAGGAGTCCAATTATGAGTAACATCCCCATATGCTACGCCGATGTAATTTTCGTTAAGAAAATTTTGTTGGAGATCTTGATAGTAACGATTTTGAGGTAGGAAACGCCAATCTTTACCAACAGGAAATTCATCTATCAATCCTATCGTATATTTAAGGATCTTTGCCGCATCCCATGCTGAAACACTACCATCACCAGTAACATCTCCTGCAGCAATCTGACAGTCTGTAAAATCCATAAGTCCAATTGTATATTTTAAAACCCAAGCTGCATCCATCGCGGAAATGCAATTAACGCTGATATCATTTTCTTTATTAGGTACGAATAAATAATTTCCATTCCGCATTAAATCTGTAGAATTGTAATAACCATTAGTATTTGTAATAATTGAATCAACAGTATTTCCAAAAATTTTTAATATAACATAATTTATTGGAAAACCACTTATACAATAATTAATATTGCCTGCTATATGAAATAAATCTGATGTTCCTATAAAATCTTGATTATATTGATCACTTTCTAATGGATCAAATTCTATATAATCTGGATCAAATGTCCAATCGTTCATAGAAGGAGTTATCATATAATATTTCCCACCTACAAGATCACAAAAATCATATTCTCCATCTTCATTTGTATATTCTGTATCATTTTCATATCCAGAAAGTGTTATAAGAACATCATTTAATGGCAACGATTCGTTATCTATAACATATCCAGAAATTGTAAACCTACCTTGAGGTGTTCCGTTTTCTTCATTGGAATAGGCGCTTTCACCAGTAGGATTCGAATATGTTGCAGTAACAACATAATAGTATGTAGTGCCATTTGTTACACTATCATCATTGTAATATGTAATATTAGGATTATTAATTTGATATATTTCATCATAACCTGAACCACTTACTAAACTACGATAAACTTTATATCCCTCTAAAGTTATATCTTTTGGTGAAGGTTGATTCCAGTTTAATGGAACATAACCATTGTAGTCATCCTCAGCAATTAAGTTTTCAGGTGGTGGGAAATAGGGATTTGATACAATTATATAATCATATTTAGTTTCAATATCTGATCCTCCAGGTCCTAAAACTGCTAAACTAACATCATAACTTCCTGAATTGTTGTATTCAACTTGATGGGGACCTTGATCCGAAGCTGAAGAAGGATTACCTCCTTGAAAACTCCAATACCAACTGTCTATAATACCACTTGATTGATCTGTAAACAATACTGTTAAAGTTGTGTAACCACTAGTGGGATTACCTTCAAAATTTGCTACTGGTGGTGAATCAGGAAAAAGCTCTAAAATTCCTCCTTGATCTGTTGTAAAATTGTATGAACCAGGATTTAGATTAGTCAGATAGTAGTAGCCATTGTAATTTCCAGACCAACCCCAATTAAAATGAAAGTAATTATAACCTTGGTATCCATCCAAATTAAATGCGTGTCCACCTGTTCCACCAGAATTATAACCTCTATAAACAAGAGGTCGCCCATTATCTAAATCTATCCTGATCATACCTTCCCATACTGTATCAGAATAGTCGCTTTTGAGTGCAAAATATGCACCTGTATCATACTTGAAATAAGTTTCAAAAGCTGTTAATGCGCTTGGTGAATATTGACCAATCCAGGCTCCAGAAACATAAGGACCATAATTCATTTCAACACTAACACCGCAATGATAAAGAAGAGTTTGAACATCAGTATTCAGACTGTTAACATTATTCGGCATATTTGCCCAATTATAGGTAGTTGTCCCAAAATTTGCAGATTGTGTTCCATATTCAGGATGGGACGAAGGAGTATATGAATGAGAACCTGTTCCTGAAGTTGGATGATTCCAGTATTTCATAACTTGAGCCATAGCAGTGGCAACACATCCAGCCCACACATAATTATTACCGGTTGAACTTGATTCATCATAAGGACACATCTCGTTGTAATATTGCCCCTGATTCCATGTAGTAGAAAGAAGCGGAGAAACATCCTTTATATATCTTATTTTTTCAAAATTTTCTGATGCTACATTTAATCTTGACCATTCATCTCTTATTTCCATAGTAGCAGAGAGTCCCTTCTCTATTGCATAAACAATCTGTTCTTTATAACAAGTAACCATTTCGTCAAACTGTGGTGGATGATTTTCTAATCCATAATTTTGATCAAAAGAGTAACCTAAAATAGGAACAACAATATCATCTGCAGATATAAAAACAAATCCAGTTGGGTCAAAATTAAAAATGTAAAATATATTTTTGCCTTTATCGGTTTCTACAAATTTTTCAACAATCGAAAATTCTGGAAAACTACTTCGTTCTGAATACAAGTTTATAGCAACTTGTTTTGCGGTTTCAATATCAACTGGTGCGGAATAAGCTAATGATGGTATTAAAAATATTGCTGTTATAATATATAAGCTAATTCTAATTCTTCTTTTTTTCATTTCTTCTCCATATTAGCTAACTAATAATTTTGGTCTAAACTAAATACCTTCAATTTTTTCATAATATTATCCGTCCAGCAAGCAAATAAAACCAACTTCAACTTTAGTTAAAGTAAACTTAAAATATTCCTTCCATTGTTGTCAAATATTTTATTACTTAAACATACTTACTTCAAAACCCATTTATCACGCTGTAGCTTTAGCATAGGTGGATCACTTTCCTCACTACCACTTCTCCCAATTTTCACATAAAATATATCCTTATTCTATATTTTTAGACTATAGCACCTCGAACTTATTAAACAGCGTAGATAAAGCGTTTTATCTTTTTTGTCGGTGTCTTTTCAAACTCTTCCGGGTAAAGCTCAAATTTTGAAATGAAGCTATAGGCGGGCAAGATCTGGTTAATATTTTTTCTGTTCTGCTCCATGAGTTCTTCAACCTTTGCTTCGGAAATGTGCTCAGCATCGATCTTGTCCATATTAGCGTATACAAGAGCAACAAGTTTTCCATTTTTCTCAATGACAAGAGATTCCTGAATGTAGGGCAGGTTGTTTATTTTTGCTTCCAGTTCTTCCGGATAGATATTTTGTCCTGATGAACTGAGTATCAAGC
>Ga0222639_1001221_pt1 | contig 11002 bp, 16 predicted proteins | sample AntAcemetagen185_FD_179863 | JGI IMG/M metagenome (GOLD analysis project Ga0222639, IMG submission 179863) | Saline water microbial communities from Ace Lake, Antarctica - #185 | ecosystem: Environmental > Aquatic > Non-marine Saline and Alkaline > Saline | place: Antarctica: Ace Lake...
TTACATGGGCGTCAAAGCTATAAGTCAAAAATTATTATTGCCTTCCAGCGACCGTTTTCGCAGACAACCTCGATCCTATGATATGTTACTGCCTTGATTTCGGCTAAGACTTCATGCTGTTTGGGGTTGAAAGGGACGGTTTGCAGAGTCGAATTAATATGGGATTGCGTGATGGAACTAATTTCAGTGCAGGTAACAACCTTGCCTTCACCTTGGAAAAGATAAAGGATTTCTCCCAACCAGCGTACCATAAGATCGGCATAGTCTTCTCCGTTGACCGAAAGTTGAATGGAGCTGGGTTTTCCGCCCGGCAGCTCCTCGATCATTATTTGCATCATCGAATGCGCGGCCTTCTCAAATAGATCTTTCAGATCTGAGCCGGTCACCATGATACCCAGATCAGCAGTATGATCCAGAAAAGTGAAGGGTGTGCTACTTGAATCCATAGATTAACATTAGTTTCAAACAACTGCATTGTCAAACATAGGTGAGATTGAGTTCGAAAACAAGTATGATGGTCTCGCAAAAAGTCACCAAGGCTGTCACTCCCGCGGCGGGAGTGATTTCCCTGGATTCCCGCGTTCGCGGGAATGACGAAAACGGGCCATTTCTGACTTTTTACGAGTTTGTCAAGTATGTGAAATCAAACTATTAGAGTTTCAAGATTATCGGGTGTCCAATTTCTGGGTAGAGGATGTGAATTCGAATAATAATAACGACTTAACCACTCAACCACTTAACGAGGTCTGTAAGGAGGAAAAGAAACCATGAATTGTGCCTTTTGTGGGAATAAGCTTACAATCGGAACGAAGGTGATGAGAAAGGATGAATGCCCTCATTGCTCGAGAGATCTCAGATGCTGCAGGCAGTGCAAGTTCTACGATCTTCATGCCTATAATGATTGCAAAGAGGTTATGGCGGAGAGGGTTGTAGATAAGGAGCGCTCCAATTCTTGCGAGTATTTTGTCCCGCGCGGTTCGTCGCTGGAAAAGGCCAGCAAGGAACAGGACGCAAAAAAGGCGCTTGAGGCCCTCTTCAAGAAATAATCATACCCACGGAAATCCTTGCTTTCTCTACTAATGGGCGATGGCCTTTTTCACACAATTGATCGTAGCATTCATATCAGAATTGCGCCGGTTAAAAAATATAACAAAGTAGTATAGCTCTTGACGATCCCCCTCTATATATCCAACCTCAGTCCTGATTCCCTTGAGCGAACCGGTCTTGTAAAGCACGTTATCTTTTCTCTTGAGGAGATGTTTGTAAGGCCTGAACTTTTTCAGGATGGTCAGCATCTCAAGGGCGGAAATACGGTTTTGCCTCGAGATCCCTGATCCCTCGACAATTTGCAGGTTTTGTAACAGGAGTTCGTTCTTTGCGTAGTCAGTGACAGCGCTGACACCCTTGGCCAAGGTCCCCGGCGGTCCACAAACTGAAGCGCCTAAGGCAATAAGAATCTGATTGGCCATGAAATTACTTGATGACTTCAGCATCTTTTGAACGACTGTTTCTAATGTAAAGATGGATTCGTAGGTATAAATCAACGTGTCGTCGGGCCTAACAGGGCCAAACCGGATATTGCCCTGGCTTTTCACCCCCCTTTTTCTTAGAAAGTGCAAGAGGAGTTCTCCTGCATAGCTGGCCGCATCTCGAGGATCATGCAAAAAGGTGTGACGCCCTCCCTTCAAACCTAACGATTGGATCCGATCCCTGGCAAAGGGGATCATAGGCGTCTGGCCCTCTAAAGATATGATGCTCCCCTTTTTGTCTCGCCGGAAAAAAACTGTATTGAAGTTTGCGCACAGTGCCCCGACAGGGGCATCGTACGGGTTAGTTGAATTCCCGCATCCAGGAATTTTTATGTGGGAGGAAAAATAGGTATTATCCAATATGAGATCTTGAAAGCGCAGGATTTTTGTTGACAGATAATCTGCTAATTCCTGCAAAATCTCAGAGGTCAGAAGGGGATCGCCATATCCCTTTACCTTGAGGTTTTGAAAGGGATCCGTATAAAACTCTGTCCGGAATCTGTAAGACGGGCCGAAGTGACTGAGCGCTGCCAGGGCGGTTAGCACCTTTATTGTTGACGCCGGAATACGTCTTTTTGTTTCGTTTTTCTTATATAGGATCCTGCCATCAGGGTCTGCCACCAAAAGAGCATCTTTAGATGTAATGTTAATCAGACAGGGGAGGTTCTGTCCTGCATACAAAATAGATGGCTGCAACATAAAGAACCCGGAGAGTATAGTCGCAAGCCATATCATCCACACTGCTTTCCTGTTAATCCTGGTGGCCGGGTCGGTGGTGGGAAAGGGATCAAGATTCGATGAGAGGGCGAAAATAGAAGTCATTTGGCCTTGGAATTATATGTTTCATAATAATCCATCACCCTCTTTACAAAGGCTTTGGTCTCTGGAAAAGGGGGCACCCCTTTATATGACTCCACCGCCTCCGGACCAGCGTTGTAGGCGGCTAAGGCCAAGATTTTATCGTTCTTGAAACGCTTCAACAGGAGACTGAAGTATCGGGCGCCGCCGAAGATATTTTCTTCCGGATCAAAGGGGTCCTCAACAGCCATATCATTCGCTGTTCCGGGCATCAACTGCATCAAACCTTGAGCTCCCTTACTGGAAGTCGCCTTATGATCAAAGCCTGATTCAGCCTTTATTATCGCCCTTATAAAGTGTGCATCAATTCCGAACCGTTTGGATGCCTGGTTGATAATGCCATTAAACTCCTTAATATATTCTGCAGATGTCTTCCGGGTACCACTGATAAATATGGTGTATCGCCTGTCTGTCTTTATATTGGTAAAATGCCATACTCCGTTTTTATCCACATAGCGATAGATATCCGCCCACAGGGGGGTGCTTATAAATGGCAGGAAAGCCAAAAAAAGAACAGACATCTGCAGAAATATTTTCAGGACAATTTTCAACCTACTTTCTTCCAGTCTGCAAGGAACTTTTCCAGTCCAATCTCCGTCAACGGATGCTTAATCAATTGTTGAATAACCTTAAAAGGAATCGTCGCAATATCTGCGCCCATGAGGGCCGCATCCAGAACGTGTAAGGGATTTCGGATGCTTGCAACAATCACCTCTGTATCAAAGGCATAATTCTCATAGATAGTAATGATCTGTTCAACCAGATCCATTCCAACGTGACTTATATCGTCCAATCTGCCCACAAACGGGCTGATATATGCCGCCCCGGCCTTAGCGGCCATCAATGCCTGGACAGGCGAAAAGCAAAGGGTCACATTGGTCTTGATCCCTTCCTGCGCCAATGACCTGACTGCCTTTAGACCCTCTTCTATCAAGGGTATTTTTACCACCATGTTATCAGCCATTCCCGCCAGATCCTTGGCCTCTCGCACCATCCCCTCTGCATCGAGGCTTACCACCTCTGCGCTTACCGGGCCGTCAACGATGTCTGCTATGTCTCTTATGAGCCCCTTAAACTCTCTCCCCTCTTTGGCCACCAGGCTGGGATTTGTGGTAACACCATCCACCATGCCCAACTCCTTTGCCCTTTTAATCTCTTCCACATTTGCCGTGTCAATAAAAAATTTCATATAACCCTCCGTTTCGATTTTGGATTGCGGATTGCGGATTGCGGATTGCGGATTGCGGATTTGGTCCGTCGCCCATCTCACCAAGAAAGACTGTATCTTCTCAATAAATCGGGGAAATCCTCTACTGTGCCATTTTTCTGGATTCCCGCTTTCGCGGGAATCCAGGACCTGTTACCGTTACTTATTAAGATGTTACGAAAGACCTCTTTCCGCGTCAGTTTCAATCTTCAATGTTCAATTATTATTGTTGCTCCTTCATCTCCTTTTCAAACTTTTCAGCACACTCCTTGCTGCAGAAAAAAAACTCCTTGCCGCCCACTACCTTTCTCTGAGCGCTCCTCCGTGGAATATAGGTCATGCAGGAAGGGTCCTGAACCATCTCGTCAACAGGTCCGTCACCTGGACCCTGTTCTGTTTTTTGACCGATAGATATATACTTCCGCACCGCACGATATAGGAAAAATACAAGAAAAATGAGGATCAGAAACTTTATCATCTATCCCCTCCCTACAGGTACAATACCCTGCCCTTCTTCAGCAAGGTCATCTAAAAGCTCAGACATGGTCCTGCCAAGAACAGGGTGAACCAAATCAGGATCCAATTGAACCATCGGCATAATGACAAATCTCCTTATGTGCATGCGCGGGTGAGGAATAATCAAGTTCTTTTCATCAATCACATGATATCCATAGAGAAGAATATCGAGGTCAATAATACGCGATTCCCATCTCTGCTTTCTCACTCTTCCCATACCGGTTTCGATAGATAGAAGGGATCTTAGCAAATCTTGTGCAGAAAGCCCTGTTTCAACGAGAATCACCCCGTTCACGTACCAGTCCTGGGATGCCACGCCCACCGGTTCGGTCCGGTAAAAGGGGGATTGCGTCTTTACCGTGCAGTTCTCTATATTATTTACTAAATCAATTGCTTTACAGCAATTTTGTAATTTATCCCCGAGATTCGAGCCAACCCCGATATAAGCTGTGTTCATACTGCCTACTCTTGTTTTATCCCCGCTAAAGAAGGGATTTCTCTCCGAGGCGTAGGCTCTATGAGCCGGAGGCCGCTTTGCTACAACAAGCATCGAGTATCCGGCATCGTTTCGCTATAATTCCAGCTCCCTCAGCCTATCCAATCCCTCTGTGAGTCTTTCCCTGTTCTGCGTCAGTGCTATACGGAAATACCCTTCTCCCGGTTCTCCAAAGCCATTTCCCGGGGTCACCACTAAGCCTGCATCCTCTAAGAGCCTTGTCGTAATTTGGGTTGAAGTATAACCTTCAGGGACCTTCACCCAAAGATAAAAGGTCGCCTTAGGTGGGTCCACCTCAAAACCTGAATCCCTGAGGCCCCGGACCATTACATCCCTCCGTCTCTCATAAACCTGAATCATCTCCCTGACACAGGATTGATCACCCTGAATCGCCTCAATACCGGCCCTCTGAACAGCCTGAAAAACACCGGAATCAATATTGCTCTTCACGGCCCCAAGACCCTCTATCCCTTTTGGGTTTCCCACTGCAAACCCGATCCGCCATCCGGTCATGTTATATGTCTTGGATAGAGAATGAAACTCCATACCCACCTCTTTAGATCCCTCGGCCTCTAAAAAACTGGGGGGACGATAACCATCGAACGCCATCTCGGTGTAGGCTGCGTCGTGACAAACCAAGATATCATGTTTGGTCGCAAATTCCACCACGTGCTCAAAGAATTTGAGGTCAGCGACCGCGGCAGTAGGGTTATTCGGATAATTGATGAATATGACCCTGGCTCTCGATGCCACCTCATCAGGGATCTCCTTTAAATCAGGTAGAAACTTATTTTCGCTCAGTAGCGGCATGAAATAAGATTCCCCGCCGGCAAAGAGCGTGGCGATATTATACACCGGGTATGCCGGTGAGGGTATCAGGGCCACATCTCCAGGATTAATAAAGGCTAAGGGAAGATGCGCGATCCCCTCCTTACTCCCGATCAAGGACACCACCTCTGTACCCGCATCAAGATCGACACCAAACCTCCCCTGGTACCACCCGGCAACGGCTTCCTTAAAATCGTTCATCCCCGAATAAGAAGGGTACCTGTGGTTCGCGGGGTCATCTACTGCCCTTTTCATCTCCCAAATAATATGTTGGGGCGTAGACAGGTCAGGATCACCCACGCCGAGATCAATGATATCAACACCCCTCGCCATAACCTCGGCCTTTTTTCGATCAATCTCCTTAAAAAGATAGGGCGGAAGCTGTTTCAGTCGTTCTGCATAGTCAAACAATTTGATCTTATCCTTTCTGATGTACCTCAATTTTAGTCACTTTAGCTCACTTCTCCGCTGCAAACGGGATAAATAGGCACTTTAGTCACTTAATTTACTTTAACCCTAACACATCCTGCATATCATACAGACCTTCCGGCTGCTTTGTCACCCACCGGGCAGCCCGCACGGCCCCCCTGGCAAAGTTGTCGCGATTATGGGCCCTGTGTATTAATTCAAGCCTCTCACCTATTCCTCCGAACATCACCGTATGCTCACCGGTAATATCACCTGCCCGCCATGTCTGAATGCCGATCTCCTCATCTGTCCTTTCACCGATCATCCCTTTCCGCTCGTATACACCCACCTTGTCCAGGTCCCTGTCTGAGACATCAGCCAATATCTGGGCCAGGTGCATGGCTGTCCCACTCGGAGCATCTTTTTTGAGCCGATGGTGCACTTCGAGGATTTCCATATCATAATCGGCCCCTAAGATCCGGGCCATCTCACCGGCAATCTTGAACATTACATTGACTCCAACACTCATGTTGGGGGCCAGGACACACCTGATCTTCTTGGCAAGGGTTTCAACCTCATCCAACATCTCACCTTTAATCCCGGTGGTGCCAATCACCATTGCCGTTTTTCCCCGTAAAGCAACGGCCTTAACATTTTTTAATGTGGCCTCGGGTGCAGTAAAATCGATTAACACATCTCCCCTGTCGATCACCTCTTCCAGAGTACCGGCTATCTTCACTCCCAAATCTCCCACACCGGCCACAAGGCCCGCATCTTTGCCGACGCTCGGGTGTCCGGGAAGTTCAAATGCGCCTGCCAGTGCTGTTTCAGGGTTTTGATAAATCATGTGAACGATCCGTTGCCCCATCCGGCCGGCAGCGCCGGCAACAATAACATTAATCATAATTGCACCCCCATATCAAGAGATCAGCGCCAAACCACTACCCTTACACCCTGTTAAGGCAAGACCTGCCGAGAGAGCCAGTATCGTAACAGCATCTCAAGATCGTTCCGGGCCATGCCTCCTTGACTTTTGTACCCGAGTTCTATAGGTTTTTCAACCAATTTTTGTGAATGTTGAGCCTTTTTACCTGTCGAAGCGTAGCGTAGATCCCGCTATCGGGGCACAGTTTACCCAGTTAAATCTCTTTTGCCTTTATTTAACCGGGGTTAAATTGCAGTTTTCCCATTTAACCGCGGGGCGGCCTTATCAACGTCTGTATCATCGAAATGAAAGGAGGGGGGCAATCCTATCTATGGGGAAAAAGATTACCATTGAGGTTTTGCGGGAGGCTACGGAACGTTTTATAGAGGCCGAGCCAGGACGATTGGGCAATGAAGGGTGGTGGCAGCGACCTCTTGTGGTGACCGCGTCAATTGATCAGCGATTCGATCAACTCCCCGATATCGCATATCATAAGCATCTCTATCCGCGAGATCTTCTGCCTACTGCCAGGTCAGTGGTTGTCTTTTTCATCCCTTTCAAAAAAGAATTGGTCAAAGAAAACAGAAAGGGTAACAGACCTTGCCGAAACTGGGGCTTAGCCTATGTTCAGACGAATGATCTTATTGGTAGGTTAACCAGTGCCCTGGGTGATCTTTTAGGCGAACATGGCTTCAAATCAGGTCTCACACCAGCTACACACAATTTTGATGAGGTCGCACTAATGGCGCGCTGGTCTCATAAGCACCTTGGTTATTTGGCTGGCCTGGGTCGATTCGGTGTTCATCGTATGTTAATCACGCCGGCGGGCTGCACGGGTCGATTCGGAAGTCTCGTGTCAGAGGCTGAACTGGGAAACCATCCCCTAATAGAAACCGAGGAGGCCTGCCTTCTCAAAGCCGGACAGGAATGCGGAAAATGCATTGAGGCTTGCCCTGTCCAGGCCCTGAAGGAAGATGATTTTGATCGTCGGCGTTGCTGGGATCGGCTGAATGAGAACCAGCGTTCCCTAAGCTACTTCTCTGATCTGCCGGAGACGACCCATGTCTGCGCCAAATGCGCCGCCATTATGCCTTGCAGCTTCAAGAATCCCGTCGCTGAGCTGTGACGCAAGCCATCCATCCCCTTATTTTACCATAGTGTGGGTGCTCATAGCTTGAATTGCAAATAATGGCACGATTGTTGATTCCATCTGAGCAGTATCACAGCTTTTAGAAATGCTGAGATAAGGCTTATTACAACGTTTTGTCGACGAGGATTATTTCAGATACTATTATGATGTCAAAAGTTGGGGTTTGCTTAGAAGTGTTTAGTATGCGAAGGATATCGTATTTTTTGTAAATTCCAGTATCACTATATGAACCTTGAATCCACTTTTCACTAAGATTGTTTTGCATACTAACTAATCTGCAATATATTTCATTTGGTGGAGGCGAATCTTTTCGAAAGACATCGTTGGGCCTCAAACCGTTCTTTATAATATTTTTTCATGTGAATAGATTCCGATGAGAGGAGTTTGTTCTCTATTTTAATGATTCCGCCAGGCGCCTGAACCCCTCTTCCATAGAAATGGCGGGCCTGTATCCCAGCTCTTTTTGGGCCGCGCTGATGTCAAACCAGTGGGCAGTGGAAAGCTGTTTGGCCAGAAAACGCGTCATGGGCGGTTCCCTTTGCAGCCTGAATACGCCGTAGATCATTTCAAGAAGCCAGCCTGCCGCATATGCCAGACTGCAGGGCACGGTACGATCGATAGGGGCGAGGCCGGCTGCTCCTATAATACGGTCCATCAATTCGCCGATATCAATGGGCTCTCCCTGGGAGATGAAGTAGGCTTTTCCGGAGATAGGTGATCCTTGATAAAGACGGTCTTGTGCCAGAATATGAGCATCCACCGCGTTGTCAATATAGATGCAGTCCACCAGATGGGGTTGTGTCCCTATTCTGGCAAGCCGCCCCGATTTTCTTCTTTCAATCAACCGGGGAAGAAAGTTTGGGTCCCCCGGTCCCCAGATCAGGTGGGGCCGAAGGGCGACGGTAGCCAGGTCATTGTCGTTAGCGGAAAGTACCTTACGTTCCGCCATGGCTTTGGTTTTCGGATAATGGGTCTGATAAGTTTTTGGGTAAGGCGCCGATTCGTTTACACCTTCCATATTACCTCCGCCGAAAACTACGCTGGGCGAACTCGTATAGACGAGTTTTGAAACGCGGTTTTTTCTGCAGGCATCAATAATATTTTCAGTGCCTGTCACATTGGTCGCATGATATGAACTGTATGCACCCCATATTCCTGGTTTGGCGGCCACGTGAAAAACCGCATCACATCCCTGAACCGCCGCCATGACTGCCTTTGAATCCGCCAGATTGCCCCTTTGGACCTCGATACCCAGCCGGCGCAGTTCGGGGTAATCGCCTCGGGAAAAGCTGCGTACCTGGTTCCCCCGTTTTATGAGCCGCCTGGCGATGGCTTTTCCCAGGAACCCGCCGCCGCCGGTCACAAGCGCCTTCATGCTTTCTTTTGCGTCCTTTACCAGAGCACTTCCATCATGGCGCAGTTCAGACCGCTGCCGATACCCATGAGGGCTACCCGGTCGCCTTTGTCTATTCGGCCTTTCTCCAGGGCCTTGGAAAGGGTGATGGGAATAGCTGCCGGTCCCACATTGCCGTATTCCGGAAAAGTCTTAAAGACTTTTTTGTCATCCAGCCCGAGAAGGGCAATCAGTTTGGCCGTGTGGACGGCGCTCACCTGGTGAAGAATAAACTGGTCAAGATCCCCAGGGCTCCATCTCAACTCCTTTTTGGCCTTTTCAAAAGTACCGCCTGCCAGTTCGAGTCCAGCCACCAGGAGGGCGCTGGCATCGGTTTGCATACCGTCCACCTGCCCCCGGCAGAGGTCTTTGTGCTGGGTGGCGGCCAGGCTGACGCCGCCCAGAATCCGGTGTCCTTTCGGCGCCAGGTCGGAGCGCGCCAGCACCATGGCCGCCCCTCCGGAGCCCAGGGTAAAGGTGGCGAAGTTGGCGCGAAAAGTCTCCGCATCACACTCGGATGCCAGTAGTCTCTGAATGGTGGTTTCCACCACAAAGCGGCTTCCCTCGCCGTCCACCACGATGCCAAAATCCACCTGTTCACGCTCGATCATATTGCCAATAATTTCCATGCCGTTTAAAAAAGCAAGGCATGCATTGCACACATCAAAGTTTATGCATTCGGGGCCAAGTCCCAGATTGGCGTGTACCAGGCAGGCCACCGAGGGCTCGATATAGTCCCTGCAGACAGAGGTGTTCAGGAGAATGCCCAATTGGGACTTGTCGATGTCAGCGTCTACAATGGCCCTTTCAGCCGCCATGGTGGCAGCCTCGCTGGGTTGTCGGCCCGGTTCCCAGAACCGCCTTGCCACGATTCCGGTCAGGGACTGGATGATATCGGATCGCGCATGAATCCGCTCAATAATGGGGAAGAGTTGTTTTTCGAGTTCAGTCGAAGTGATACGGTGGGGAGCATCCACATGGGCCAGGCCGATGATGGATACATTTTCAAATTTCATAAGGTGCATCCTTTCAGAAAGTGAGTTCCGGGAAACCGTCGCGTTCGAAATGGTCACCCGGGTAGGTTTTAAAAAACAGGAAATAAATCAGACCATTGAAATTATTTTTTTGCACTGAAATAACAATTTATGCGTGAATGTGCAACAAGAAAGCTAAAAAAGCGGACAGTTCTTTCAATCCAGCGTCTGATAGGGGAACTGAAGAAGATCCGGGGCCGAATAGTTCATATCTAAGATCTGGCACCGGTTTCAACAAAACCGCACCTCTCAGCCTTCGAGTCGGCTACTGCTACCGCTTTGCACAGAATCCCACAGAGGTAATCGTACCACCTGCAGGCACGATGTTGTTCCAGCTAAGGCCCTCCAGAATTAGATGCCCATTCTTTTCCGTGTATGTTGCACCCCACAAAGATGTAATACTGCCCTCCACATCCAATGTCACTTGCCACTAAAACCGTAATAAACAGACTTGTAAATTTGTGTTTCATAGCGTCAGCGCCTTTCTTTTTTTGTTCATCTTTTATAGTATACACTGGAAAGTCAGATTTCATCACATTTGGGATTAAATTTTTTTCACAAGGGGCGTGCAATGAATTGCATCAGATCTATTGTGGTATTTTTATCACTCTTTGTCCTGTCAGGCGTCATTGCTTGCGGGGATGGCGGGAACTCAACC
>Ga0222639_1001222_pt1 | contig 10997 bp, 8 predicted proteins | sample AntAcemetagen185_FD_179863 | JGI IMG/M metagenome (GOLD analysis project Ga0222639, IMG submission 179863) | Saline water microbial communities from Ace Lake, Antarctica - #185 | ecosystem: Environmental > Aquatic > Non-marine Saline and Alkaline > Saline | place: Antarctica: Ace Lake | collected...
TGAACGTTTAAGCGGAAACCAGGTACAGAGAATGCAGGACAAACGTATTCTCGGAACTGTTGGAAGAACCCTGTTAATCGCGAAAAGAGCATAATGAACCAGTGCCCGATTCCCTGTAAGTTTACAAGGTTGCCTACGTCCCCCATTCTCACTAATAACCAGTTAAATAGGATGCCCCGCAACCCATACATTAACTTAATTCAACTTATTTTAGCTTTTTAAAGACCACCTTTAGGATTTCGCGGACGAGGATGATTTCTTTGGTCTCAAGGGTTCTAAGAAAAGCGCTTAGTTTCGAGAGTTCCCTTTCGAAGGTCTGGTCTCTGGGCTGTTCTTTACCAAAATCAAAGAAGCTCTTTAAGTGTGTGTCAAGGGAGCAGGCTATATTTTCAAGAGTCTTCAGGGAGGGGAAGGTGACCCCTCTTTCCATTCGGGATATGGTTTCCACGCTAAGATTGGCCTTTTCGGCCAGTTGGGCCTGGGTAAGCTTTCGGCTGAGCCGGATTTGAGTAATCCTGGCTCCGAGCTGTTTTTCAATATCGGACATATCAAACCGCCTTTTTGTAACCATAGGCGGATTAAGACCGGTTTTGAAAGGAAGTAATAAGGTTAATTACCAAAAAACTTGACAAACTACGTTGGGTCACATATACAAACTATTGTAGTAATGGCATTAAATTATCTATCCACACATTGGGCATCAGGGGATATCAAGATGGCGAAAAGAACCAAAGGCATCCATACAGTGAAATCGCGATGGACGGCCTATGTTCATGGACTTAGTGACACTGCTTCCAATACGACTTTCGAGTCAGGCAATCGGTTCAATATGGTTCAGTGCAAAATATCCCCATGAGCTTGACGCATTTAATGATATACAAATATTATGCAATTGGATTTTAAATCGTTTTGGAACCAACGTCCTCCTTTATGTATTGCAAGGTGATTTACAGGGTAACCATTTGAGCTAATTAAATAAATCGCTTTTTAGAAGGAGAAAAAATGAAGAAACGGATGATACCTTTGATGGTTGCAGCCGCCTTATTGTTTGGCAATGCGGTGAGTGTTCTTGCCGGCAATGACAGGAGTCTTTCAAACAGGGAGATTCTGAAACAACAGGACATACAAAGAGCCCTTCTCTATGAGCAGTTGGCGGAGAATCAAAATGAATAAAAGCTTAGCAAGTATTGTGATTTCAATTTGTTTCGTTGTGTCTGGATGTGGTATGGCCGCAGTTGTGGCAATGACAGCAGCAAGCGGCGGCCTTCTTGCTTGGCAGGTAAGTGACGCAATGCAAGGTGTAGATTATAGTACGACAATTCAGGCCGGATTTAAACAAGTATGGAAACAAGCTTTAATTACTGCGGAAGATATGAACATTCAAATTTTGGACAAAAAACTTGATGATAAAAAAGCGGGAGGTGTAATCACTGGAAAAACAGATACGCATGAAAAGATTGAAATTGTAGTTGAAACTGTCACATCGAATACTACCAATGTTGGAATCAAGGCTCGAAAAAGAGAGGTGATGGGTTTGCCACTTACATCGCGGGACGTTGACATTCCTTTTGCATCAACTATTTTGAATAATATGAGAGCAAAATTAAACACAGGTTGTGGAACTGGAGGGGCAATAGGGATTAAAGAAATCCCTTCATCACCCTCAACTGAAAAGCTATCAGGAATTTACCTAATCACTATAAAAAACAGCAATATCCGCGCAGCGCCTACTACGAAAAGCCAAATTATTACCACCATTACAAAAGGAACAAAACTTGAAAAGATAAGCGAATCACGAGACTGGTTCAAAGTCAAGTTGCCTTCAGGTGAAACCGGGCATATTTACAAACCCTTAGCGGTTATAATCCCATAGCTTATTGGATGGGCTTTTCCTGGTGCTGTTTTCCCTCTTCTCCCTATAGCCCGTTCAACACACAGAGGGAAAGGGCACGTAAAAGCGCCTAAGCTTGCCTTTTACTGATTTCGGACAAGAGTCAAACGTAACCTCATGATTCCATAATTTCTTATGGATGTCCGGTGTGCCATCGAAAGATGAGATTCACCAGTTCTGATTCACAACAGTATCGGCAACGATATCAAACGACTGATAAGAAGAAGTCATGCACTGGAGGTTTTCATCATGAAGAGTATAAAAAATTGGCGGTCTTTTGGTTTTCTCTCCCTTTGCTTTCTTGCGCTCGCCCTTCTCGTGCCAGATATTGTTTGCGCCGCTTCGTACATATCTATATCGAAAGCCATTAGGTCCGATTTCGACAACAGCATTGACCTGACCACCTCTAACCCTAATGATGGCTCTCGTGACGTCGTATTTAGGATTACAATCACCAATACCGGAACTAGCGGGGTATACGTTCATTCGACTGATGATCTTGGTAATGGCCAATTTTACAGTGCCGATCCAAGTGCACCATATGATCGTGACAATATATGGGTGCCAGCTCATAGCAATTATGTCTATGATTTCCGAGCTAGATATCAGGGATCCAACACTACCCACGGAGCTGCCATAACCAGCACTGCACGGATCATATGGATTGATGGCTGTTACAACTACCTTACGGGAGACGATTGTGGCGTTCATGGCAATCTAACATCAAGCAAGACAGCATACATACATAACCCCCCTAATCAATCCCCAACTGCCGGTATCACAATGACTTCTGGCGGTCAAACAGCTTATGAAAACCAAACCCTTAGTCTAACCGTATCGTCTGGGGGGACAGCTCAGGTAAGTTTTTCTGCCTCAAGGAGTTCTGACTCTGACGGTTCTATCTCCAGCTATGTTTGGAAAATTAGTGGTACCCAAGTCAGCACCTCAAGGGACTTCGCCTTTTCTTTAGGGAAAGGGACCCATCAGGTCTATCTTACTGTCACTGATAATCAAGGTGCTCAAGGTTCGGTGGGGGCAAGTATTATTGTCACAGAACAAACTTCCAATCAACCCCCGGTAGCCAAGCTCAGCATAACATCCGGAGGCCAGACTGCTTATGAGAATGAAACCCTTAATCTAAGCGTATCAGCTGGGGGAACAGCTCAGGTTGATTTTTCTGCTTCCAGGAGCAGTGATCCTGACGGCTCTATCTCCAGCTATCTATGGAAAATTAGCGGTAATCAAAAAAGCACCTCTAAAGACTTTAATTTTTCTCTAGGAAAGGGCACCCATCAGGTCTACCTTACTGTAACTGATAACCAAGGGGCTCAAGGTTCGGTAGGGGCAAGTATTATTGTCACAGAACAAACTTCCAACCAACCCCCGGTAGCCAAGCTCAGCATAACATCCGGAGGCCAGACCGCTTATGAAAATCAAATCCTTAATCTAATCGTATCGTCTGGGGGAACAGTTCAGGTTGCTTTTTCTGCTTCCAGGAGCAGTGATCCTGACGGCTCTATCTCCAGCTACATATGGAAAATCAGCGGTACCCAAGCCAGCACCTCAAGGGACTTCAGCTTTTCTTTAGCGAAAGGGACCCATCAGATCTACCTTACTGTAACTGATAATCAAGGTGCTCAAGGTTCGGTGGGGGCAAGTATTATTGTCACAGAACAAACTTCCAATCAACCCCCGGTAGCCAAGCTCAGCATAACATCCGGAGGCCAGACTGCTTATGAGAATGAAACCCTTAATCTAAGCGTATCAGCTGGGGGAACAGCTCAGGTTGCTTTTTCTGCTTCCAGGAGCAGTGATCCTGACGGCTCTATCTCCAGCTACCTATGGAAAATTAGCGGTAATCAAAAAAGTACCTCTAAAGACTTTAATTTTTCTCTAGGAAAGGGCACCCATCAGATCTATCTTGCCGTAACTGATAATCAAGGTGCTCAAGGTTCGGTGGGGGCAAGTATTGTAATTGAAGAAACATCAACGTCAACCACATCAACGTCAACAACCACATCAACAACCTCAACCACTTCAATATCAACGTCAACAACCTCAACCACGTCAACGCCGACCTCAACCACTTCAACGACCACTACGACACTCCCTGGATCATCTAAAATAACAACAATATCTGTTCCTTGCGTAATAAAAGATAGAGTTCTTAGCACTGGCAGTTCTCTGGGTCATTACAAGTTTACGCTTTCATCTCAATCCGATGTAACGGTATCGCTTATCTCTACGGACTTTGATACCCATCTCCGCCTCAAGAATGCTGCAGAAACTATTAATGAAGAGAACGATAACTCCCAAGCATTTGACATGGAAATAGCGGGTTATAGCACCAATTCTCAAATCTCACTGGGAGGACTTTCCGCAGATACATATTTTATTCAGGTTTCAAGTTCGGATTTCCGAAGTGGGCAGTATACATTAGTTATTAGGGATATTGGGACTGCTAAGATCGAAACGATATGCCACAAAATGGGTGAGTTGTTCCCAGCAGTCTTTCCGGGTGAAAACTGGCCTGATGACCCAAATCATTGGATTGCAAAGATGGAGAAAATTACCGATACAGCTCCCGAGAATGGTCCTCGTTGTGTGGGGCGGTGTGGAAAAGGATGCCCTGGCGATGGTTTTCCCTCTTGTGATAATGTATACAGATATACTCAAGATTGTTTTAACCATGATGTATGTGCTGGCCACCATATAAAAGGGATTTGGAGTCGCCAGTGCACAGAAATTTTCGTGGAATGCACGACAGATTGCAATAAATCTATTTCCTGCGCTGGACCACAATATGTAAATTCTTCAGGTATATGCGCTGGTAAAACCCCCTGTACTCTTAAAGTCCAAAGTGCTATTGACGCTGGAGGTGATGGGTCAACCATTAGATTGTCCACAGGTATATATTCTGAGCATCTTACAACTACTCCCAAGACCATGATTCTTTGGGGAGGATGGGATGAATCATTCTCAACTAATTCATCAACATCAACAGTAAACTCCCTGACAATTACTGATGGCAAAATTATCGTCGACAATTTGGTGATACAATAAATCACAGGTTAGGCCCAAAGATCATAAATGGTTTGGCTGAAAGGCTCGGCAGCGGCAAGAATTGAATATTTCTAAAGGTGTATACTAATTGTTAGCCACGGATAAAGAATAAATCTTAACGAGAAAGGAGATGATGAAATGAAAACATTATTAATTTTGTGTTCCATTGCTTTTTTGTTTCTTGCTGGCTGTGCAAGTAACATTGAAAGTTTGCAACGAGAATCAGCGCGCAATATGGGCAGTAACCTTAAAAAAGACATGGGTGTCAGGCCTACACAGTTGACAGATATGTTTCTATGATGTGTAGGGATTAGCTAAATTGTTGAAAATCATAGGAGCAGCAATGGCCAGACCGTTACGAATTGAGTATCCCGATGCTTTTTATCACATAACTGCAAGGGGAAACGAGCGGCAAAATATATTTAAAAGTAATAGAGATCGAGAACGTTTTCTCGGTTATTTGGGGTCAGCCAGCGAGCGTTATAAAGCAATCATTCATACTTACAGCCTTATGGGCAACCATTACCATATTTTGCTGCAAACACCCGCCGGAAACCTGTCTCAAATCATGCATCACATCAATGGCGCTTATACGAATTATTTTAATGTAAAACGAAAAAGATCCGGTCATTTGTTTCAAGGCCGATACAAGGCACTGCTGGTAGATATTGATGAGTATGCTCAGGAACTTTCCCGCTATATCCATTTAAATCCTGTCAAGGCTGGGATGGTAGAAAAACCTGAGCAATACAAGTGGTCAAGTTATCGGGATTATATAAATGTGAACAAATCGTCAAAATGGCTTTGTACTGATTTCATCCTGGGTCTGTTTAGCAGAAAGACTTCTGTTGCCAAGAAGCAATACCGCAGGTTTGTGGAATCAATGGCCAATGTGGATTATGAGAGTCCTTTTAAAAATGTTTTTGCTTCAACGATACTGGGTGGTCGCAGTTTTATAAACCAAATAAGAGAAAAACACTTGGATAGAAAGAAATCAGATCGTGATCTTCCGGATTTAAAGCAATTTTATGAAATGCCAGACATAGAGGAAATAATCAAACAGGCCGCCAATGTATTGAGTGAAGATGCAGCATTATTAAAAAGAGCGCAGATCTACTTGTGCCATAAATTTAGTGGGCAAAAACTAAAAGACATCGGATGTCACTTTGGAATTGGCGTATCTGGGGTTTCTCAGGCAAGCCGCCGAGTTGCGTTGCAAATCAAAGACGATAAAAAACTTAAAAAAAAGATTGATAACATTATTTTAGATCTCAACTTGTCAACTGTGTAGGCCTGACACCCATGGCCTTTTCAACCCCTTGCTTTTTGGGGGTTCTTGAGCTTATTTTCCGGATTTATATTCGCCGTATTTGGAATACTTAAGAAATCCCAACGTTGTAAAAGTTGAAGTTGCCTCATATCGAAAAGGGCCGGGGCAAGCCCATGAGTTGATAAATAACCCATTTAACGTGCAGGAATTGCAGACGAGGGGGGATGTGCATGAGTCCTATACTTCAGAAAAACCTTATAAATGAGGTTTCTTTTAAGGCGCTGCATACCAGAAGCCAGAAAAGGTTATTCGCCTATTATGCAGCTTTGGCTTTGATTTTAGTTTCTTTCCAACTTTTCTTTACTGCCTCTGCGTCCGCGTTCCAGGTTGGGGACAGGGTTAAAGCTACAGAAAATCTTAATGTGAGAAACTGCACTTTTCTTTGGTGTAGTGTCATAGGGGTAATTCCAGCTGGAGGTACCGGTAAGATCATTAGTGGGTCATATTACTACGACAATTATACTTGGTGGGGCATAGCGTGGGATAATGGCTTGACTGGATTTTCTGTTCAGAACTATTTAGCAGCTCTTCCGGGAACTTTCAGTCTGAGCCATGAAACACCTGTTTGCGATACAGGCTCTCCTGGCCCATCTCCTGCTGTCCGTCTCAATTGGACTACATGCAAAAATGCTAATTATTATGATGTTTATCGTAATGGTTCTTTATATGCTTCCAGTAATACCGGCAACACATTTTATAACAGTGCAAACCTCGTAGCCGGCCGAAGCTATACGTATTTTATAAAAGCACGCAATAGTTCAGGATCTCAGAACTCAAATACCATTTCCGTTAATATCCCGAGCGACATCTGTGATAGCGCTACCATACCAGCCAGCTTTACCCTTAACCAACCTTCTACATCTTGTAACAGTACCAATCCACAAATATCCCTTTCTTGGGGGTCTTCTTCAGGAGCTGCCAGCTACAATGTTTATCGTAACGGAGTCTTTTATGCTAATGCGTTCACGAGTTTAACCTATAAGAATACCTCTGTTAGCTCTGGAACAACATATGCTTACTTTATTCGTGCATCAAACTCAGCGGGTTATCGTGACTCAAATACAGTAACGGCAACAGCGCCTAACTGTGTCGCCTCTCCCCAGATAACTATCGGTCCCTCTTTGTTAAATTTTGGAAATGTTCAGACTGGTTCATGTAGTTCAGCTCAATTTGCAGTTCAGCATGTTGTCGATACAGGTACTGCATCGGGGACTGTATCAATAAGCCAGAATCCTCCATTCAGAGTCACGTCAAACAGCAGCTTTTCACTTTCAAATAGTCAGGCAGTAAATGTTAACGTCAAATTTTGCCCCACCAGTTCCGGTTCATTCTCCGGGACAGCAGTAATCAATAGTAATGCTGATCAGAACATCAATTCCGTTAACCTCAGCGGAACGGGTGTTTCTCCATCTCCAACTACAGGTGTTATTCAGGTTAATGCCAAATTGGATGGGACTTCATGGTCCGGATCAGTAAATTATTCTATTTCCGGCGCTCAAAACTTTAGCGGGAATTCAGTTTCAGCTGATTTTCAGGACAGGCCCCAGGGAAATTACACCTTGGCATATGTTTCCGGTGGCCCAGGCAATTCGACGTTTTCAAGCATTACGCCTTCAAGCTCTCAAACCTTGAATGGGGAGGGTGTTATCACTTTCACATTAAATTTCATAGCGCAAACATCCAACCAATCCCCAGAGGCCAAGTTCACTATGACATCCGGGGGACAGACCACTTATGAAAATCAAACCCTTAATCTAACCGTATCGTCCGGGGGAACAGCTCAAGTAAGTTTTTCCGGCTCAAGGAGTTCTGACCCTGATGGCTCCATCTCAAGCTACCTGTGGAAAATCAATGGTATCCAAGTCAGCACTTCCAGGGACTTCAGTTCTTCTTTGGGGAAAGGGACACACCAGGTCTATCTTACGGTAACTGACAACAAGGGGGCCGCGGGCTCGGTAGGGGCAAATATTGTAATTGAAGAAACAACAACGTCAACCACAACAACGTCAACCACAACAACGTCAACCACAACAACGTCAACAACCACATCAACAACCTCAACCACGTCAACGCCAACCTCAACCACTTCAACGACCACTACGACACTCCCAGTATCCTCCACAATAACAACAATATCTTTTCCTGGCATAAAATATGGATTTCTTCCCGATTATAGATCTCAAGATCGCTACGAATTTAAGATTTCCTCTTCCTCTCCAATCAAAGTAACGATATCATTGTTTTCTGCTCACTTCAATACGTTCCTCACCCTATATAAGGGCGATACAGGCCATAAGTTGGCGGAAGACGATAACGGCCACGTTGATTGGGGTGATTTTGAAACAGACGATGTCTTGGGTACTAATTCTGAAATTTCCGGGTCACTCCCTTCAGGTACATATACTATTGGGGTTACCAGTAGCGAAATTAAAAGTGGGAACTATTATTTGGTTGTTAGGGATATTGGATATGATACGGTCGAAACATTTTGTGAAAAGAGGTGGGAAAAATATCCCGCAGTTTTTCCGGGACCAAGCCATGCTTATGGCACACCGAATGACTGGGTTGCAAAGTCGTATAAAATAGGCGGTGATGACTGTTTTGGCCGTTGCGGAGACGGTTGTACTTATGGTTTAAACCAGCTCTTGTCTTGTGCTAACTTGCACAGGTATACTATAGATTGTTTTAACCATGACGCATGTTGTGATTACTATAAACATGACACCTTAATTGATTGCAATAACTCTCAATGCTGGCGGATATTTGATAATTGTTTGTCTGATTGCGTCTTTGCAGAGGACTGCGGTGGCCCATTGAATGTAGGTAAATCCGACTCATGCGATTATTCTACGTTGCAAGACGCCATTGATGCTGCGAATTCTGGCGGAACCCTTAATATACAAGAAGGAATCTATTCCGAACATCTCACAAGTACTCCCAAAACCGTGATCCTTCGGGGAGGATGGGATGAAACATTCTCAACTAATTCCTCAACTTCAACAGTAAACTCCCTGACAGTTACTGATGGCAAAGTTATCGTCGAGAATTTGGTGATACAATAACTCACCGGTTCAGGCCCAAAGATCATAATGGTTTGACTGAAAAGATCGACAGGAGGCAACAACTGACTATTTCTAAAGGTGTATACTAAATGTTAGCCACGGATAAAGAATAAATCTTAACGAGAAAGGAGATGATGAAATGAAAACATTATTAAGTTTGTGTTCCATTGCTTTTTTGTTTCTTGCTGGCTGTGCAAGTAATATTGAAAGTTTACAACGAGAATCAGCGCGCAATATGGCTAGCAACCTTAGACCCAGCGACATAACAATTACCGATGTGAAAAGGGGTGCATTGAACGTATATTGGAAAGCAACAACACCAGATGGAACCATATATGATTGCAATGCAGACGACATGGTTCGTCGAGTCAACTGCGTCAAAGTCAAATAAATATCACGAAATTCATGGCTAACAATTCGACCCTGCCGACAGGCAGGGTCAGCGCAGTTTTTATCCGTTCCCGCATTTGAGCCTTTAAGCTGGGAAAAGAATCAAAGGCATTTTCGTTCCCACGCAGGAGCCGTGAGAACAAGAGGGGGAAATACAGTGGGAAGCTCTTTGGAAGAGATAAATCAGGCGCTATAAATCTATTGCGAAATTTAAACCAATAAGAAGGAGGATGTGTAATGGAGTTTGCTGGAGTACCTCTGCGAATCCAACTACCGGTGACAGCAAGACCACAAACGGCAGTGGTATCGGTAGTTTCACAAGTTTAATAACAGGATTGAGTTTAGAAATTACCTATCACGTGAGGGCGTATGCAACCAACATTGTGGGAACAGGGTATGGAAGCGATGTGAGTTTCACAACCTCCTACGCATCTGCCTTATACGTAAGTATCAGTGGAGATTGTGGGGAGAAAACTCCGTGTTAAAACTCAATCCACGAAGCTATTGACGCAGCAAGCACATGTGACCAAATCAGGATAACCCAGGGTACTTACGACGAATCACTTTTCTTTAACGAATTAAAATTACTAACCATTCAGGGCGGTTGGGACTCAATATTCACAACCCAGTCATCCAACACAGTCTTCAACTCATTAACCATTAACGGTACGAGCGGAACTGTTGAAGTCGATAAAGTAGTCCTGCAACAGGTCGACTAAACGCATTAAACGATTAACCAATATCGATGGATTTACAACCAAAAGGAGGAGGTATCATGAAAAAAGTAAGAGAGAATTTATTGGCCATTTTGCTGTCGGTTTTTGTTTGTCTCGTTATCCCCATTTCTGCCCTGAGTGCTGACAAGCTGTTAATAAAAGATGGGGGCGGAGAAACAGTCTTTAAGGTGACCGACAATGGGTCTGTTTCATCCGCAGCCAGACTGCTTTCAAATGGGGCTGCGGCATGGGGAAGTGCGCCGTTTGTTCTTGGGCAGGATACTGGTAACCGGGGAATTATTGTCACGGACAAGGCAGCCAGCAATCAAAAAAATATCTATTTCGGGTGGAATGTGGGTACAACTCACGAATATGCCGAGATATTTGCACTTCAAGAAGGTGTGGCTTACAAAAACTTAATTCTAAATCCAGCTGCTGGCTACGTCGGGATCGGTACCACGAGTCCTTCACACCCCCTACAAATGGCAAGCGGTGCCTATGTTTCATCGGGAGGAGTCTGGACTAACGCATCCAGCCGGGAATAC
>Ga0222639_1001226_pt1 | contig 10969 bp, 5 predicted proteins | sample AntAcemetagen185_FD_179863 | JGI IMG/M metagenome (GOLD analysis project Ga0222639, IMG submission 179863) | Saline water microbial communities from Ace Lake, Antarctica - #185 | ecosystem: Environmental > Aquatic > Non-marine Saline and Alkaline > Saline | place: Antarctica: Ace Lake | collected...
CAACGCGATTACAGGATTTGAGGGCGAAGAGGTAGGGGACAGAACAATAGCTGAACTGACACGCGACGGAGCTTCTCAAGACCTTATAAACAAAGCAAAGAGGCAAAGAAACGCCAATAAAAGAATTGCAATAAAAGGAATGAAAGAAGCAGGGTGGTCTCAAGACAAGATAGATAAAACTTTAGATATGTTACAAGGCGAAAGTAATTTTGAAAATGTCTCTAGCAGAGTCCGAAGGCCTAACGGGGGAAAACCTTGGGGTAAATTAGGAGGAGCAGGCGTATGGCAAATTACCCGACCAACGTGGAATTATTATGATGAGAAAGTTTTTGGAAAAACGCTCCCTACCGATGATAGATTTGATGTTGAAAAAAATAACAAAATGGGAATGGCAATCTGGCAAGATAAATGGGATCTGGCAGGGGGGGATTATAGAAAAGCCCTTATGCTTTACAAAGGAGTGGGGTCCTTGGGCGGCGCTACTTTAAGAGATGTAGAAAAAACTATAAAAATAAACGATGCAAGAGGTTCTTCTGACTCCAATATTCCAAGAATTGAAAGAGGTTCAGGACAAGTAAGGGCTAATAGAACCAGCTCGTTAAATAATTATAATAATGCTTTTCTTGAAGTTATAGCAGCCAATACCAGTAAAAATAATGACGAAACAATATTTACGATAAGTGGAGGGTCTAATATTGCGTAATTCTAATACAAGAAAAATCGTGAATGGCTCTACATCATGCAGGGCTGTCATCGTTCATTATATAAACCAGCAAGATGAAAACGATTTTAAAACTGGCCTTGTTGAAATAGGGGGCAATAGTAGCCATAACTCATTACTCAATTTTAATTACCAAAAAGATATAAACTTCCCATACGGTCAGTTTAATCTTACATTAGCAAATGATAGAGATTATTCTCAACTTATATCTCCCGGAGATTGGATAGGAATATATTTAACCAACGGAGCCTCTGACGTTGCTAATCCTTCAGAAAGCTTAAGGTGTCTAGGAAACGTAGGAAGAGTGCAAAAAAAGATTTCTATAGCTAACGATGGAACAAAAACCACACTATGGCAGGTATCTGGAGCAGATTGGGGTAAGTTTTTTCACACTGTTCAGATAGTTGTCAATAGTCAGCTAGTGGAAGATCAAATTCAAAATATTAGCATTATATCTCAGAACAAATTACTTGAAGGATCGTCAAGTAATTTTATAGAAGCCTTCATAGAATATTTTCTTAAAAGTAAACCAGCCCCTTCAAATTTTGGCCTAGACGCCATTTATAAAAAAATAGTAATGGTCCCCGATAAGCTTTTATCATATTTTTTTGGAGAAGTAGATATCGATGAGCCTGATCTGTTTTATAACATATTAGGACAAAAAATAACTGATAATAGCGAATATGAAAAAGCATATAACTTTACCTTAAATACTCTAGTTCCTTTGTGGACAGTTTTAAAAACAGTAAGCAACAGAGTAGTTAATGAACTTTTTTTAGAAATGAGCTACGAAGAACAATCAATACCTTCAGCGGGAGTAGAAAGGCCAACAGTATTTCACAGGCCATACCCCTTTGCGCTACCCAATTGTGAAGTAGGTACTATATATAATAATCAATTTTTAGACTTAGACTGTGTACCCATTACCACAGCAGACGTTATAGAATCATCTTTAGGTGTAACCGATATTGAGCGTAAAAATTATTTTTTCATTAGATCTAATATGGTAGGATCTGGTTTAGGTGCTTCAATGGGAACAGTTCCTAGAACAAATGAATATTCATTACAAAGATATGGGCCTCATATTCTTTGGCCCAATACAGATATGGTAGATCACGGGGTAGGCGGTGTTGAAATTCTTAAGGTGTGGACTGAGATGCTTGAACATTGGTATTCAAAAAATCACTTATTTGAAAATGGAAACGTATTAATAAATGGAAATCCAGAAATTAGAGTTGGTAAAAGACTTGATATATCAGGTTTTTATCCAGATAAAGAATGGCATAACTCGTACTATATAGAGGGGTATACAGACCAATGGCAATTCCCCGGATTCTGGACGCAGTCCTTGAGAGTTACTAGGGGGATAGCGCATAAGGGATCAGAGTGGGGTTTTATTTATGATGTTAATTATGAACATAATCCAAAAGAAACCAGATCAGTTAAAAAACTAGGGACTAGTAGATAATGAAAGCTAATCTAAACGGAACAACATTACAATCGTCATTAAATATGACAGCCATGAATCCGAATGAGTTCATTCAACGCTCTGGAATTGTGATGTGTCGTATAGATGAAGTAGTATATACCGATGACTCAAGAAATACTACAGAAAAAACTAGCAATAAACAAATTCAGTACAATGCAACCATTTGTGAAGGAAAAGATCAAGGAGGACGAGTTTTTGGAGTATTAGACGGACAAACTTCTGGTGACGGTGGAAATAATAAGGTTAGAATCAGAAGAGCTACTAACAAAAAATATATAGGACCGAATGCTGACAAAATAGCAGGTAGTGACGGAGAATACGTGCTGGTTGCGTGGTTAGGAAACAACGGACAAGTCCCCATAATAATTGGAACCGTTTCACATCCTGATCATGACGACCCTGACAGCGCAGAAGGACTTATTTCTAGGGAAGAATACAACGGGATAAGGACCACCATAGACGCAGAAGGCAATTTTAGCATAGAAAAAATGGGCGGTCCTGTTAATAATAATAATGAATATACAGAAGAAAGCTCTGCTGGAGCATACATGAGAATAAGCGCTGACGGAAGCATTTCATTAAGCGACGGAAGCCAAACTTTTGATATAACAAAAGACGAAGGTATAGCGTATAACGGTCTTAAAATGGAAATAGAAATATCTGGAACCTATAAGTTAGAAGCAGCTCAGGTAGAAATCACTAGTCAGGCCCACACAGTAATAGATGGATCTATGGTGGCCGTAGGGGGATATGGCAAACTAGCTTCGGGCGTAGGAGATTTTGTGCTTACCAGCGGAAGAGACAGTGATGGAGATACATTCACAGCGATAGGACAGATAGTTACAGGCAGTGCTAAAGTATTGCTTGGGGGATAATCAGTGGCGATAGTATTAGCAACAACAGCAGATAGAAAAGCCGTTTCTAGAAGGCTAGTTAAGATTCCTATAGAAAACGAAGCCTACACTAATGGTTTAGGAGCTATAGAAGAAGCTAAAAATGCTTTTGAAGAAGTTGATGGTGCTAATAAAATTTTCACAGACCATTGGGAAGGCGTAACAAATAATTATTTAAACGAATATAAAATAATAGGCGGAGGTCAGTTTTTAACTTTTACAGAAGGAGATATAGATGATGGAGCAACAGAAGCTGCTGGAAACATTTTTTATCCAGACGATACAACAGTCTATGGTATGCCCATTAATCAATTTTTAACTCCATACATTAGCTGGTTTGTTAATGGCTATGCCGTAGGAGTCGAACCATCGTGTGAAGAACATAGAGCTAGAGACTTTGAAGGACTTGCAGATATGGCACTCAACGGTCTTTCTTCAGGAATAAACACAAAATTAGCCATCAACCCATATAGCGGTGGGGACGTAGTAGCTGTTTTAAGTGCGGCTGGAGTAACAAGCGATAGTTATGTATTGATCACTGGAATGGACGCTTCAGCTATTCCAAAACCAGTAGACTGTATAGTCTACGTAAGAAGTGTTAATACTGTTGCCAATACTTTATCTGTTAGATATATAGGAGGAGATACAGGGACGGGCGGAATACAGCCCGGTGCAGCGTCTGGAATAGTATCAGATACTTTTGGACCAATATGGAGTGACGTCGTTAGAAAAGATATTTGGGGGGCCGCACTGTACCCTCATTCTGCAGGCGCAGTTGGCGACTATATGACGACATATAGTACAGGAGCAGCGACATCTTGGAATACTTATTTAGGTCAAGAAAAAGGATTTTTAAACGCAAACGATGATGAAAGAACCACGAATGCAGCTGAAAACGTAACAGCCGTTTCTAATATAACGACCATGGAAAGTGAAATAGCTGATTGGGAATTATTCGCAGATACAGACGTCGGAGGTAACAGTAAATTTAATGACGTAGCTTTAGGAGCTTTCTTAACGGCTAGTTCTGTCAGAGTAGTTCAAAGAACTGCTAGAACGCTTCAAGTATTAGCCTCCATGGGTACTGTTGTAAGCGGGGCTGGTGGAACGTATACGGGAGTAGAAGGGGCAATATATGAAAGATACAAATGGCTAGAAAGACGAATAAATAGGCAGTTCGGATCTTTAAAAAAATGGTATGCACAAGATAAGGCAAAAGATTTTGTTAATAGTCTAATAGAATCTAATCAGAGCATTGCCGATTCGTATGAAGAAAAAATGTTAGCAACCAGATTAACATCAGATGGCGACGGAAGTAATATTGTATACGTAGAAGACGCAAGTATTTTTATTCCGTCAGAGTTTGCTTATATTATAGATGAAGTTCAAGATGAAATTTCTTTTGCGATTGTTAACGTAGACGTTAATAATAATTCTTTAACACTTAAAACGGCGGTTTCTAGCGATTATAAAACTTCTGAACTAGCTAGAATATATAAACTATTGTAAGGAAAACTAATGGGATGGACATCTAAATTTTATGGCGATACAGGAAGCGATTTCAGTGGGCTAGGAAAGTCGCTTGAAGGAGCTTTTAGTTTCGGAGCAGATTCTGGGAGAATAGGAACATACTATTGGGTTGATGAATTTCGTCAGTTTTTGTTTTCATATAGTGATGTAATGGCTAACAAGCGAAATTGGAAACTCAACCCCGGATATTCGTTTAAGGTAGTTGGTGGAAATACAAATGAAGTGTTCGCTCCTTTTGGAGAATTCAGACTTCCTATAAATCCATCAAACTTTAATCAGAATGAAGAATTTGCCATATCGTTCAAGCCAACCCAAAATGGAATGGTGGTTGAACATTCAGGTGCGATCTTTAAAGAAATTGTTCTATCAGGAACTACAGGACTTCAGCCTTCTTCTGGAAGACCTAGGTATGACGAACTGTTATCTACTACTGGTAATCCCATAAATAGGATGGGGCAACTGGGTTCATCTGCAGGGCTTATAGATTTAGTTACTAGCAATATAACGTCTTTCGGATCTAAGCAAACAGGTTTTACATGGGCGCATCTTCTTAGAAACTATATACGTGCATACGCCCAAACAAAAACGCTTCCCGGAACCAGCGGTCTGTCTTTAGTTTTTTGCAACAAAAAAGATGGCGAAGAATGGCAAGTAGAGCCTATAAGTATCGACATTTCAAGAAACGCAAGTGGGTCATTTCTTTATTACTATAGAATAGTATTAAGAGCGACAAAAAGAAATGTTCCTGAAATAAGTGATGGGCTATTTGACGATATAATAGATTATGTCAATAGAGTAGACGTAATAGTTGATAATGCTGTTACGCTAATAGAATCAGCGAACAACGTGCTCGCGGATAGCATAGGTTTGTTATATCAAATAGAAAGTGCGGTAACAGATAGGGTTATAACTCCTGCTACCAAATTATTTGACGCGCTTAATGGAATGAAAAAAACGGGAAAGATGTTTCCAGCCACTCAGAGAGAATGGATTTCAAATGTAAAAGATAATATTTCTGAGTTTGAAGATGTGTTTTATGATTTTATAGAAGAAAAAAGAAGTAACCAGCAAGAAATAACGCCTCAAGAGCTTAAAGTTATGAGCGCTCTTATAGATCTCAAAAGATCCGTTAATCAAATATTGGCGACTAACGCTCTTTTTGGATCTAGTATTTTAAACCCGCTAATCACTTCAACTACGGTTGACGATAAAGACAATTTTGCTATATTAAACACTTTAGCAAATGCCAGAAAAAGAGCAGCGAGCAAAGAAAAAATCGAAGAAGCCTTTGATGGGGGGCTTAGAATAGACGTACCTAGTTCAGTAGAATCTATGATCGTAGAAAAAGGAGATTCTCTAGAAGCTATATCACTTAGAGTTCTAGGCACGGCGAGTGAATGGATTGAAATAGCTTTAATAAATGATTTAGTATATCCATACATCGATGAAACTGAAGCATTAACAAACAGTAGAGTCAAAAAATCTGGGGACTCTTTGTTAGTTCCTTCTCAAAAGAATAACCCAATACTTAGGGTGGCAGCTGCTTCGAGAGAGAATTATATAACTAGTGGCATGAGTCCTGCTGAAAAGTTCATGGGAGTAGACATACAAATTAATGCAGACTATGATTTAATGTTAACCAACCTACAAGACTTCGATTTAGTAGCTGGAGTAGACAACGCAGCACAGGCCATTAATATTAGGCTTGCTTTAGAAAAAGGCTCATTAAGATATCATCCATATATAGGGGTAGATATTTCTATAGGCTCACGTAGTATTAAAACCGTTAATGAAATTGTAGATGGAATAAGAAATAGTATTCTTTCTGACGATAGATTTGAATCAATAACAGATGTAAAAGTAGCAAGGGTGAGTAACACTTTTGAATTGTCAATGTTAGTTAAGGTAGTATCTATAAATATGCCAGTTCCTTTAACCTTAAAGATATAAGGAAAAAACATGTATAAATTAAAAGCTTTTCCAGATATTTACAAAGATTTAGTAGCCAAGATTCTTTCAGAGACGCCTATTACAGACGTTAGAGCAGGCTCTATAATTTCAACCCTGTTGGAAGGTGTAGCTCAAGAAGATGCTCAACAGTACATAGCTATGCTAGACATCATTCAAAATTATAATCTAGATACTACATCTGGAGAAGATCTTGAAGAAAGAGCATTGGAATATGGACTCGAAAAATTAGACTCTTTTGCTTCTACTGGATATGTATCGTTTGGAGATTCAGCAATAACAAAAAGGCAAAGCTTAATATATGCCAACAGTCCTGCCCCCATTTCTGGACAGGTATATGTTGATGTAGAAACAGTTGATGATGTAGGCAGCTTTGCTACGTCTGGAACCATAATTGTAGGAAGAGGAACAGTTAACGCCGAAACAATAGCGTATAGTTCAATAACGGACAATACAGAATATCAAAGGTTTAACCTAAGTGCAGGATTCGTAAATGTTCACGCTACAGGCGAAACAGTTATTTACTCACAAGGAGGGGCTAGATCTATCCCCGTAGGTCAAGATGTTTATTTACCAGCTGGTGATTTATCTGCTGAAGTTCATTTTACAACTATAGAAGCTGCTGAAATTCTTGATGGAGAAGATACAGAATCAGACGTACTGGTAAGGTGTTCTTCAAACGGATCTTCGGGAAACGCACCGATTAATAGTATTACAGTTTTTTCTTCGCTGCCGTGGTCAACAGCAACGGTTACAAACGACGAATCATTCGTAAACGGAAGAGAGATAGAAACAGATCAAGAGCTAAGAGATAGAATTCGTAATACCGTACAAAGTCTCTCTAGAGGAACAGTTCTTTCTATACTAAGTAAAATAGCAAGGGTTCAAGACGATGACGGCATTAAGTCAGTAGTTTCTTCGACGTATAGAGAAGCAACGGTCTTAGACAAGTCTTCGTACATCTATATCGACGACGGTACAGGATTTGAACCTAGCCACAGCGCACAAGGATTTGAAACAGTTATTGACGAAGCTGCTGGGACCGAACAATTTTTACATTTAGATAATTTTCCATTACTCAAAGGATCTTTGACTACCCTTAATTCAGAACCGTATGCTCTTATTTCTGGATATGATTTAGAGATAGGTGTAGGCGGAGAAACAGAAACTATAATTTTTAGCAGTACCGCTTTTAAAGATATAACATCAGCGAGCGCGGAAGAAATTGCAGCACATATTAATGATTCTTCAACACTCGTAGAGGCCAGAACAACAGATACTAGATCTGGAGTGATGATTCAGGCCATAGTTCAAACCAACGAATTTGTCAAAATATTAAGTGGAACGGCCAATGCTATTTTAGGCTTTGAAGAAGATGTAGATTCTTATACTCTTAATCTTTATAAAAATGATGTTCTTTTATCAAAAGATGGATATCAAGCCTTTGTCGATTCTGGCTATGTTGAAACTTTTTCTCTGTCAGACGCTGATACTTTAACATTTCAGGTTGACGGAAATACAACAAATACCATGACAGTTACTTTTGAAGCTGTAGACCCTCTCGTGGTAGCAAACGGTGGAATAACAAATTTATCTTCTGCTGGAGTGGTTGCTATAATAAATGAACAAGCGGTAGGAGTAATTGCAAGCGTAACAGAAGATAGAAACGTAAGAATTTCTTCAATAAAAAGACCAGCAGAAGCTTCTTCTATACAAGTAACTGGAGGCTTGGCTAATACTCAATTCGGTTTCCCAACATTAACTTTGTATTCAGGGGCTCAAAAAGACTATGTGTTAAATAGATATAATGGTCAAATAGAACTTACTGATCCTCTCATAGAGGACGATAAAATAACCGCAGGGTCTTCACACACTAGAGCGTTTTTAACATGCGTAAGCGCAGAGCCATATGTAATAACTTCTGGAGAAACACTGGTTATAGACGTGGATGGCGGAGGAGACGTAACACATACTTTTTCTGCGACCGCAAGTCTTACGGTTGATCAAGTAATAGCTTTACTTAATGCTAGTTCTACTCTAAGAGGAATAACTGCCTATAGCAAGAACGTCAGCGGTTCTAATTATCTTTGTATTAGAACCAATACTTGGACAGAGTCGATAGGGTCTATTGAAGTGGACTCGTCTTCTACGGCAACAGCTCTTGATTTTACCGCAGATACTGTTAAAAACAATCAGGCCCCTAGTTATGGATCTGTAGAAACACAGACCTCTATAGGCGACTTTGTTATTGGAAGAGACATGAACCTTCTGATAATAGTAGATGATGATTCCGTCAATAATGCGACCACGTACTATCCTCAAGTAGAGGGTATAATCACAAGTGCAGATGACGCTTCTCATTTTTACGCATCAGGTCTTAGTACTTCTTATGCAGAGGATGATTTTTTTCAAGAATTTAAAATACAGTTTGACAACGCTACGACTACATCAAGTCTTAGGAATGCTATAAGGTACGTAAGTGAGTACGACTATTCAACTGGAAGAATAAACATAACCCCGTTGACGCCTCCTGATTTATCTAATTTTCCATGGGGGGCTTCGTCAATACTTTCACCCATTGTTCCTTTTACGGGATCTAGTGTTTTAACCGATGGAACATTTACAGTAGCGTCCAGTGTAGGGTTGTCTATAGGACAAGAAATAACATTACGTAATGGTGCAGGTTTACCTGAAGATCTTGAAGTTTACATAAGAAATATCTCAGGGACGGCCCCCACAGTAACTATTACAGTAGAGTCAAAAACTGATGTATTAGCCACAGATCCTGTTGTTGGAGATTCGTTTAAATTAATTCCAGTGACTCCTAAAAATAATGTAGATCTTTTAAACAATACTGCATTCATTTCATTGTCTAATTCGGCGGATATAGAATTAACAAACGGAGAAGACAAGTGGTCGATAACTTCACAAACTGCAGGAACAGACGGAAGTATTCAGATAACTGGAGGAACAGCTAATGCTCTTTCATATCCATTTAAGAGTGATGGAACAACAGTAGGTACGCTAACTCTAGACGTTGTTTCTGGATTATCCATAGGTCTTCCTGTAGTCTTGGCTGCAACAGGAGTTTCTTCTACAACGTCAACTGTCATAGGCAGTACATCGGGATCTTCAAGTCCCTACACAATAGTGATACATGACGTGCCCGATATTTCAGCATATACTACAGGCGCAGCGGCTACAATAGATTCTCCAGTTATAGCTTTCGCTACTAGTGGAACCGCTAATGGAACATTTACAGTAGACGATATCACTGGTCTTTATATTGGACAAGCCATTACAATATCTGATACTACCCCTGACTCCCTTAGTTGTTATATCAGAGACATTTCAGGAAACCGTCCTTTTACTATAACGGTTGAAAGCCCTCTTGATATCAGCAGTTTTACATTAGCCCTTAGCGCGTCTCTTTCAATAGATGATGGATTTGATTTTGACACTACTATATCTAAAGGCGTAGATGGATATAAATATTACACAGGCTTATTGCAGAAAGTACAGTGGTTAATAGACGCCAACGATAAAGACTATGTCAATTATCCCGGATATAAAGCTGCTGGAGTACAACTAGAAGTAGCAGCTCCAGTGATCAAGACCATGGAAATTAGTGTTGATGTTTCAACGGAACCTGCCATAACACTGGACTCGGTTTCTAACATGGTTAAGTCTGAAATATCTAGCTACATTAATGGGCTGGGTGTTGGTAATGACGTAATTTTAAGTGAAATTGTAGCTGCTATACAGTCTATAGATGGCATAACAGACATAGTTATAAGTTCTCCCACGTCTAATACTGACATAGCAGATAATGAAGTTCCTAGAATCAATAGTAAAAATATTTATGTGGGGTAATTAATGAGCAAAGAAACTAGAGCAATCGCAGCATATCCGAGTTTGTATAAGCCAACGGTGAATACTAATATCTTGGGACTCATTAAAATGTGGTCTCAAGAAGATGAAAGTATTTGTACTCAGCTAGGAGAGGCCAGAGATCAAATCTTTGTTAATTCTGCTGGAGGAGTATTCTTAGATAATCTTGCCGCAAACGTAGGCGTGTACAGACCTATAATTTTCTCCACTACCGATAGTCAATTCAGAGAACTTATTCCTGTGTTAAGCTATTGGCCCAAACAAGTAAGAAAAACTATATATAAAATATTTGATATATATTGGGGAGAAGAATATAGCAGAGCAACATTAACTTCTCAAAATTATGCTCCTTATGGTTTCGCCGATGGAGATACTTTAATGCTAAAAATAGATGGATCTAGTACAGAAAGTATAATATCTATTCGCGAAAATGATGTAGTGGATATAGCTGCAGTCACCGTTGACGAACTAACAACG
>Ga0222639_1001233_pt1 | contig 10931 bp, 7 predicted proteins | sample AntAcemetagen185_FD_179863 | JGI IMG/M metagenome (GOLD analysis project Ga0222639, IMG submission 179863) | Saline water microbial communities from Ace Lake, Antarctica - #185 | ecosystem: Environmental > Aquatic > Non-marine Saline and Alkaline > Saline | place: Antarctica: Ace Lake | collected...
TTGGTACTATTAAAAATAAAACTTTATTATTAGTTGACGATGTTTTGACAACTGGATCAACAATGAAATCAATCGCACTTTTATTAAAGGAAAATCTTGCGAAGCATATTTACATATGCACATTAGCGCGAGCGTGAAGTAATATGGATGTTATTGTAGAAGTTTCAAAAGACGATGCCCATGAATTAATGGACAGGACTGCAAAATTCATTGCCGAAAGACGAATGGGTTCTGCCGCAATTTTGTTGATAGAATCACTCAAGCCCTTGAACTTTATTGCGAGTCAGATCCTATACATGATCGCTCCTTTTGCAGAGCTTATTTTTAAGCCCGAAGAATATCAAAAATTTGCATGTTCTTTGGAGAATAGAGATAATGTAAAATATCTTGTTGATAAGATTGACGAGATGGATGCAGACTTCCATAGAAAGCTGAAAGCTGAAAAGAAAAAGGCAAAAGAATTGAAAAAGAAGAAAAAAATATTAAAAAATAAAGTGAAATAAATCGGAGGAAATATGGCAAAAGAGCTAGGTTCAATATTGGCTACTGACTGTGGTAGTACAACGACGAAAGCCATATTAATTAAAAAAATTGATAATGAATATCGTTTGATCGTGCGAGGTGAAGCTCCCACGACGGTGGAAGCACCATTCGATGACGTGACAAAAGGTGTGCTGAATGCTGTCGAAGAGGTTCAAGATCTCGTGCACATTCGAGGAGAAAAAGACCGGTCTATCATAAAAGATGAAACGATCGAAGTGCCCCAGGATGGCGAGAAGGGTGTTGATGCCTATGTTTCGACCAGTAGTGCCGGTGGTGGACTTCAGATGATGGTTGCCGGTGTGGTAAAAAGCATGACCGGTGAAAGCGCAGAGCGTGCTGCTCTTGGTGCAGGCGCAATTGTTATGGATGTGCTCGCGAGCAATGACAAACGTCTACCACACCAAAGGATCGAGCGTATTCGGCACCTGCGTCCCGACATGATACTTCTCTCCGGAGGAATTGATGGTGGAACGACCAAGCATGTGGTTGAACTTGCCGAGATCATTGCTGCTGCAGATCCCAAACCACGTCTCGGATCAGAGTATAAGCTGCCTGTTATTTATGCAGGTAACAAAGATGCTCGCGAAGCAGTGAAAGAAACACTGGGAAACAAAGTCGATCTTATAATAACAGACAACATTCGTCCTGTGCTTGAAAGAGAAAATCTTGGGCCTGCACGCGATAAAATCCATGATCTCTTTATGGAACATGTTATGGCTCAAGCACCCGGATATAAAAAACTTATGTCCTGGACAAGAGCAATAAAAGAGAATGGAAAACTTGAAGAGGTACCTATCATGCCTACACCTGGAGCTGTCGGAAATATCATGCAGACAATTGCACGACTCGAAAATATCGAAGTTGTGGGTGTGGATATCGGCGGAGCAACAACTGACATATTCTCTGTCTTTACAGACGCTCAGGTGTTCAACAGGACAGTAAGTGCAAATCTGGGAATGAGTTACAGTATTTCCAATGTGCTTGCTTCAACAGGTATCAAGAACATTTTGCGTTGGGTTCCTTTTGATATTCCGGAAACTCAACTACGCAATATGATCAAAAATAAGATGATCAGACCTACTACAATCCCTTTCCTTGCCGAAGAATTAATGCTTGAACAGGCGATTGCAAAAGAAGCACTTCGCCTTGCTTTTGAACAGCATAAAGAATTTGCCGTCACCCTTAAAGGAACTCAAAGAGAAAGAGAAATTTCTGAGGCATTCTCTCAATCAACATCAGGTGAAACAATTGTAAATATGATGACTCTCGATATATTGGTTGGCAGTGGTGGTGTGATGTCTCATGCTCCTCGCAGAAATCAGTCTGCGATGATGATGATCGACGCATTTCTTCCGGAAGGTATCACGCGCCTTGCTGTTGATAGTATATTCATGATGCCCCAGCTTGGTGTTCTGGCAAGTATCAGCGAAAAGGCAGCAACAGAAGTGTTTACGAAAGACTGTCTCATTCATCTTGGAACCTGCATCGCTCCAAAAGGAAAGTATAAACAAGGCAAAACTGCTCTAAGTGCGAAGATTGAATTGCCGAATGGAGAGATATTCGAAGAGAATATACCATTTGGTGAGATGATCAAACTGGATCTTGGAGTTGACGAGAAAGCAAAAGCAACATTGAAACCTATGAGCGGGCTTGATCTTGGCATGGGTAAGAACAATGAAGTTGAAACCACGATATCCGGCGGAGTTGTTGGTATTATTATTGATACTCGTGGAAGAGAATCTTATTTCGATGAGAAATTGAAAAAAGAAACAATGACTGCTCATATTCCAGAAGATAATGCAGCACGCGTACAATCGTTGAAAAAGTGGATGATGGCTATGGAAGTCTATCCCGAAAATTGGTTATCATAGGAGGTTCACATGGCACAAGCATATACTCCCGGATTGACAATAACAAAAAGTATTATACTGAGAAAAGACAGAATTCTTCCTCTCAAAGGTGATGTTGTTGTAAAAGTTGGCGATAAGGTCACCGCAGAAGACAATGTTGCAAAAACCGACTTACCAGGTGACGTTATTGCAATTAATATTGGCAATAAACTCGGTGTTCCACCTTCTGATGTTCTATCCAAAATGCGGAAAAAGGAAGGCGAAAAGATCAAAAAAGACGAAACCCTTGCAATGAGCAAGAGCGTATTCGGTCTTTTCAAAAATATAGTGAAATCTCCTATCACCGGTTCGATAGAAAATATCTCAAGTATCACAGGGCAGGTTCTTCTTCGTGAGCCACCAGTCCCAATAACCGTGAAAGCTTTCATTGATGGTGTGGTCAGCAAAGTATATGAAAATGAAGGTGTTGTGGTCGAAAACAAATCTGCATATATTCAGGGAATCTTTGGTATTGGCGGTGAGATAACCGGTGAAATTAAAGTTCTCGTTGATGCTCCTGATTCTGAACTTATGCCTGAGCAGATAGATAATTCATGCAAAGATAAAATCATTGTAGGTGGTACTATTGTACGTTTACCAGCTATTAAAAAAGCTATTCAGGTCAATGCTAAAGGTATTATTATCGGCGGTATCGACGATCAGGATCTTAAGGATTTGCTTGGATATGATATTGGTGTGGCAATTACAGGGCATGAAGAGATCGGTTTGACAATCGTTCTTACAGAAGGATTCGGTCCTATCAAAATGGCTGCAAAGACTTTCGAAATATTGAAAGAATTCGAGGGCTATACAGCTTCCATGCATGGCAAAACACAGATTCGAGCCGGCGTGATGAGACCTGAGATCATAATACCAATTCCCTTCAAAAAAGAAGAGCTAAAAGCAAAAAAGAAAGAGATCTCTGGATTAAAAATTGGTAGTATTATTCGCATTGTTAGAGAACCGCATTTCGGAGAAATATGCACAGTTACCGGACTTCCGGAAGAACTTGTTGTGGTAGAATCCGAAACGAAAGTGCGAGTCCTCAAAGCAAAAATGGAAGATGGAATTGAAATTACTGTTCCCCGCGCAAATGTTGAAGCGATTGAAGATTAATTAAAATAGTATAAAATATTTAAGGGCACCGATGAGTGCCCTTTTTTTGTGCTCTAATAATCCCGAGTCATTCCCTACGTGGCTGACTCGTGACTCGAAGCACGACTCAGCTTGAAAAGATGAGTCGGGTGAAATGCATGTATTTTATTTACCGTTTATAATAAGGATAATTAATTTCATTTAATCTACCAGCTTTATGTTTACAGAAAATTTTTGAACTACACTTCAAACACTTAGAGGGATTCAAACTTTTTGTGTCGAAATGAATTTTTCCTCTATTTCTGAATTCTTTAACTTTGCTAAAGACATCCACAAGTATTCCATAGTTTTGTTTATTTCTATCTACTTTAAACAATCTTGCATTCTTTGTATATCTTTTCCTATTAAACCATGTCCATGAAAAATACAATAAATACCCTTTATCAAATTCGACAGATTCATACTTGATTCCATAAACATACGCAAGTACCTGTATTAAGTTTGAAAGCCAGGGTCTTTCTACAAGATCTTGCCACGTATGTTTTTCCTCTAAAACAAATTTTGATCCATCATTTCTTTCAAATATATAATCAGGACTTCCAGCTAATTTGCCCTTTGAGCTATATAATATCTTCTTTTCTTCTATATGCCCTTTATATATGATCTTCGAACTTAGAAGCTCTCCATAATTTCCGCTATAAATCTTCTTTAAATTTCTTTTATCTGATATACCATCTCCTGATTCATACTTTCTCTTTCTTTTATTAAAAACATTTTTTAAAAATTCTTCCAGGTAACTTTCAGAATGTAATAATAGTCCCTCTTCTTCTTCAATTGTTTTAGGTAGATATAAAGAATTTTTTATGGAATAACTTGCAGGACAGAATGCAAATTCTGCTAATCCAGTTGCCGTATAGTATTTAGATAGGACTTTTCTTTTTTTTGGGTGCCGTAAAATTGATACTTCTTCAAGTAATTTCTCTATTACTGTTGAAGCATTCCCTGTCATATATTTTTCTTCAGTATAATGAATAAATGCTGTCTGATGTATTTTTTGAGTAGTGTATCCCAGATCGTTTAATAATTTATGAATGTATGATCTCTGTTTATCTGTACATAGCATGAATTAGTTCCCTCTATGTTTGATTAGACACCTTAATCGTTCAGTATCTAGAAACACATCGTTTCCCCTCTTAATAGAATCGATTTCTTGTTCTGTGATCCCGGATTCTTCATAGAGTTTGAGTAATCTCTGATTAGTTTTCTCAAGTATTATGTAATTAAATGATTCAATACTATCTTTTTTTAGACTTTCCCTATAGTCTAAATTTCTTGTACCAATATGTAATATGGAGTATGTGTTCAGTAATTCAATGTCACAATTAGCTTTAAGTGGAATAATAAGTCCCATTGAACTCATTTCCCACGAAGCAATTAAGGTTATTATTTTCCCATTTTTGACTAAGTGATTTAAATAATCTATAAATATATCACCATTATTGATTTCTCCCCCTGGTGTTGTGAAATAAATCCTCAGAGGTGCATTAATATCAAGAGTTGAGATATAAGATATTAATCTTGAGATATTCTCATCATTTATAATGCCAGAGAATTTTATAACGTCTTCCCTCAATACGCTATTTGCATTTTCTGGCATTGCAACCTCCAAAGGATTTTTTATTTTTATTAATTCAGAAGTCGTGCCAAAAAATCCGCTCCTCAGATAACTGCTATTATATTGGCAGCTTACGTATTATATGAAGTATCCCTTACTTTTTACACGGTAAAATAAACTACGCTTGTGCGTAAAAATTCTTACTCAAAAGATTCGTTATAAATACATCTCCCGAGAAAATATGGGAATGAGTTTTTATTTAAATCATCAATTCTAAAATTTATGAACATTGCCACACCACTAGTGTCAGTTTTGGGTTTTGCAACATATAAATTAGCAGGAAAAATTCCATGCCAAAAATTCTGATAAAATATTTTCTTTGATTTTCTCCTAACCTCATTTACATCAAATTCATACACTCTAGTTCCAATATTTGAACCAATTGTTCTAATTATTGAATTAAAATCATTTTTATCTGGATTATACTTATTATTTTGGAACATATTTCTTAAATCATAATAACTTCTCTGTAATAAATTCTCTATTTCTTTAATAGTCCAATTATGATGATCAAATAAAGATCCTAAGATGACTTCAAAATTCAAAATTTCAGACATATCAATATCAAATAATCCTCTCATTGCTATCATAAAGAAGTATGCTATTTCCTTTTCAGTTATATTATCTGAATATTGATTGTGAGCAGTCCAGTTTCGGAGCAACTTCATTTCTTGCTGGCAGAAATTTTTGAAATAATATTCTGTATTATTACCAACATTCCAAAATTCTACAGGATTCTTTAATAAAAAATGCCCTTTACTCATTTCCCAAATAGAAGAAATTTCTCTTAGCAATCTATAAAATCTTTGTTCTTTATTATTTGGTATTCTCAGAGGTAAAAATACCTCAAATTTTGTTAAATAGTCGTATATAAATTCACAATCCAAATCTTTCTTTTCATCTTCTAAGGTTTTATTGAATAAGATATAATTTTTGCATGGGTTTATTAATAAATCGATATTTTTGGGGTCATTAATTCTTGAGTTTTTTTGTTTTCTTTTTTTCTCTAATTCTTCCTTTAAAAACGTGCATGCCTCAATAATTCCTCTTCGCAAAGTGCAATACTCAAAATTTTTGTATTTTTTTGTTAATTTATTTTCAAGCCAATTGTGAAATTTATCTACATCACTTTTATTAATTGATAAAGGACTGTTCAGTCTTGCTGACTGAAATCTCTTTTCAAACTTTGAGTAAGTGTCCATTCCTTTTTCCTCATCCGTTTCATATTCTTTACCAATTTCAAGCAAATATTTATTTAGATTATGTACATTCCCTTCTTCAACTAACTTTTCAATTATATGATATTTTTTATCATCTAACTTTTTCCTCAACTCGTCAACTGCTGTATCAATTTCACTTTCACCACCATTTTCAATAGACTCATTCAATTGTAAAATTGTGCTTTGAATATTTGTCGTATCGGTATTTCCAGTTAAAAATACGATTTTATCATTTCCAAAACCCATTTTGTATAAATCTAAATAAAGATGAAATCCCGCTTCCCGTAAAAAATCCTCTTGAGTTTCAATATCTCCAAATTTATCATATAGACCTTTCCCGTGTTTTCCTATGTTAAAATTTTCTAGATTAATATCAATTACAACAAGATCAAATTTTTCTTCCCCCACAGATGCCAAATTATATGCATCATCAAAACTATTGGCTGTATGAATTTGATCAATATTCTTATTAAAATGTTCGCATTTAAAGAAATATTCTTCTTTTAGATCCTCAATTTTAGGATTATCTTCAATCCAAAAAATATTCATACTAAATTCTCCTTATTTTTGTTTATTTTTTTGATTTTTTAATAATTTTTCCGTGTTCAGCTTTTTCATTGGTGTTAATATTAGAAGATCCTTAATAAAAGATAACTCTACATAGAAAATTTTATTTTCAATATTTACAATTGCAGTTCTGTTTTTATCCTTCGTCTCATTAAGCATTTCCAGATCATTCTTAATGCTTTCGATTCCTTTACCTGTGCTAATGGAAATATTTTTATCAAGCATAAAAGGATTGCTCCATATTGATTTAAGATATATTTCACCATCGATTTCAACTTCATTAAAATCAATGTCAATCCAAATATCCTTATCATAATCTCTATATTTCATAGCATTAAAAAGAAGCTCGCCAAAATATCCCTGAAGTAGTGCCTGAGCATAATTGTCTTTCTTTAATTTGATCTGTTTCCAAAGGTTAGTAAATGACACTTTGATGGCAGCAATATTTTTATTTGCCCAATCAATTGGTTTTTCTTTTTCAGAATAGAACACATCACGCTCAAATGAATTTTTTAATTTATCGAGAGTCGTATTTCTTCGTCTGCAAATTTCTTTTCTGATTTTATCAATTTTATGATAATCCTGGTTTAAAAATCGAGCTAAAACTCTTTCTATCGCATCATTAAGAATTTCTTCAACTGTAACAAAATTTTTATCTTTATCATTGTCCAATCTATCCTGCCTGATGAGCATCTGAAAATTTTTATCATTGCCCGTATTACGTGCCTGTAAAAGTTGCCCCTGTCTTTTAATAAGCATTTCTGCATGGTATGCATCTGTTAGGATTCTTGCATCTTTCTTGAACTCAATATGAGTTTTTAACTTATTTGCCACTTCATAAATAGCATTTGGGAATAGAGTATTAGCTAAAGTATGGCTATATTGTTGTATTATTTTCTCTATTTTTTCCTTAGCTTCTTTTTGTGCTCTAATTTCTGCTTCTGCTTCTTTTACAATAATTTTTTTCTCGTGCTCAACCTGCATTTTTATTTTTTCTTCAGTAATTTTCTCTTTATAATATTTCATCAAAGCAATAATTAATTCAGATATGATCGTATCATAGTAGTTTCTACCTCTTTTCTTCTCTAATATTACATTGTGACTGAATTGAATAGTGAACAACATTTCAAGTATCTCTTCATTACTTATTTTTTGTCCTTCTTTTATGAATGGAATATTTCTCAGTCCTCTTTTAAAAATTTTAAGATAATTTAAAATATAAGCAATTACATTGCCCTGCAGTGTTTCTAGTGACCCAAAATATACTTTTCTATAAATGCAATTTAGCATGAATATCTGTATTGTCTGAATTAATCTTGCTTTATCATAATTTAAATTGCGTGTTGTAGTGATGTGGGTCATATATTGATATTCAGCTTCATAAGGTACGGCCAATACTTTCTGTATTTGCTCAATCGCATTCTCAGCTTTGTCAGTGCCAGTGATAACCTTCAGCAAATATCCAAAATATTTACCATGATCTAAATTTGATATATTCCTACTTAAAGAATTTATAACAAAATCACTATAAAAAAGTAGGTTATCTACAGATTTTTCTTTTTTTTCTAACAGTTTCTTTATTAATAGAAGTAATTTCTGATAAATATTATCAATTGAATCTTTATATGTATAATCAATAAACGAATACACATCGTATTTAGGTGAAATATCCCTTTTTTTCCTTTTATCAAACACCTTCAGGTCCTTTATTATACCCGAAGGGCAATTGTCTATATCAACGGAATTTGCAATTATCAAAGTTTTAATGAAAAATTTCTTTAAATATGAATCCAAATCCTTAAAATTTATTCTAGTTCTTCCAAGAATGAACCGAACATTATCTGTATCATCCTTCCTTATACATTCTATTAATAAATAGGTTCCGAAGTAAGATATATTTCTTGGTTGTGAAAAATATTCTTTAACTTTCTCTTTAAGGAATTTATAATCATTTTTTCCAATAAATATGATGAGTTCATCAAGATGACCGCTTGTATATCCATATATAGAAACTAAACGATCCTTATGCATTTTGATTTCATCGCTCAATCTATCAATAAATTCATTCAATAATTTGTTTTTCTTCTTCTCTATTAAAATCTTACAAAGTTTCTCAAGACCTCCATCCTCAGATCCCCAACCTATAAATCTAAGCATCTCAAAATCAAATATTTTATCTATGTAAATTCTCAAAGCTTTATCTAAAAATTTATCATTACTTTTAGCTAAAGACTCTTTTATTATATCTAAAATTTTATTGGCTTGAAAATGTTGTTTAATGAGATGAATTATCCAATTGTTTCTCTTGTTTCTAAATAATACTACGTGTAATTCTTCAAAGGATTGTAAATTAATATTTTGAGTTCGTTGAATATTCCATGCTTTATGTATTATGTTTTTTTTAATTTCAGCCCAATCAAATTGATTAGATACTCCACCACAAGGATAATCACCCCAATATTTTTTATGATTCAATAATCTTTTAAATGAAGCAAAATCGTCTTTTTTTATTAACTTAATCATGTGATTCTTGAAAACTTTGTTAAGCGTATCAACAATCTCATTCCATTCTTTCGATTTATAAAATTCAGATATCTGATATAATTCAAATAATTGTTCTATCTTCTTGGACAAGAATATATTTAATATTTCTTCCCCACTTTTATAATCTTTTTCTTCTAAGAAATCTTCAAAAATCCTATACAATCTTTCTATATCAGATTTTGTTAGTTTTATATCTTCGTATTCATTTTTTTTAATTGCAATTTTTAATAATTCTATTTTCATAAGAAATCCTTAGATCTTTTGATTCATATATGCACGATTCATACCAAATTTCTAAAATATATTTATTTCTCGTTATATCAGACAGTTACACATATTTTCATCACGCACAGTCAGCAGGAATACGTAATAAATTTTTCTTTTCACCTAAAATATTTTAACTCTCAATACCAAATTTCTTCAATCGTGCCCTAAAAGTATGCTCTTCTAATTTTAACAACCTTGCTGCAGCCGCTGCATTGCCATTTGATATTTTCAATGCTTCTTCGTAATATGCTCTGGGTATTTCTCTATCGAAATCCAATCCACCTTCAGGAATAAAAACCTTATTAGAACTCATATTTATGGAATGCAAATCTATTTTTGAACTATCAATATTTTTGCCCGGATAAATATAAGCATTTTCCAATACAGAGAAAAGTTCCCGGATATTGCCAGGCCAATTGTGTTTCTCAATTATTTCAATTGCGTCCTTGGTTATTTCTTTCTTTTGCCTGTGCTTCTGGTTCAATTTACTAATACAATAATTTGCAAGGAGCATAATATCATTATGTCTGTGTCGGAGTGGGGGCAATTCTATCTTTTGTTTTACGATTCTATATAAAAGTTCTTCTCTAAAATCTCCATCTTCAACAAGTTTGTTCAAATCTTTGTTTGTCGCAGTAATAATTCTTACATCAACCTTATCTTCCTTACCACCCACCGGCTGGATCGTACCTTCTTCAAGAACTCTGAACAATTTTACCTGCATTTGCAAAGGTAGGTCGCCAATTTCATCCAGAAATATAGTTCCTTTATCTGCTTCTTTAAACTTACCTTCTTTATCGTTTATCGCACCTGTAAACGATCCTTTTTTATGACCGAAAAATTCACTTTCAAATAATTCAGGACTTATTGCTCCGCAATTAATTTTTATGAATTGTTGTTCCTTTCTTTTGCTGTTATAGTGCAAAGCTTCAGCAACCAGCTCTTTGCCAGTTCCGCTTTCTCCACTAATGAATACCGGTATATCATAATCAGAAAGAAGCATGATCTTTTCTTTGATCTTTTTTATTGCATCACAATTCCCAATGATATTATCATATTCCAATTTAAGATTTTCTTTGAGGTTCTTATTTTCTCTTGATAGTTTTGTGAGTTTAGTTTTTACTTCATCAA
>Ga0222639_1001234_pt1 | contig 10929 bp, 10 predicted proteins | sample AntAcemetagen185_FD_179863 | JGI IMG/M metagenome (GOLD analysis project Ga0222639, IMG submission 179863) | Saline water microbial communities from Ace Lake, Antarctica - #185 | ecosystem: Environmental > Aquatic > Non-marine Saline and Alkaline > Saline | place: Antarctica: Ace Lake...
CAGCCGTTCGATTCTGATTGTTTCAAGCGGAAGAACAATGAGCTTACTGTTAAGATCATCACGTACCTTTTCAATACTTTTCAGCTTCTTTTCTGCGCCCTGAAGTTTTGATTCCAGCATAATCAGACTGGTAACCGTCCTTGACCTCAAAGAATCAACCGGCACTCTTCTTTTAGCATCCTGAGCCTCTGTTTTTGCAACATTCATTTTTCCCATTGCATTTAACTGGGCATCGATTCTTTTGATCAGCGGGTTTTCAGGCGTATAACGGGTAAGGAGTTCCGAACGCTTTATCTTAAGTTTCTGAAGTTCCATCTCCATCCCATTGGAAAGATCCACCCACTGAATATCTTCAGTTGGAATATCTGCAACCCCAAGCTCACTTTTTATCGCTTTTATCTGCTCATTCAGCTCTTCTTTTAAGAGTTTATTCTCCTGGTACATCATCTCGTATTTTGAAGCAAGATCAAGCAAACGTTTTTCATCAGCAGCAATAGAAACAAACGACTGCTCCTTTTGACCCTGCTGACGTTTTAACTTAAGTATCTCATTTTCGATCTCCTGGATCTCTTTTTGTTTGATTTCCTGCAGACCGGCAATGATCTTGCTGCTTTGCATCGCCTCTTTCCTGCTCATCTCGGACAGCCGGTCAATAAGGGCCTGCGCCACTGTATTGGCAATAGCCGCCGCAATAAAACCAGACTCCTGAGAAACTGCTGTAATATGCATAATATCCTCGGCATCACTGTCCAAATCAGCAGATATACCTCCCGGTAAATTATTGTTGTTAATCAATTCAAAATCCCGATCAGGAACATTGTATCCTTCTTTCCTGAAACGCTTCAATTCATCAGGCAAGAGTTTTGCAGCCCGGTCCAGAACCGGTCTCGACATGACGATTTTAACCAGGGTTTCAATATAGAAAGTCGAAGTACGTTTGGCAAAAGCAAATTTTGTCTGTTCTCCCTTGCGAAGTATTTCTACAGTGGCAATATATTTACTGGATTTAAAAAAACTTGAGAGAAATACAGCGGAGAAAACAACAATTATCACAGCAACTACAACCAGCCGATAGCGAAGAATTGTTTCCCAGTACTGTCTTAAATTAACTTCATCGGTCTGGTAAGGGCTTTCGACAGGAACTCCGGGAGAAGAAAAACCGCTTTCCGGTCTGTCACCGGCTAAACGGTCAGGTGCCGAAGGACGGGAATCGGAAGCAGGTTTGGTTCTTGATGAACCTTCCTCCTTCCGTTTTTTCATATCGGATATCCTGAAATCATCCACGGATTTTTCCGTCCTGTTTTTGCAGATCTATTACAATTGATTTGATAATCTCTTCATTAATCGTTTCAAGATGAAGGGAGAATGAACGGTCAAGGGAAAGCTGGCAAATACGGTTTATCTCGCGGGGGATACCGCCTGTTACCTGACAGAGCATTTGAACGGCTTTCTTTGAAAAAATTGCACCGTCAGGATGCCCGGCAACTTTAAGTCGATGGGAAAGGTATCCGGAAACATCTTTCTCACTCAGAGGATTAAGATGATACCTGAGACTGACCCGCTGATCGATCTGGGGAAGGTTCTTCACCACACTCCTCAGTTCCGGTTGTCCCATGAGTATGATGGTAATGTAGCTCTGGTTAATAAAGGTAATGTTGGTCAGATTCTTAAGTTCAATAATTGACTCTTTGGAAAGCTGCTGGGCTTCATCCAGAATAATGACCAGGTTTTTTTTTCGCTGCACAATTTTAATATCCAGAAGCTTTTTAAACTCTTTCAAAAGGTAATACAGGTCATCATCCTTAAGCCGGGCATCAAAGTTCTCCAGGCTCATCCGCTGGATACACTCAAGCAGAATAAAATTAAATGCCAAATTGGAATTTTCAAGGTCTATGACCTCGAATTTTATGGGTGAAAGACGGTCTTTTAATACGCTGCGGGTAATGGTCTTGCCGCAGCCGATCTCACCGGTCAGCATCCCGAAATTCATATTCCCTTCTTCAACAATATAAAACAGTCTCTCAAGCGCCTCTACATGATCATAGCTTTCATAGAAAAAATCCGGATCCGTATTGTTCTCAAAAGGCTTTTGATTAAGTCCCCAATACTCAAGATAATCATATACTGTTTCAGTAACAATACGTTCACTCTGGAAAATATTTTCCGATTTTTTGACACTTTGATGGTGCGGTGACGTCCTTTTACCTCTAGTCATAACTTCTCCAATGTGTTAATAAAGCTGTCACAGAAGCTCTAAGTACCTATAATTAGTTTAATAGTAGGTCAAAAGGCTGTTGGTGTCAATTAAAACGGGAAAACCGTTTTAATCTCCTGTTTTACCTTTAATAAATATGAGCAATAGTTGTGCCAGAGTTAAATATTAATATCAATATTTAACCGGAAGATATACCTGCTTCTGAAAATAAAAAAACCGGCTCTGAAAGACTTCCGCACCCGTATTGAACCTTAAGGTAACGCTTCTATTAAACAATTCCCTTGTCCATCAAAAACGCCTGTAATTGTTTTTCATCAAAGGGTTTTTGTAAAACAAGGTCAGGCAAGACCTTGTCAGGATCTAAAAACCGGGAATAATCAGAGATCATAATTGTCAAAAACGGGAATTTTTCAGAAGCGTATTTATTGGATAATTCATCAAGAAATTCACTTCCGGTTAGCCCTCTTTCCGGATCAACAACTTTAACAAAGTTAGCAAACACAAAAACACTTATTGCTGAACGTGAATCACTAAAAAACAAATCCGCTTCAGAAATTGTTGCTACATGACCGCAGCTAAGGTCCAACCCCTTAAAAAAACAAATCAATTCCGATACACATTCCATATCGCTTTCAAGGATAAGAACATCGGTATATTTGCCCGGCTGAAAATGCAATTTCCCCTTGCGAAAATAACAGTCAATCGATTGAACCCCCTTGCTCACATCAGAAAGAACAAGCCTCGGAAGCTGCATCTGGATATCCAGCGGAATACAAAATGGCGTTACTGCCATAATCGCAGCTACCGGATAAACAATTGAGACTGCACCTTCAAACGTCATCTGTATATCCAGAAAATCAAACGTTCCCAACCCACCCAGATCATAAAATTCCTTTAAAAATGCAGCGATTGCTGATACACAGACAGCCACAATAAGAACACCCACAATGACCGGCGGAATCCAGAGAAGCACACGGGTCATCGAACCGTTATCCTTAACAATCAGCAGCAAACGCACGATGATACAAAAATAGAAAATATAAAAAATGATGCTAGAGATTAATTTACCGGCAATATAATGAAAGGCTTTGTCTTCACCGCCATAAACAATATCCGGTATTTCAAGGGTGAACATAAGAACAAGCAGAAATGCCGAGCTGAAAAGAAGGAATGCGGCCTGAACCCAAACCCGGTTCTCACTGCTTGAAAAATTCGCAGCCATTTCTCTAATTGAATATTTTTGTTTATTCACGATATCCCCTACTGTAAAAAACACCTTTCCGTACCCAAAATAAAACAGCTACGTCTAAAAATGTTTTATCATCTGCATACCGCAACTTTAATCCACTTCCACCATCTCCTAATATAAGAAACCGGAAGAAGCAGGTCGTTTGAAGGCGGAAAACTTCTTTTAATTGATTCACCAGGAGGAAAAAAAAGGTTAAAAAAATACTTTGATTTTTCAAGAATTCCAGAGGATTCGGAACAATGCAGTTTAATCAAGCTGCTAACACTTTTATGCCAACGGATAGCATTGGGCCATTCATCAGTCTCAGTTTTTGACGGCTTCGGCCACTTCGTCAAATCCGAGAATTGATCCGGCAACTCAAAACCGGTCCACACCTTTATCATCTCTAAAGAATATTTCATCGCAAACACAGCATTCCATTCAACACATTTTCGCTGTAACACTTCCCAATCTTCCGGAACTTTTAGACTGTTTACTAGCAGTTTAATATCATATATCCAGTTCAATCTCATGCTCTGATTATGATCCCAGCCAAGATGCAGAACCAGGTGCAGCAGCATATCAATGCGGGAAAGTGAATAAAAACTTATTGAAGAGGTCTTAACCAACACAGAATGGTTAAATAAATCTACCAAATAATCTTTTCGTTTAACCGCATCAAAACGCAACAGATCCCAGTGCAGTTCAACCTGGCAGAAAACAGCCTCTCCTTTCTCATGAATAAAAACTTCCTCGCAAAAAAAATCTTTCGATTTTTCAAACCGGTTACCCAGACAAAGATAACCTAGACTTTTTAGGATATTCCGGCTTTCTATAAAATCATCAGACTTAACCAACAGGTCGATATCATCAGAGACTCTTGTAACCGGGTCAGGGTAACATGTTCTTGCCAGAGCCGGTCCTTTTAGGACAATCAAGTCAATGCCTTTATCAACAAAAGCATCAACAATACCTTTCAGCTGATTTTCTGTTTGTAACAATCGCGTCCGGCTGGCAAGGAAGATCCTCCTCATCTTATCCTGCACCTTTTCAGGAGGTTTTAATTCAGCAGGCAGCCTGCCCGCCTTCCAGTATAAAAGCGGGATTATTCCGTGATACATTAAAATATCAATCAGTTCAAACCAGTCCTCTTCTGTTGCTGATGGTTTTTGCGGTATCTCATCTTTAAGGAGTAAAACCAGATAAGTCAGGAGTTCTTCTGAAATCTCAAGAATTGAATTTTTAGGTCTACCGGCCAGTTTCAGGTCTTTATGCAGATCTTTTAAAAAATCCTTTAAAACCCTTTCATGCTGTTTGGATTGTTCAGACATAATTATTTCTCAGACAGATTCTCGACATTTACAAACAGCCTGTAGGGTCTTTTAATCTTCCATTCCTTTTCTCCGGAAACACGCCTTCCGATCACTTTTCCATGCCGCAACAGCTGAAGCTCAATCCCATTATCCCGTTTAAATGAGATCATACGGATTGAAAGAAGTTTACTTAAAAACCCCCATCTTGAAAGCCTGTAATAAAAGAAATGAAGCCTTTCTGATAAGGCAGCATCGATCCTTCTTTTTGTCCTTCGTAAAAAACCTGTGATTTGGCCCGTAAAACCCCTCTGGACTGAAATGATCCGGTCCCGTCTTTTTACAGAGATCACCCGGCCCTTAATCTCTGATAAGTTTAAAATATCGGGGTCCATCTGGCTGTTATTATCCCCCCATGTCTTCACCCCGAATTCTCCGATTTTAACCACTCGATGCACAACCTTTTGAGCAACTTCTCTCTCAAACACCACCACATCTCCGACCTTTAAATCAGCTTCAGAACAGGGTATAATATTCAGCCTGTCTCCGGGCAATAATGTGGGCTTCATACTGGGGCCGTTGTAATCCATGGAATTATAATATAATATGAGTTGTTAGATATTAGCCACATCTGTTTGATTTAACTTACTAATTTCATTTTCAATATTTTTCCAGAACGGGCCGGTCTCTGAAATCCTTAAAATAAAAACCGGAACATTTTTTGCCAGTTCACAGGCGGATTCAAATACTTTTCTACTGATCTTCTTCTGTTCAATTTCATCAAGATAAGGAAAATACCGGCTGAATGATTCCATTGCAGACTGATATATTCTTACGGCTGCCCTGCCCTGTCCCGAGGGAACAGCATCCTCAGCGTCTGCCTTTTCAAGAAAGAACAGCGCTGCACAGGAAAAACCTTTCTGCACATCCCAGGTGTTTTGTGAAGCCGCATTAAAAAAATAGTCACTCCAGGTTGGAACAGGATGGATCCTGTAACTGTTTTTGATTTCAGGAATAATCAGTACTTCATCATCACAGATACTCTTCCATGGTTTTGGAACCCGGCTGCAGCAGGTGGACTTACCCGTTCCGCTCGAACCCGCAAGGATGATCCCCTGACTGTCAAGCTCGATCAGACCGCCATGCAGGGGCAACCCGCCTTTTTCAAGAAGATCCCTGTAAATCTGGTAATAGACAAAAGATAAAATCACCATATCACAGGCTGCATCCCGCTTTTCAGGAACCCTGCACACCACATCAGACACCTCCGGATGAGTATAGATCTTTAAAAGATTAAACTCGGTTTCTTTCCAGTTTTTATCCGGAAGGAGCGCTGAAACATCTTCATAAGAATTATTTATTATCTTTATATTTGGTTGAGACAAAGAGTCAGTTCTTGAGAATATCAGTTTAGGAAGGTTGTTTTGAGAAGACAGCTGAAGCTCCAGGATTTCAGCCATCTTATGGATAAGAGGCTTTTCATCTTCAACAGCAACAATGTGCCTGCCTATACGCTTTGAAAAGCACAGACGATACCTGTTAATATCATTCAGGTTATTTTTCTCAAAGCCGGTTAACATAAATAAGTCATATTTATGAATCTTAAACTTTAATATTAGATGATAATTCCACCTGCGGTGCAATTTCTTGTTGCCTGAGAAGAGGTACCGCTGGAACAGGCACCATTGGGAGCGCTGCCCCCTGATTTACACTGGCTTGAATTATTTACACTGCCGTCACCGCACAGGCCCTGAGCCACATTTTCTTCGTTCAGCTCAACAAGTACCGGCTTTTCATATTTAATCTTTTTCATATTTTATTCCCCTTTTAAGGATAATTTTCAGACATACTCACAATTGTAAACTTTTTACGGCGTATTTACAACAGCACACTTTTATGCAGATGCCTTCCTTGATTCAGGGAAAAGGCCGATCCTGTCTGCTTCTTCACAGAACCAGAACGACGCAAACAGACGCTTGTTCCGGTAATAGTTTTGTGCAATACAGCTGCCAAGACACATGTTTTTCATTAGACAGACAGCACAAATACCTTCAAGCTTATTCGGAAGTTCTTTTCTCAACTCATTAATTATACATGACTTATTCCAAACATAATAAAGACTGTCTTTTTCTGAATGACCAAACACCAACTCCGGTACATTCTCCCCGATTCCGCACAGCGCATAGGCCCCATCAGACAATACACCAAGGATATTCTTTATCCCGCAGGCACTGCAGCCGTCACCGTTTTTACCGAACATTTTTGACAAAGGACGAAAAGCCGCCGGGTAATCATAAAAAAGTGGTATATCCATTCTTTTCGAGAGTTCTCCTTCAACCCAATTCCCGATATCTATCAGGTCTTTTACAGACAGGGTTTCATCATGATCATGCATCTTTTTACCCCTGGCTGTAGGCGTGATCAGGTTGAATTTTATTGAGCCCGCACCCAGTTCACTGGCCAGCATCACAAGGGATTCTATTTCACCTTTATTCTGTTTCATAACAGACATGATGATCTGGGGCTTGATCCCTGCCTTTACCAGGTTTTGGATTCCGGCTATTGTCCGTTGGAATGCCCCCTTAACCCCACGAATAACATCATGGATCTCCGGTGTTGAGGCATCCAGACTGACAGAGACAAAGATCTCTTTACATTCTGCCAACTGCTGTGCAATTTCAAAAGTACATAAAAGGCCGTTTGTCTCAAGGGTAAGACCCAGGTCCTCATTCTTAACAAACTCGATCATTTTGCAGAAATCAGGATTCAGCAGAGGTTCCCCGCCGGTAAGCTTAACACAGGTAAGCCCGAGCCCCTTTGCCTCATTCACGATTTTCTTAAACGGGTCAAAGGGAAGGTATTTACCCGGCTTTGCCTCTTGCTGATATTCAGGCGCCAGCCAGCAGTGCCTGCACCTGAGATTACAGACTTTAGTCAGGTAGAAATAAAGCTGATTTAAGGGATACTCATTTTCAGTTATCTGTTCTTTTTCCGGCATTATTTATTCCAAACAAAATTCAGGTTTCAGGTTTCAGGTTTCAGGTTTTATACTACTTACTCCATACTTCTTACTTACTGATTACTCCTTACTTTTTACGCCTTACAGCCTTATAGCCTTATAGCCTTATAGCCTTATAGCCTCACAGCCTCACAGCCTTATAGCCTTATAGCCTTATAGCCTTATAGCCTTATAGCCTTACAGCCTTACAGCCTTACAGCCTTACAGCCTTACAGCCTTACAGCCTTATAGCCTTATAGCCTCACAGCTTTCTAGCTGCCAACTGGCAGTTTCCCGCCTTCTTCCAAAAACCGCCTTAAACATTCATCCGGGCTTGGCTGATGCTCCTTTCCTGTTCTTGTATAGGCAATCCCGGTACAGTTTCCGGTGCAATAGGAAATATAATCACATCCTGCACAGAAATCAAAATCACTTAAGGGGATTTGTGCCCGCATTCTCATCTCGATCATTTTTGGATGGTTCTGCCAGATATCCATTAAACTGTCTTTAACGATTCTTCCCAGTTCAATATGACTAAGCATCGGACACGGCACAATAACCCCGTCTGCACGAACCCCGATCCTTACATTCACACATCCGCAGGCTGTCAAGAAACCGCCCCCCGGTAAAGAGTCCTTGTTTTCCATTCTTGCCTGTTCCATATCAAGCCACATCTTTGCTTCAGCAAGCGGCCCCGCACTGGCACTTATGCTGTCATCATACTTTCTGTTTAATTGCAGCAGTTTTTCCATGGCAAAGGTCCGGTCTTCAACGCTTAAATGCACCTGCGCCTCATTTTCCCTGCAAAGCCCCAAAAATGATGCGGCATTTGTTGAAAAACCAGAAAGTTCAAGATCTTCCAGTAAAAGCTTTGCGATCTTATCAAGTTCTCCCACATTAGATTTATTGACGGTTACCCGGACAGCAACCGAAACATTATGTTTTTTTAGAAATGAAATCCCCTTAACTGCCTTTTCAAAACAACCCTTTCCCCTGAAAACATCATGAGTCTCAGGGCCTGCACCATCAATTGAGACCTGTACACTATTACATCTGCCGGTATCATAAATAAACTTTGCCATATCATCGGTTATCAAAGTCCCATTAGACAGAATTGAAAACCTCATTCTATTTTTAACGATTCCCTGTATCAGTTCTTTCAAATCAGCACGAATAAAAGGCTCACCACCGGCAAGAACAACATCCATAATATTTATACTGCCGAGCTCTTTAAAAAAAGAAAGCCATTCTTCCTTTTGAAGATCCTGTTTAACATCCCCTGGACCGGAAAAATGGCTGCAGTATCTGCATCTCAGATTACAATTGTTTGTTATGTCAATATCAACAGACCTGGGCGTACGCATTACTTTTAAATCAGGCATAAAGTTTCTCCTGACAGAAATAGCCCAAAGATCTTACCAGTCCTGTTCAAAACCTACATATCCCTTCTTTAAAAGCACATCCACAAAGTCATGAATATCCTTTTCAGCATTTTGCGGCACTTCATCAAAGTTCTCACAAAGTTCAACATAAATATCTTTAAGCGTGTGTTTACCATCAAGATGATTAAAAACAAAAACACTCACTGGATTAAGCCCAAACCCGTTTCCGGTATCCGGGTCAAAAAGAACAGCCCAGTCATCAAACTCCTCACGAAGAACAAGGAGCGGGTTTCCAATAGGGGTATCATTTGGATTCATTTTGCTTTCTCTTTTATTGTTATTACCTAAAGAGAATATATCCAATCAAATATTATTTCAATAAAAAAGCCCTAAATAGCTTTTGATTCTTTTAAATTTTCCGCTTGTCTTTTTAGCCCAAATAAATGAAAATGTATAGTTTATAAATTCTAAAAAAAATCAGCGGTTATACATTTAATAAGGGAATTAAAATGATCAGGATTAATGAAAACTATCTCAAGCTTAAAGCATCATATCTTTTTTCAGACATAGCCAAACGCGTATCAGAATATACCAATAATAATCCGGACAAAGATATTATCAGACTGGGCATCGGGGATGTGACCTGCCCCCTTCCCCAGGCCTGTATTGAAGCCTTTCATCTTGCAGTGGATGAAATGGCAAACGAAAAAACATTTATGGGCTACGGCCCGGAACAGGGATATGGTTTTTTAAGAGAGAAAATAGCGGAAATTGACTTTAACAAACGAGACATTCCAATTTCTGCTGATGAAATATTTGTAAGCGACGGCGCAAAATGCGATACCGGCAACATCCAGGAAATTTTTGATGGAAGCACTAAAATCGCGATCCCTGACCCTGTTTACCCGGTCTACCTGGACACCAATGTCATGGCCGGAAGAACCGGTGAGAACAAAAATGGCCGCTATCAGGATATTTGCTATCTTGATTCAACTGAACAAAACGGGTTCGTACCCGAACTTCCGGGAGAAAAGGTTGATCTGATCTACCTTTGTTTTCCCAATAATCCAACCGGTGCCACAGCCACCAAAGACCAGCTTAAAAAATGGGTCGATTATGCACGAAAAAATAATGCCCTGATCCTTTTTGATGCAGCATATGAATTCTTTATCAGGAATGATTCACTTCCACACAGTATTTTTGAGATAGACGGTGCCGATGAAGTGGCAATAGAATTTAGAAGCTTTTCAAAAAATGCGGGATTTACCGGTACCCGCTGTGCTTATACAGTCGTACCCAAAACATGCCGGGCCTTTGATGGAAACGGCAACAAAACACTCCTTCATCCCCTCTGGCTCAGACGCCAAAGCACAAAGTTTAATGGCGTCTCTTATCCGGTTCAGAAAGCAGCAGAAGCCATATATTCAAGTCAGGGACAGGAACAGGTAAAAGCCCTGACAGATTACTACCTGAAAAACGCGAAACTGATTATCGAGAAAATGACTGCACTGGAATTTAAGTGTACAGGCGGAGACAACTCCCCTTATATCTGGATCAACGGCAACCGGGGTTCGTGGGAATTTTTTGACCTGCTGCTGAATAAGGCCGGTGTCGTCTGCACACCCGGAGCCGGTTTTGGTAAATGCGGAGAAGGCTATATCAGAATAAGCGCATTTAACAGTTATGAAAATGTTGAAAAAGCCATGGACCGAATCAGTGAAACGCTTAAAGGCTGAAAGGCTGGGAAGCTGGAAAGCTGGAAAGCTGGAAAGCTGGAAAGCTGTGAAGCTGGGAAG
>Ga0222639_1001235_pt1 | contig 10925 bp, 6 predicted proteins | sample AntAcemetagen185_FD_179863 | JGI IMG/M metagenome (GOLD analysis project Ga0222639, IMG submission 179863) | Saline water microbial communities from Ace Lake, Antarctica - #185 | ecosystem: Environmental > Aquatic > Non-marine Saline and Alkaline > Saline | place: Antarctica: Ace Lake | collected...
TTGAGATAGTGTATTTTCACCATTTTCTTCCAAGATCGCTTTAATTGCTTTTTTTTGTATGTTGTCTGGCATATTTTTTATTAACATCCGTAAAGAGACACTATTTTTGCCTTTTAAAACTTCATCAATTTCATTTGAAAATGATAAAGAAGTCAATACGAAAATTAATATTACTAATGTACATATTTTAATATATTTTGTTTTCATAATTATATATTTTACAAAATAATAATATTAAATGAAATATAATTTTTAATTAAATGTAGTTACACAAAAATATATTCACAATATTATTAAATAAAGTCGTTTTTTAATTGCATTGCTTTTTAATAATCTTTATTTTTTAATATTGATTTATTACTTTTTAAATGATATTTTAAAAAAGGAAAACATGAAAAATAAAGTAAGATTGGTTTTGGAAGATAATACGACATTTGAAGGAAAGTTATTTGGTTATCCAAAATCAATGGCAGGAGAAGTTGTTTTCAATACTGGAATGGTTGGTTATCCAGAGTCATTAACAGATCCATCTTATTATGGACAGATACTAATTTTTACTTATCCATTAATTGGAAATTATGGTGTGTCAGATAAATATTCATATAAATTGTTAGAATCGAAACATATTCAAATAAACGGTTTGATTGTCTCTGATCTTTCATATTCATATAGTCACTGGAAAGCAGAAAAAAGTTTATCTGAATGGTTATATGAAAACAAAATTCCTGGAATTACAAACATAGACACTCGTGCTTTAACTCAATTATTAAGAGAAAAAGGAACGATGCTTGGAAAAATCATTGTTGATAATGATGAACCGAAAAGTTATGATCCAAATAAATGTGATTTAGTAAAGAAAGTTAGTGTAACAGAAACAGAAATATTTGGTAATGGAAAAAAGAAAATTTTATTATTCGATTGTGGATGTAAAAATAGTATAATAAAGAATTTAGTTGAGCGTGGATATCAAGTAAAAAAAGTAAATTGGAATTATGAATATTCTGATGAAAAAATCGATGGGGTTGTATTTTCCAGCGGTCCAGGTGATCCAAAAAAATATTTTTATATGATTGAAAAAATAAATTGTTTCCTTAGTAAAAAAATTCCATTGTTGGGAATTTGTCTTGGACATCAATTAATAGCACTTTGCAGTTGGATCAAAGACATTTAAATTGCAATATGGACATCGTAGTCAGAATCAGCCAGTGATAGATAAGCTTACGAATCATTGTTATATAACTTCACAAAATCATGGTTTTGTAGTTGATTCAAAAACAATTCCAAATGATTGGATAAATAGATTCGAAAATTTAAACGATGGAACTAATGAAGGATTGATGCACAAAAAATTACCGATAATTACTACACAATTTCATCCGGAAGCATCGCCAGGACCAGTTGATACTTTATTTATTTTCGATGAATTTGACAAAATGATTATCGGTAATTAACAAAGGGAGTTGATGAAAACTAATATAAAAAAGGTCTTAATTCTTGGAAGCGCAGCTTTGAAAATTGGTGAAGCTGGAGAATTTGATTACTCTGGTTCGCAAGCAATAAAGGCACTTAAACAAGAAAAAATAAAAACAATTTTAATTAATCCGAACATTGCAACTATCCAGACATCAGATTATTTGGCGGACAAAGTTTATCTTTTACCTGTTAACACTCAATTTGTTGAAGAAGTAATTATTAAAGAGAAACCTGATGGAATTTTACTCGGATTCGGTGGGCAAACGGCTTTGAATTGTGGAATGGATTTGGTAAAAAAAGGTATTCTAAAAAAGTATAATGTAGAAATTCTTGGAACAAGTATTGAAGCAATTATAAACACAGAAGACAGAAAAAAATTCAATAATGTGTTAGAAGAAATAAATGTAAAATATCCAATAAGTAATGCCGTAAATTCGACTGAAGAAGCAATAAAATATGCTGAAAAAATAAAATATCCTGTAATGGTGAGAATTGCTTATGCGCTTGGTGGACTCGGTTCTGGAATGTGCAAAAATAAACGGGAGTTAAAAATACTTGTCGATAAAGCATTTTCATATACTTCACAAATTTTGATAGAGGAATATTTAAAAGGTTGGAAAGAAATTGAATATGAAGTTGTGCGAGATAAATATGATAATTGCATCGCAGTCTGTAATATGGAAAATTTTGATCCATTGGGAATTCATACAGGTGAAAGTATTGTTGTTGCCCCGAGTCAAACATTGTCAAATGAAGAATATCACAAATTGAGAGAAATTTCAATTCGCACAATAAAGCATTTGGAAATTGTCGGCGAGTGTAATATCCAATATGCACTTGATCCGTATTCTTGGGGTTATCGTGTAATTGAAGTGAATGCTCGACTCTCTCGAAGTTCAGCTTTGGCATCAAAAGCGACGGGTTATCCACTTGCACATATTGCAGCAAAACTTGCAATTGGATATGGTTTACATGAATTAAAAAATACAATTACAAATACAAGTGCCTTTTTTGAACCGGCACTTGATTATGTAGTTGTAAAAATTCCTCGTTGGGATTTAAAGAAATTTCGAAAAGCTTCACGAAAAATTGGTTCGTCTATGAAGTCAGTTGGTGAAGTTATGGCTATTGGTAGGAAATTTGAGGAAGCACTTCAAAAGGCATTACGAATGTTAGATATTGGTGCGAAAGGTGTTGTTGCAAATTTGCAGTATAAGTTTGATGATTTGGAAAAATCGTTAAAATCACCAAGTGACGAAAGAGTGTTTGCAGTTGCTCAAGCATTGGGATCTGGCTATTCTGTCAATAGAATTTACGAGCTTACGCATATTGATAAATGGTTTTTATATAAAGTGAAAAACATTGTTGATATTGCTTCAGAAGTTTCAAAAAATAAGATGAAATCAATTTCAATTTCAAATTTGAAAAATGCGAAACAATACGGATTTTCTGATGAACAAATTTCAATCTTATCCGGGATTTCTGAAAGTTCAATTTATAAAAAACGGCTGAAAAATAATATTTTACCGTCAATCAAACAGATAGATACAGTTGCTGCAGAATACCCGGCAGAGACGAATTATTTGTATTTGACTTATAATGGCGATAAGGATGATTTAAAAATTCAATTGCCTAAAAGTGTGATTATACTTGGTTCAGGAAGTTATAAAATTGGTAGCTCTGTTGAGTTTGATTGGTGCTGTGTTGTTAGTGGAAACACGTTAAAAGACAACAAATATTCTACAGTGATGATTAATTGTAATCCGGAAACTGTTAGCACCGATTATGATGAATTTGATGTTTTGTTTTTTGAAGAATTAACTTTTGAAACAGTGCGTGAAATTTACAATAAAATGAATCCGATGGGAATTATTGTTTCAATGGGTGGACAAATACCAAACAATTTGGCTTTAAAATTATCCAACAATAATATGAAAATTCTTGGTACGCCACCGATTTCAATTGACCGAGCTGAAAACCGTAGCACATTTTCTTCAATGTTGGACAAATTAGGAATCAAGCAACCATTATGGGAAAAGTTAGAGTCAGTAGATAGTGCTTTAAAATTTGCAAAGAAAATTGCTTATCCTGTTTTGGTGAGGCTTTCTTATGTTTTAAGTGGTGCTGCAATGGCAGTTGCGTCTAACAAGATAGAATTGAAAAAATTCTTACAAAAAGCCGTAAATATTTCTGATGATTATCCTGTTGTTATAAGTAAATTTTTATCAAATGCAAAAGAGCTGGAATTTGATGCAGTAGCTCAAAATGGTAAAATATTAAGTTATGCAATTTCAGAGCATGTAGAAAATGCTGGTGTGCATTCAGGTGATGCAACATTAGTTATTCCACCACAAAGAACTTATTTTGAAACTATGAGGCAGATAAGAAATAATTCAGCAAAAATTGCAAAAGAATTAAATATAAATGGTCCTTTTAATATTCAGTATATAGCAAAAAATAATGATGTGAAAGTAATAGAATGCAATTTGAGAGCATCAAGAAGTTTTCCATTTATTTCAAAAACATTAAAGTATAATTTTATTGAAATGGCTACAGAAGTAATTATTGGAAAGAAGATGGATAAGATAAAAATTCCACTTTATGATTATGAATTTGTTGGAGTGAAAGCACCGCAATTTTCGTTTACTCGTTTGGAAGGAGCTGATCCTGCAACTGGTGTAGAAATGTTTTCAACTGGGGAAGTCGCTTGTCTTGGTGATGATTTTAATGAAGCATTTTTAAAAGCGATGATATCTGTTGGTTTAAAATTACCGATAAAAAGTATTTTGATTTCCTCAGGACCGATTGAATCTAAAGCAGAATTATTAGAAAGTATGCGAGTATTAAAGAAACTTGGAATTAAGTTTTATGGTACAAAAGGAACTGCTGATTTTCTTAATAAGAATAACATTTCAACAAAATTATTATATTGGCCATTAGAGAAAAAGAGTCCGAATGTCATGGAATATATTCAAGCGAAAAAAATTGATTTAGTAATAAATATTCCGAAAAATTTTAATAAAGAAGAATTAACGAATGGATATACAATTAGAAGAGGAGCAGTTGAGTTTGCAATTCCGTTGATAACTAATCGTCAAATTGCAATGAGATTAGCTGAATCACTTTTTAAATATAATTCTATGCCTTTGAAAATCAAAAGTATGGACGAGTATAAAATAAAATAATTATCATTGATAAAGGGAAAAAATAAAAATGAAAAATAAAGATCTAGTTCCAGAAATATTCGGGAAAAATGTCTTCAATAAAATAGTAATGGAAGAAAGATTACCTGCGAATATATTTAAAAAATTAATATCAACAATAGAAGAATGTAATCCAATAGATCCATCTATTGCAGGGATTGTTGCAAATGCAATGAAAGATTGGGCGATTGAAAAAGGTGCAACACATTTTACCCATTGGTTTCAACCACTTACGGGAATTACAGCAGAAAAGCATAATTCATTTATTTCACCAACTTCTGATGGTAAAGTAATAATGGAATTTTCTGGAAAAGAGTTAATTCAAGGTGAATCCGATGCTTCTTCTTTCCCCAATGGTGGAGTTCGTAATACTTTTGAAGCAAGAGGTTACACTGCTTGGGATCCAACTTCACCAGCATTTTTAAAAGAAGATGAAGCGGGAGTTACACTTTTTATTCCAACTGCATTTTATTCTTATTCAGGTGATGCGTTGGATAAAAAAACACCATTATTGCGTTCAATTCAAGCAATATCAAAACAATCAAAAAGAATTTTAAAAATATTTGATTCTAAAATTGATAAAAAAACAAGAGTAATACCTTCGGTTGGTCCTGAACAAGAATATTTTCTGATAGATAAAAAATATTACTATAAACGATTAGATTTGCAATTAACAGGACGGACTTTATTTGGAGCGAATCCACCAAAAGGTCATGAATTGAATGATCATTATTTTGGTAGTATAAAGGAAAGGGTTGCATCTTATATGAATGAATTGGATATTGAACTTTGGAAACTCGGCATTTCTGCAAAAACAAAACATAATGAAGTTGCTCCAAATCAATATGAACTTGCATCAATTTATACAGATGCAAATATTGCCACAGATCAAAATCAACTGATAATGGATACAATGAAAAAAATTGCCAACAGACATGGATTGGTATGTTTGTTACATGAAAAACCATTTGCTCGTATTAATGGCTCTGGAAAACATAATAATTGGTCTTTAATGACAAATACTGGAATAAATTTATTAGAGCCGGGCAAAACTCCGCATGAAAATGCTCAATTTCTTCTTTTCATTGTAGCAATTATTAAATCAATTGATGAATATGGAGATTTAATTAGAATTTCTGTTGCAACTCCTGGAAATGATTTGCGACTTGGTGGTCATGAAGCACCACCGAATATTATTTCAATATTTTTAGGTGATCTGTTAACGGAGATATTAAATAATATTAAAAATAATGAACCAAATAACAAAAAGAAAAAAGGTAAAATTACAATTGGAATTGATACGATGCCACCACTTCCAAAAGATTATACAGATAGAAATAGAACTTCACCATTTGCATTTACAGGAAACAAATTTGAATTTAGAATGGTTTCCTCCTTAATGTCAATTGCTCGTGCTAACATGATAATTAATACAATCGTTGCGGATACACTTGAGAATTTTGCCGACACATTAGAACAATCAGAAAATGTTGAAACAAGTATTTATAACATCATAAAAAAAACATATAAAGATCATAAAAGAATTATTTTCAATGGTGATGGGTATTCTAAAGAGTGGATAATAGAGGCGAAAAAAAGAAAGTTAACAAATTTGCAAACTTGTGTAGATGCATTTCCTAAATTATTGTTAAAGAAAAATATTGATGTATTCAAAAGACAAAATGTTTTATCAGAAAATGAATTAATTGCAAGATATAATATATATTTAGAAAATTATATTAAGCAAATATTAATAGAAGCAAATACAATGATAGATATTTCTTCTAAACAAATACTTCCATCTGTTATGAAATATCAGAAGGATATTATTGAACTTGTAAAAAATGCAAAATCAATAAAATTAAATTGTCCTGCTCAAACAGATATTATGAAAAAGTTGAATACGGAAATAGGTTTATTCAAAAATATTCTTGATCAACTTACAAAAATGACACGCTCAATAAAAATAGATAATTTAAAATTATTAGAAATATCTAAATTGCTGAAAAACAAATTGATCCCGACAATGAATGAACTAAGAAAATCCGGTGATAATTTAGAAATGATGTGTGATGCTCGTATTTGGCCACTACCAACTTATGCGAAGATGTTGTTTGATATTTAAATTTAGAAGATGATAACGAAAGAAGAGATTCACGCAAAGTGAAAGTTAGTAATTTTGAGATAACATAATGGGCACCATGGTGATTTTGTAAAAAGGTGAAATTCATAAAATTAGTAGAATTAGATAATAAAATTAATCGATGAAAATTCGTATTATCTGTTTTATAAACATTCTATAATTTATAATGAATAACTTTACTTTTTATTTTCATTTATTTTCTTAATTGTAATTTCTTTTATTTGTTTGTGAATTTCATTTACCGATTTATTGCCCTCTATTAAAAAACATCTTTTAGGATATTTTTTTACTATTTCAATGTAGCCGGATAATACTTTGTTCTTAAATTTAGAATTTTCCGATTCCATTCTGTCGTTATTTTTTTTATTTCCTAAACGATCATTTGCATTTTTTAGATCAACATTTACGATAAATGTGATATCAGGAGTCAAATGATGACTTCCGATGAGATTCAATTCGTTTATTAATTTCAATGAAATATCTCTGCCGTAACCTTGATATGCCGTTGTGGAATCAAAGAATCTGTCGCTTATCACAATTTTATTTTCATTTAGTGCAGGAGTGATTATTTCACTTACGAGTTGGCTTCGTGCTGCAGAATATAGAAGTAACTCTGTGTGCGGATGCATTTTATTACTTTTCAAGTCAAGTAGAATATCTCTTATTTCATTGCCAATTTTGGTGTAACCCGGATCAAAAATATTGACTACATTATAACCGATTTTCTCTAAATAATTTGTTAATAATTCTGCTTGTGTTGATTTCCCACAGCCGTCTATACCTTCAAATGTAATGAACATTATTCTCCTTGTATTTATGCTATATTATAATAAATATTTTTTATAAATAATAGAAAGAAATTAGGAATTACGAATTGGTAGATCAGAATAATACCCAAATTCATTTGGGTGAGAAAACAAGCTAATCGACAAATAAAGCAAAGAAGCATGCTCTCTTGTCAAAAAATGAAAACAAAACTTCCGAAGTTAAAAAAAAGAAAGGAGAATGAAATTATTAGTGTTTTTTTTATTTTAAATCACAAGCCCAACCTGTAACACTCAACACCACATTATTTCTTATCCGTGTTAATTTGTCGCATCCGTGTTCTATAAATCAACCATTTTCAGAATAAGCTCTGATGATTTTTTTAACTAATGGGTGACGGATAATATCTGATTCTGTTAATTCACAAAAACCAATATTTTTAATATTTTTTAAAATTTTCAAGGCATTTACTAAGCCGGATTGATTCTTTTTGGGAATATCTATTTGAGTCATATCTCCGGTGATAATAGCTTTTGAATTTACACCGATCCTGGTAAGAAACATTTTCATCTGTAATTTCGTTGTATTTTGAGCTTCATCCAATATCAAATAGGCATTGTCAAGTGTTCTACCACGCATAAAAGCCAATGGCAAAATTTCAACGATCTTTTTTTCAAAATATGTTTTTAATTTTTCCGGTGTGATCATTTCCATTAAGGCGTCGTAAAGTGGAGTAAGATATGGATCTATTTTATCACGCATATCTCCGGGCAGAAATCCCAATTGTTCACCGGCTTCAACTGCAGGACGAGATAATATTATTTTAGAAACTTCTCTGTTCTTTAAAGCAGCGACGGCGACAGCAACGGCTTGATATGTTTTCCCGGTTCCTGCAGGCCCAACTGAAAAAGTAATGTCGTTTTTTTGACAAATTTCATAATATTTTCTCTGTCCTTCTGTTCGCGGTTTAATAATTCCTTTCTGCGTGAATAAGATTATTTGTTCATCCGGTTCCGAATAAATTGGATGTTTTCCACTTGCTTCAATATTTATTAGTGTTTCAACATCTTTTGGATCAAGATATTTCTTTTTAGGGATCAGTTTAATTAATTCATTTAATAAATGATGAATTTGTTCAACTGTAGAAAATTCCCCCGTAACGATAAGATTGTTTCCTCGTGGAATTAAAGTTGCATTAAAATGAGAGCGAATAATTTTCAGATTTTCATCATTGACACCAAATATGGCAAGTGGATCTAATCCTTTCAATATTATTTCTCTCTTCGTCTCTATCATAACAATATTATACAAAAAAATATTTATATTTTCAATAAGAAATTTGTATATTTGAAATATGAAAATTTTGTATTATTATAAAATATCAAGGCCAATAAATATTGTATTGGGATCGTTGTCTGTTTTGATCACTGCTACTTTTTTTGCGCCATTTCCCAATATGATCGAATTAATATTCGCAATGTTAGTTGTAATGTTTTTAAATGCAGCTGCTAATTGTGTTAATGATATTTATGATATAGAAATTGATAAAATCAATCGTCCAAATCGTCCACTTCCTGCTGGAAAATTAAATATTTCGGAAGTGAAAATATTTGCTATTATATTATTTAGCATAGGTAATATTATCTCCTTTTATTTGGGGATAATTCCATTCATAATCTCTCTAATTATCGCAACACCATTAATGATCCTTTATGCAATAAAGTTGAAAAAAAAAGCGATATGGGGAAATTTATTGGTGTCATTTATTTTGGGATTAGCATTTATTTTTGCTGCCAGTGCATTTGGAAATTATAAAATCGGTATTGTCCCTGCAGTTTTAGCTTTTCTTTTTACATTAATTCGTGAGATAATAAAAGATATGGAAGATGTGATTGGAGATGAGCAGTTCGATGCAAAAACACTTCCTGTGATAATTGGAATAAATAAAACAAAATCTATCGTTGCATTTTTAATGTTTGTTTTAATTATCGTGATCTTAATTCCTTATTTGATTGGAATTTATGGAATGTATTATTTAATTGTAGTTGTAATTAGTGTAGGAATTCCAGTTGTGCTGATGATTGGTTATCTTTTAATTAGTAGAAATAAAAAAAAATATTCTTATTTGGCAAGTATACTAAAGGTAGAGATATTTTTCGGATTATTATCTATTTATTTAGGAAAATTTTAGATAATTTTGATAATTATGAAACAAGTGTAATTTATAAATTAAAGAGGTAAAATGTCAGATTTCGTTCATTTACATGTTCATAGTGATTATAGTTTATTGGATGCGTCTCAAAAAATTGAGTCGATTGTTAAAAAGGCAAAAGAACTTAATATGAAATCTATTGCATTGACCGATCATGGTAACATGTTTGGTGCAATTAAATTTTATAAAATAGCGAAAAGTTTTGATATTAAACCAATTATCGGTTGTGAAATATATGTGGCAAAAGGATCAAGATTTAAAAAGGAATCGACACAAAGTGGAAAACGACCGAGCAACCATTTGATTCTATTGGCAATGAACACTACAGGGTATTATAATTTAATTAAGTTGGTTTCTTTCGGCTATTTGGAAGGATTTTATTATACTCCACGAGTTGATAAAGAATTGTTAGAAAAATATAATGAAGGATTAATTGCACTTTCCGGTTGTTTAAAAGGAGAGGTTGCTGAAAAAGTCATTTTAGATAAATATGAAGATGCAAAAAAAGCAGCTTTGGAATTTGTAAAGATATTTCCGGACAGATTCTATTTAGAAATTCAAGATCATGGAATTCCGGAACAAAAAATTGTTATAGATGCTTTTAGTAAAATGTCAAAAGAATTAGATATTCCAATGGTATGCTCTAATGATTCCCATTACACTGTTAAGGAAGAAGCTGTCTCACATGATATGTTATTGTGTATTGGTTCAAAAAATACTATTCACGATACAAATAGAAAAAAATATTATGGTGATCAATTTTATTTGAAATCCGGAAATGAAATGGAAGAAATATTTAAGGAATTTCCTGAAGCAATTGAAAATACAAAAAAAATTGCCGATAGATGTAATTTAGAAATTAAAATGGGCGAATATTTACAACCGAAATTTCCTATTCCAAAAGAGAGTGGAATACAAGACCCAAATGAATATTTAGAAAAATTGTCAAAAGAAGGATTGAAAAAAAGGATTGGCGACAAGGTAACTTCGAAATATGAAAAACGATTGGATTATGAATTGAAAGTAATTAATAAAATGGGTTACCCCGGTTATTTTTTGATTACAAGTGATTTTATTCAATATGCAAAAGATAATAATATTCCAGTTGGGCCGGGGCGTGGTTCTGCTG
>Ga0222639_1001245_pt1 | contig 10887 bp, 13 predicted proteins | sample AntAcemetagen185_FD_179863 | JGI IMG/M metagenome (GOLD analysis project Ga0222639, IMG submission 179863) | Saline water microbial communities from Ace Lake, Antarctica - #185 | ecosystem: Environmental > Aquatic > Non-marine Saline and Alkaline > Saline | place: Antarctica: Ace Lake...
GTTTTTCTCTTTTTCTAAAATGGACCCGGTTTGTGAGACACAGATACGTAGCTTAATACTGGCATCTGCAGATAACTGATTACGAGGGTGAAATAAGTATCATGACTGGTGGCAGAGAGATAAAGCAGGCACTCAATGAGATTGTTGATCGTCCGTATACGTTTATGCATATCTGCGGGACTCACGAGGCGGCGATAGCGAAGAGTGGTCTTCGCAGCGTGCTGCCTGAGGGTCTGAAGATCGTTATGGGGCCCGGTTGTCCGGTGTGCATTACGCCGCAGGGAGAGATCGACGCTGCTTTGGACCTTGCCGATAAGGGATGCATTATCGCAACCTATGGCGATCTGGTGCGGGTGCCGGGAACCAGAGGGTCGCTGGAATCCTATGATGCCGACGTCAGAGTGGTGCAGGGCATTCACAAGGCAGTTGAGATTGCAAAGGGGACTGACAAGGAGGTCGTCTTTATCTCGGTCGGATTTGAGACGACAGCGCCGTCGGTGGCCGCAACGCTTCTTACAAACCCGCCGGATAATTTTTCTATCCTGAACTGTCACCGCTTTGTGCCACCGGCGATGCAGTATCTGCTTGAGCAGGGCGAGGCCAAACTGGACGGATTTTTGCTCCCAGGCCATGTGTGTGTGGTTGCGGGCTTTGCGGAGTACGAACAGTTCCCGGTCCCGCAGGTGGTTGGGGGTTTCGAGCCGGAGGATATTTTGCTGGGCCTGTATATGCTGGTAAAGCAGGTGAAGGAAGGACGGGCTGAGGTTGAAAATGCCTATCCAAGAGCTGTTTTCCGTGATGGTAACCCGAAAGCGATGGCCCTTCTCTGGGAGGTTTTTGAACCGGCGGACGTGGCTTGGCGGGGATTTCCGGTTATTCCGGGTTCAGGCCTCTCTCTGAAACCAGCATTTGCAAAATATGACGCCGCAAAGAAGTTCGGCATTGTGGTTCACGAGGTTGCGAAACCGAAGGCCTGTATCTGTGACCGTGTGCTTCGGGGCGTTGCCGATCCTGAGGACTGCAAACTCTTCAATAAGGTCTGCACGCCACAGAACCCGATAGGTCCATGTATGGTGAGCCATGAAGGCGCCTGTCGGATCTGGTCACTCTATCATCAGCATAAGTGACCGTTTCAGGCTGTTTTGCGCTGGAGAGATTGGTTCCTTTCAGTTGTCTTTTTTAAGTCAGGTGACAAAATAGTATGGTGCACATGCCCCGGTAGGGTAGCGGACATCCTGGAAGCTTCCGGAGCTTTCGACCCGGGTTCAAGTCCCGGCCGGGGCACTCTGTTCTCCCCCTTTTATTGCCATAATTATTCTTAGATTTCTTCCTCGTTTACTCCCCATTTTAGTGACTTAAACATTACCGGTTTTGCGTTCCGAGGCAGCGGAGTGTAACGGAGTTGTGCAGTTGTTGTAAGTCCGTTCCAGAGAAAAAAAGGCGGGAGAAAGATCGAAAGTAGCATGAATTTGTTCTAAACAGCTCCCAATCAGATTGATTAACAGAATTACCCTGAGAGAAAAGTCATGTATAAACTCTCACAATAGTTTTATTAATTAACACATCCTCTATTGTAATATGGAGGGATTTCAGGTCAGCAAAATACTATCGGAAGATATACCCAATAGCATAGTACTTGAAATCCTGCTGTTAATCACCTTTAGCACTATCGTCTTTATTGTAGCTGTTTCATTTGATGTGTTTGAGCTTTCATATCAATATTGCGTGGAATCTGGATCAAAAGGATTCCAGGGATTGATAATATTATCCGTTATCCTTGTCTTTGCGTTGATGATATTTTCATTCCGGCGCTGGAAAGAGTACAAAACAGAGCTTCATATGAGATTGCATGCTGAAGAGGGGCTAAAAGAAGCAAACAGAAAATTGTCGCTGCTTACCCGGATAACACGACACGACATCAAGAACAAAATTCAGGCAATATATCTCTATTCCGAACTTCTGGGATATTCCGAAGATGATCAAACAAAAGAAAATGCCGCTATCATAATGAATGAAGCCGAATCAATCGAGAATCTCATTAGCTTTACTAAAATATATGAGGAGCTGGGTAGCACTGAACCACAGTGGTATAATATTGCTGATGCCTTTAGGGAGGTAGCGTGCTCAGAAGAATTTGTAACACTGAAAATTCTTACTGACACCTGTGACGTTGAAATATATGCTGACCCTCTTTTTTCAAAAGCCATTTATAATCTGATCGAGAATGCCGTTCGCCACGGAGATTATACTACAAGCATCACGATCACCTGCGAAAAAGGGCCGAAAAACTCCCTTTTGATCCACTGCAAAGACAATGGTGTCGGTATTCCTGAAGAAAAGAAATCGTTAATTTTTAACGAAGGAGTTGGCAAAAACACCGGCCTTGGTCTCTTTTTGATTCAGGAGATTCTTTCGATAACTCAGATTAGTATCTCTGAGGTAGGGATTGAAGGAGAAGGAGCTGACTTCCTGATTTCCGTGCCGGAAGGTCACTGGAAACACTGATTCAGAGCATTATACTCTTCCTTCCTCTTTCCGTCCCTTCTTATAAACCAGCTAATTCTCTATTTTACTGATACATTCTCCCTTACAAGCATCAGTCTCAGCTTTTTAACTTCCGGAACAGGAACGCCCCAATACCAATCATCACAACTGAAAAGGCGAGGAGCACACCAAAGCAGACCAGAGGATGAATCTGCGAGACCCCGTTTAACCCATACCTGATTCCCTCGACACCGTAGGTCAGGGGGTCAAACATAGTCAGTGCACGAAACGCCGGCGGAAGACTGTCAATCGGGAACATGGCGCCGGAGAGACCGAAGATCGGGAAGATAAAAAAGCTCATAATAAGCTGAAAACCGTTCATATCCTCCATCTTCGAAGCGATGGCAATACCTACAGAGGTGAAGCCGATGCCAATGAGTGCCATAAATCCGAATGCAATGAGAAGACCCCAAAAACCGGAGACTGAAAGCCCGATAAAGAGAGAAAGAACAAGAATGATCGTTCCCTGAATGATCGCTGTTGTGGCACCGCCAAATGTCTGCCCGAGCATAATCTCAGTTCTTGAGACCGGTGCCACCAGTGTTTCCTTTAAAAATCCAAACTGTTTGTCCCAGATGATCTGAATTCCTGAGAAGATCGACGTAAACAACACACTCATTGAAACAATACCGGGAACCAGAAACTCAACATAATTCCCGCTCACATTGGGGATGGCGACAACCGAATTCAGACCAAAACCCAAGATGACCAGGAAAAAGAGCGGCATACCAAGACTGCCGATGATCCTGCTCTTTGACCGCAGATATCGCTTCATGTTCCTGAGCCAGATGGTATAAATGATATCCATACTCAGTGCCTCATCCTTTTACCTGTCATCCGCATACGCTCTTTTACTCCGCTCTCCTCATCGCGAATCGTCCGGCCAGTATAATACAGAAATACATCCTCAAGCGTTGGTTTATGCACTGAAACTGAAGTGATTTTCACCTTTCGGTTGATTAACAGCTCAATGAGTTCAGACACATGTTCCTCAGCATCATGGAGAGCAACGGAAAAAAAGCCGTCATACTGTTCAATATTTTCAATCCATGATTCATTGAGATCAGCAATTTTTTGGGAATAATCGGGTGATTTGATGGTGATGACATCCCCGCCAATTCGTTTCTTCAGGTTTTCCGGGGTGTCAAGAGCAACAATCTGTCCCTTATCAACGATGGCGATACGCCCACAGAGACGGTCTGCCTCGTCCATGTAATGCGTCGTAATAATAACGGTGATCTTCATCTCCCGACTCAGTTTCTCGATATATTCCCAGAGATAATTCCGTGTCTGGGGGTCAAGACCGAGCGTTGGTTCATCTAAGAAGAGGACCTTCGGCCGGTGCAAAAGACCTCGTGCGATTTCAAGCCTTCTCCTCATCCCGCCGGAAAAAGTCTTTACGATGTCATCTTTTCGTTCTTCAAGTCCGACCAGATCCAAAAGTTCAGCTGTTCGTTCAAGCCGGACTTTCTTTGGGATACGATACAACCGTCCGTGAAAGTCCATATTTTCCCAGGCGGTCAGTTCTTCGTCAAGACTCTGATCCTGAAAGACAATGCCGATTGATTTCCTGACACCATCTTCATCTTTTATGATATCGTGCCCGTCAATTGTCGCCGTTCCGGCATCCGGACGGAGCATCGTTGCGAGCATTGAGATGGTTGTTGTTTTGCCGGCACCGTTTGGGCCTAACAGGCCGAAGATCTCACCTTCAGGAATATCAAATGAGATATCGTCAACGGCAACGAATGAGCCAAATTTTTTTGTCAGATGTTCAACGACTACTGTCTTCATCGGTGGTCAGCTCCTTTATTTCTTCGAGACATTTTTTAATCAGTGCCTGTGCTTTGTTCTGCTTTTCTTCCGCTATATCATTCATCAAAAAGCAGATTTCCATCAGATTAGTTTTCACTGAATCTGATTCGTCACTAAAAATTTCCAGAAACAGATTTCTGAAGACATACATCTGCTCATGTCCCTCGTTTCGTCTTTTAATTATTTCTCCGAGAGTATTCTGTCCTTTTTCAGTCAGCGCAAAAATATTTTTTGAGCGTTTTCCGATTTCCGCGACCTCTATCAGACCTTCTTCTTCCATCTTGTTGAGCGTTGGATACAGAGCACCCTTGCTTGGCACCCATGCGCCGTTTGTCTTCTCAGATATCTCTTTTATGAGTTCATATCCGGATTTTTGCTCTTTATTGAGGGAATGGAGAATATAGAGCCGGATTAAACCCCCCCTTCCCCTTCTGCCTTTTGTTAATTCCGGTGTGTCGTTCAATGTTTTTTCACCTAAGTGTTCTTTTTAGAACCTTTCTTTTTATACGGTTCTTAATTGTACAGTTCGTTATAGAACTATTTTGTTTGGAACTATTTATGCATTGGGTCCGGAGAAGAATGTGCTGAGCAGTGTACCGCTGATAGAACAAGCGTTAATAGTTGAGCATTTAGTCTCCTTCATTTTTTACTGTGAGAAACACTCAGGTACAGGAAATATTTTTGTAGTATCCTTGGGTATACTACAGTATGCCTGCCGCAACCGTCACCACCATAAAGATCAATACCGACCTGAAATCCCGGCTGGATCGTCTGAAAACCCATCCCCGCGAGACTTATAACGATGTCGTCACCCGGCTCGCGGATATGGCAAGTGATGAAGAACCACTGAGCACCAGCACCCTGGAACGTATCGAAACTGCCATTGCTGATCTCAAAGCCGGGCGCTATGTCACAGCAGAGGAGATTGATAAAGAGCTGGGGCTATAGGGAATGTATACGCTTAGATACGCTCCCGATGCCCACAAAGATCTCAAAAAACTCCCCAGAGAAACTGCTGTCAGGGTTCACACTACCCTCAAATCAATCCTCGATAACCCTTACGGGTACGTAAAAAAGCTCAAAACGAATCATCATGTTCCTCTCTATTCACTGAGAGTGGGAAGGGATTACCGGTGTATTCTGGCCATTCTGGATCAGGAACTGGTTGTTTTTGTGATTGAGGCAGGACACTGGAGCACGGTGTACCGCAAATACTAATAGGAAACCGGCAGACCGGAACAAACAGAAACAACCCCTCTCTCAGTCATAGGAAAGCCGGGTTGCTTCGTCTGTTAAGGTCGGTGCAATCAGTTCCTGCCAGAACGCTGAATCCCAGGTGCCAAGATTCGTGTGTGTCTGGTAATAATTCTCAGGGATGGGATGTGTCCCAACAACCACTTCAAGACCATACTTTTCATTGATGAAATGAGTGAAGGAGTTGATACGCGTACACGGAGGATAGCCAACAACCATGCCGGTGGCCAGATGAATCACTTCGGCGCCGTTCTTCTTCATCTCCTCCGGGACATACTCGATATTTCCGCCGGGGCATCCGTTGCAGGTTGCAAATCCGACCAGCTCCACATCCATTCCGCGGTATCTCTCAAAAGCACCTTCACGGTTGCGAAGAGCTCTCAGACATTTGCCACCGGCACAGGTCCGGTAGCGATCACAGATTATTATTCCAATGTTGATAGCATCATCCATGGTTTATTTCTCTCAGGTATTTTGGTTCTCAGTTATTTTGCGACCATATCATACATCGTTGTCCGTTGCTGAAGGGTACGGCCGATGTCTTCAGCCACCCGTTTCATCTCAGAAGGTGCGAGATATTCTGTATCTTTGGCGCCGGCTGTTTTTGAGATGTTCTCTTCATACATTGTTCCGCCAAGATCGTTTCCACCTGCCAGAAGAGCAAGCTGCGCCAGTTTTGTCCCCTCCTTTACCCACGACACCTGAATATTGTTAATGTTGTCGAGATACAGCCGTGAAACAGCGATCATCAGAAGATCTTCACGTCCGGTTGCTCCTGCTTTTGCGATGCCTTTTTTGAATATCGGCGTGTTGTAGTGGATAAATGACAGCGGGACAAATTCTGTAAAACCTCCTGTATCATCCTGAATGTCTCTTATAATTTTCAAATGTGAAACGCAGTCTTCAGGCTCGTCGATATGACCATACATAATGGTGGCTGTTGTTTTGATGCCCAGATCATGGGCTTCTCTGATGATCCGTTCCCAGGTGGCGGAATCAATTTTTCCCGGACAGATAATCTCACGGATGTCATCAACAAGAATTTCAGCAGCAGTCCCACAGAGTGAACCCAGACCGGCGTCTTTCAGACGTTCCAGCATTTCACGGCTTGAGATATCGCTCTTTTCTGCTCCATAGGCAATCTCCATTGGATTGCAGGCATGAAGATGAATATCAGGTCCGGCCTCATGCATCCATGAGATAATGTCGAGATACGATTGTGCGGTGAATGCGGGATGCAGACCGCTTACGGTGCAAATTTCTGTTACCTTCCGGGCTTTTGCTTCCGCCACCTTTTCTTCGATTTCTTTTCGGCCGAAATAAAAAAGATCATCATCTCCCGGTTTCCTCGAAAAACCACAGAACCCGCAGGAATTTACGCAATTATTGGTAACATTGATATTCTGGTTTCTGACATAGGTGACGGGATCGCCTGCCGTTTGTTCCCGCATTTGATCAGCAGCGGCGGCAATATCCCAGACATCACGACCTTTGGCCGTAAAGAGCAGAAGTGCCTCGGCCTCAGTCAGACGATGTCCGCCGAGTACATCTTCAAGAAGATTCCGGACGGTCACATCTATGCACCTGCCGGATTGCTGAAGTTGGCTTTGGGTATCATTGGTCTGGTTTTCCACCTTTGGTCTTAAGAAGATTCCTTCGGCGTTTTTTTATGGTGAAGGAATTATTTGCAGGACAAAACCTGCACGTTTCACTCTTTTCAGTCTGAAACGGATGTGGAAAGCAGTTTCTTCAATCAAAAAAAATAATCGATAAAAAAGATTTATTGATACAATGGTTCAGATGCTGCAGGAATCATGATTTTCACATGCGGGGTATTGAGTGATGAAACGATTCTGAACCGGGCCGCTGTCCGTCTCTTTGTTGATGGTACCGAATGCTGGTTCTGGTATTGTGTCTGGTGTGGATCATGGTATGAATGATCTATACTCGTTCTCATTTTTTTCAGGTTGTGCTTCTTCCTGACATTCCTTCGGAAAGCTCTTTTAATTCTTCTAATTCTTTTCCTATTCTGACACGAGCTTCAATATTCTCTACTAATCTGTCAAAAAGGTCCATGGAATTAGCTCCATAAGGGATTCCTGCATTAATGTTCTGTTCTTTCATTTTTTCACACGTCCAACATGTCAATATAAGGACATTTTAATTATCTTTATATTGACATATAATTGTCATTTTTTGTGTTAAGACTATATATAATTAATTCCAATATAAGGGGAAGATGGAAAAAATGGAAGTGACATCGAAATGTTATTCCGTTGCTGATAAGGTTGTCAGGAAAGGAACCGACACGAATGCTCGGGTTCATGTTCCTGTTTCGTGGCTGGGGAAAAAAGTCCGGCTGCTTCTCCTGGATCCCATTGACTCTGAAGAGTAAATAGAATCTTTTTTGGAAATATTGTTTAGGTTTTGTTTGTTTCTATGACCCATTATATGTCCGAGTTTCCGAATAACATATCCAGGTCCTTAATTGATGCTCCTGTAACTAGTGTCGAAACGCTATTCTCTCTGTAAAGAGATGAGTTATCTTACAGGGAAAATGCATGGTATCTCCAAAAATTACCGCCTGGCTGGATCTTACCCGTGTCCATTTTGCGATTGTCTGGCCCGTGCTTTTCTGCTCAGGTCTTGCCCTTGCCTTCTATAATTACGGCGGATTTTCCTGGTCGCTGACTATAACGGCGGCGTTCATCGGGCTTTTTGGCTTTATTGCCGGTCTGGTGCTCAATGACTATGTGGACCGGCATCTGGATCGGACAGAAACCCCGGATAATCCCCTGACCCGGTACTGGCGTCCGTTTGGAACCCGGCCCATTCCACAGGATCTGATCTCTTCTCGTCAGGCGTTTACGCTGTTTCTGGTGCTGGCCAGCGCTGCGACGGTGCTGATTGCAACGCTTCCTGCTCCCCATAGTGTCTATGTATTTGTCATCATGCTCTGGTCCTATGGCGTTGAGGTTTTCTACCAGATCAAAAAGCGGAATCAAAAGTTTCCGGTGGCACAGATCGTGGGTCGCACGGATTTAACGCTCTTCCCCATCGCTGGGTATCTCTGTGTTGGTCAGCTGGATATGACCGTGGTGCTCTTTGCGTTCTTTTTCTATCCCTTTGCCCTTGCTCATCTCGGCGTGAACGATCTTGCTGATATGGAAAGTGATCGTCTGCGGAAGATGAAGACAATCGGCGTTCTGTATGGTGCTGCCGGGTGTGTATGGTGGGTTGTCTTCTTTACGTTCTTGCATCTCGCTGCCGCGTCATTATTTGTGTATCACGTTATTCTGGTCGCACTGCCGGGTTTTCTCCTTGCGTTTATACTTCTTTGTGGTGCTCTGTATCTGCTCTGGCGTTCAAAGGACGCTGCCTCTGCGATGAAGGCGTTGCCCCTGTTTCACGCTGCCCTTTTTATTGAGGCTCTCTCGCTGATTCTTGCCACGGTCCTGTAGGGGTGGGACCACGCCGGGATCGTCATGCTCATATGCTTCGGATTCCGACAAATACAAAGCAATGTATGTTCTGCTATTCTCCGGCTCTCCCAGCGGGGCGATATCTCAGGAACTGATGACACGGTGTCTGGACCGATGCAAGACGTTTGAGACTGAGCTCGTCTGCCTGAACAAACCGTATTCTGATGCTCTGGTGGAAGAACACGTCCGGGAGAACGGTGTGCCTCACTGTGTGGTAGTGACAGGCGACGCTTTGGCTTCGGTTGAGGCAGAAGGACGGACGGTGCCGGTGCTGACCGTTGAGGCGTTTGCGGCGTACCGTATTTATCTGGCGGGGCCTCTGTTCTCCCGTGCCGAACAGGAATATAACCAAAATCTCGCGGCGAAGCTGAAGGACCGGTATTTTGATGTGTTTCTGCCGCAGGAAATAGGCGACACGGATGAAAACCGGGACTCCTACGAACACGAGACGATATTTTCGCGGAACATTCAGGCGATTTGCGACGCTGACATAATTCTGGCACTCATTGAAGGAGCTGATGCGGATTCGGGAACCTCGTGGGAGATGGGATATGCCTGGGGGATTGGTAAATCGGTTGTAGCGTTTCGGACCGATTTCAGGATGGTCGGGCGGCATGAACATGTGAACCTGATGCTTGAACAGAGTGCTGAAATTGCACGGGATGAAGAGCGACTTTTTGAGCTTCTTTCGCGAACCACGGCGCAGAATTTTGAATAACTGAGATGATGTCTCTTGTCGCCGAACCCCGGAGCCTCTTTTGAATACCTGGACGCTTGCGTTTGATACCGGCTGTGCTGCGTGGCGGGTCGCCGATAAAGCGCAGCAGATTCGGACTGCCACAGGTCTCTCTGCTGTGGATGATAAGGAGTGGCTGTTGCCGTTCTGCACGGTTCGTTCTCCAGTGGATGATATTGAAGCAATTTTCGAGGCTGTGGAAGAGGCATTTGATTCTTCAACATATATTCCTTTGATTTTGGCTGGATGGGATTACGCCCGGCAAAGAGATGGGTATGCGGTTTTGCTTCCCGGTACATTTTCTACGGAGACAGTGCTTTTTGAACTCTACTCTGCGCTGGCATCGTCTGGCTATGAGGTAGAGTGCTGTAACCCGGCACTTTCGCTGGTGGACGGTCTAAGCCCCAAACTATTTGGGCGCTCTTGTTATGCTCTGGACCTAAAGCCCGGTTTGTTTGATAGAATCAGGCTCTGGTTCTGTCGGGATAAAGAAAGGTTTCCTCACCACGTGAAACCACTCCTCCTGCCGGTGGATGCATTACATATCGTCCTTCTCAAAGACGATGAACCGGTCTGGTCCTGGTCGCTTCCGGGCAGGCGGGCCGGTTCTGATAATGGTATGGACGAGCTTCGGGCATATCGACTCAGCAGGGGTTTTGAAGGTCAATTGTCGGCTGCGAAGGGTCCGTTTGTGACGGCTGATCACCATTTCGGGCATACAGGGATTATTGATTTTTGTGCCCGGCCGTTCTGTTCCGGCGATGTTGATACGATGGATGCGGTGCTTACAGCGAACTGGAACGGGGTTGTTTCTCCTGATGATGAGGTCTGGTTCTTAGGGGATCTCACGCACAAAGCCGATCCTGAGACGGTCCGCCGGTATCTTGAGGGATTAAACGGCCGGATAGTTCCGGTCCGGGGCAACCACGACACGGCCTTTCCTGAGTGGCCGGAGAGCCGGGAGCTGAGCTGTGGTGATCTCAGGTTCTTCTGCATCCACAACCCAAAATATGCCCCGGCGGATTTTGATGGGTGGGTGCTTCATGGCCATACGCA
>Ga0222639_1001253_pt1 | contig 10845 bp, 9 predicted proteins | sample AntAcemetagen185_FD_179863 | JGI IMG/M metagenome (GOLD analysis project Ga0222639, IMG submission 179863) | Saline water microbial communities from Ace Lake, Antarctica - #185 | ecosystem: Environmental > Aquatic > Non-marine Saline and Alkaline > Saline | place: Antarctica: Ace Lake | collected...
AATTGCCGGGAAAGTTATAATATAAACATTTACAGTCCGTTTCAAGTCTGTAGTCACAGACAAGAAACTTCTTCGCAACGGCAACTAATCTTAGCGCAATACGTTGGGCAACATTCCCCACATCACGAAAACGAGATTAATTTCTCTTGCTAACGTGAAAATTTTAGGGAATTTTTAAAAATAATTGCAGTGAAAAATCAAGGAACTGACCATGAACAAAGAGGTACAGAGTAAAAACAACAAAATTTGACGTTAGTCTCAATTGAAAAAAAAATAAACAACATAAAACATTGATTTTAATTGAGAATAAGTCGAAAAAAAAATAATGTCGAATATTGAAAATAAAGGAGAACAAATTGACACGTCCAGACTTTTCGTACAATTCAACAAACCCGGATTCAATAAATTTTTCAACGGATAAAAAAGAAAATATTATCATTAACAAAAACTTAAATATTATGAGAGCATTTATGAGATTTACCGGAATCAGTGTAGCAATTCTTTGCTTCGTATTAACAAGTTATTCTCAAAACAAACCAAAAGCAACTTACATGGTTGGCAAATCAAAAGTGTCTGTTTGGGAAACGGAAAAACAAGGAGAATTTGGAAAGTTTACAACAAAAAATTTCAAAATTGAGAAAGTCTATAAAAAAGGAAAAGAATGGAAAACAACGAATTCATTCAATTTAACAGAATTACTCCAATTAAGAGCGGCGATTGACAAAGCAATTAACGAAGAAGGAGTAATAGTAAAAGAAACAGATAATCCAGAAAACAAAAAAACTGAACAAAAAGAAAAGTAGTTTGACAAATATAAAGTGGAATGAAAAAGTTACCGAATTGAATAAAAATCAATGTTGTTTGAGAACTAATTCAAAATCGACAACTATTTGTACAGTCTGGAATTGACTTTACTGAATTGAAAAAGATGAATAAACAACGTTGCCCAACAATGTATATAGTTTATGGCGGGTGAAGTGCTAAATATGAACATTTTAGATATAAATAAACATTGGTGCAAATTGAAAGATTTGTGTTCCAAAAACCGCCACAAACCATATACTGACCGTTGGGCGTCAGTTTGAGAAAAATGCAAACACAGAAGAAAAATGACCAAAAAATCACGAATTTTTTGTATATTTGTAATCTATGGACATTGATAAGATAATAGAACAAGACTTCATTATTGACAGGTTAACAAACTCAATTTTGAATACAATTTCAGGAGACAGTTTTTCCACAGAAGTTTCAATATTAACGAATAATGACCTTAAGTTTATCACTAAGAGAAAGGGATGGAATTTTAATTGGAAAGCAGAATTTAAAAATGAAAAAACAGAACAATACAAATTAACGATTGTAAACAATCCAGGTATTATTCAAGGACTTCTAAGCATTACAATTGAACAAGACCACATTTTTATGGATTTGTTGGAAAGTGCTCCATTTAACATTGGACAGAACAAACTTTATGAAGGTGTCGCTGGTAATTTAGTGGCATATGCATGCAAAGTATCATTTCAAAAAGGATTCGACGGGTTTGTTGCATTTACAGCAAAAACAAGACTCATAAAACACTACGAAAATACTTTAGGAGCATTTCATTTTAAAAACCAGAGAATGATTATTGACTCAAGAGCAGCAAAGAGACTGGTTGAAAAATATTTTAAAACACAATAAAATGGCACATATAAAAGAACCAGAAGGAGTAGATTTCCTAATACAGAGTCCTCCTCTAACTGATAAAGAAAGAAAAGAGATCAGTGAACTCATTAAGAAAATGAAGGCAAAGACTCCAAAAAGGATAATCATCAAAAAAAGAAAGACCAAGAAAGAACTTTCAGAATAAAAACCGAACGCCCAACAAACGCTAAAAATTAATTGCCGGGAAAGTTATAACATAAACATTTACAGTCCGTTTCAAGTCTGTAGTCACAGACAAGAAACTTCTTCGCAACGGCAACTAATCTTAGCGCAATACGTTGGCATTCATTGTAGAAATCCGTTTTCCACACAAAATTTCAGACTAAAAAATATTTACTAATTTTGAAGTTGACTTATTGAAAAGAAAATATGACAAAAGAAAATGCAATAAAACTATTTCAAGACAAACGAGTTCGTGTACATTGGGACGAAGAACAAGAAAAATGGTTTTTCTCAATAGTTGATATTATTGGTGTGCTAACCGGTAGCGTTAATTCAAATAATTATTGGAAAGTACTTAAAAGCAGACTCAAGAAAGAAGGAAGTGAGTTGGTTACAAATTGTAACCAACTGAAAATGGAATCGTCTGATGGAAAATATTACAAAACAGATGTTGCAGATACAGAACAACTTCTGCGATTAATTCAATCAATTCCTTCACCAAAAGCAGAGCCATTTAAAATCTGGTTGGCAAAAGTAGGATATGAACGAATTGAAGAAACCGAAGATCCAGAACTTGCATTTGACAGAGCAATGGGAACATATCTTAAAAAGGGATATTCAAAAAATTGGATTAATCAACGAATAAAAAGCATTGAAGTCAGAAAAGATTTAACTGATGAATGGGAATTACGTGGAGTAAAAAAAGGATTGGAATATGCAATTTTAACTGATGAAATTACTCAGGCATGGACTGGACTTAACACAAAACAATACAAAAATCTCAAAGACTTAAAGAAAGAAAATCTTCGAGACAATATGACTAATTTAGAATTAGTTTTAAACATGTTAGCAGAGACATCAACAACTGAATTATCAAAAGATCAAAAACCAAAAACATTAAACGAAAACAGAAATGTTGCAAGAAAAGGTGGCTCGGTCGCAGGTGTCGCTAGAAAGGATTTAGAAAAGAAACTCGGAAAAAGTGTCATTAGCCCTCTTAATGCAAAGGAATTAAAACAAAAAAAAGATAACAAAAAGATTGAAGAATAAACAACGAAATGCCAACAAAAAATATAGTACATTTGGCAGATAGTACTAAATATGAGGTCATTAGCAATAAATATAATTAGTAGCAGTTTGAAAGTGAAGCGTTTCAAAATGCCAAACGTACCATATTCAAACCGTTATGCACTATGCCGTGAGACATCACATTACTCAAAACAATAACCGTTAAAAATACAAGACATGAAAAAACTAGCTCTATTAACAATTTTAATTGGAATAATCCATATTACTGTAATATCCCAAGGATGCCTACCAGAAGGAATTACTTTTTCTTCACAAACACAAATTGACAGTTTCCCAATAAACTTTCCTGGATGCTACGAGATTGAGGGACAAGTTATAATTAGCGGGGATAATATTGTAAACCTTGATAGTTTATATGGGATTATTTCGGTTGGTGACAACCTATCAATTATTAATAATAGTTCGTTGAATAGTTTGCACGGTCTAAATAATTTAAACGTCGTATATGGTCATATAAATATAAAGGGAAATAGTATTCTTCAGAACCTTACCGGATTCGAATCGCTTGATTCTATAATGCAGAACATATCCATTGGTGGTTATCCTGAAGAGGGGAATCCTTCAATTAAAAATTTAGAAGGTTTGGGTAATTTAATTTATATTGGTGGCAACATGAAAGTTCATAATTGTGACAGTCTAACATCACTGTACGGCATTTACAGTCTTACAAGCATTAATGGTAGGCTAGAAATATTTAATAATGATCAACTTGCTTCCTTACTTGGACTTGAAAATATTACTGATGCATCAGACATTTCTATTCTAAGCAATATTATACTTAGTAACTTATCAGGTCTTAATAATGTTGAATCAATTACAAACACACTTTCAGTACAATGGAATTCTGCCCTAACTAGCTTATCTGGGATGGGGCATTTAGACTCAATAGGTGACTTGCGCATTATTGATAATGAAAGGTTAAAGAGCCTAGCAGGCTTAGAAGACTTGTCACACATTGCAGAAGGAGTTTTTATTTCAGCAAATGATTCTTTGATTAACTTAGTTGGATTTCCAATTATTGAAAATTTATTTGGAACATTAAATATCTCAGCAAATCATGCCCTCAATAATCTAGAAGGTTTAGAACATTTGCAAACAATTGATGGTAATCTTTATATAGGTTCAATTACTTCAGAGGGAAATAATTCATTAATAGATTTAACAGGACTGGAAAACTTAGAATTTATAAATGGTGACTTTGTTATTTTGGACAATTACATACTAAACGACTTGTCTGCACTACAGCAGTTAACTCAGATTAATGGCAATTTAGCGATTTATGATAATTATTCACTAGTAAATCTTGAAGGTATTGATAATATCGATTACAGTTCAATAAACTGGGTATCGATTAAGGATAATCCTAATTTATCAAATTGTGCAATAAAAAGTATATGTAATCATCTTGCAGACACACTTGGATACAATCGTATAGAATATAATGCAAATGGGTGCAATAACATAAGTGAAGTAGAAGAAGCATGTTTGGTTGGTATTACTGAAAATGACATTAAGTCAGAATTTAAAATCTATCCAAATCCAGCAAAAAGGAATATTTCAATTTCAAGTACAAACAGTACATCTATAGACTTTGTAACTATCTACAATCAACTTGGACAAGAAGTACTACACCAGACTTATACAACCAAGAGAATTGATATTTCACAACTTAATCAAGGACTTTTTATACTAGAAATACACTCAAACAAATTAAAAATCAGAAAGAAATTAATAATTGAATAATAAGGCACAAGTGCATAACAAACGCTCATAAATAATTGCCGTGACAATTAAATATTCAACATTTGTAATACGTTTCAAGTCTGGCAAAACCAGACAAGAAACTGCTTCGCAAGCGGCAACTATTCATAGCGCAGTACGTTGTGTGCCATAAAAACGAACGAAACAGAATAAACTAAATGGATTGGATAATACTAAATTTGATAACGAATAAACGAAATAATAAATTGATTTATGGATTTCTGTTTGGTATAATAATATTGGATTTTCTCAATGACCAAATTGGATTTTTAAATGAAAAATATTTGTTTATCGACTTCTCATTGTGCGCAGTTGGACTATTAATTATTAAAGGAATTTTGGATTATTGGTACAGAAATTTATATCGGAAAAATCAGCAAATACTTGATAATATAAATCAGTTGTCTCGAACTGGAAATTATTCAAAAATGATTGAACAAGCCCAATTTGTAAAAATTATAAAACCTCAATTATCAGAAAAAACTTATTGGACTGGGTTTGCAAATGTATATCTAAAAAAACCACAGATAGCCCTTCAGGAATTCGACTTAATTGAAACGGACTATCAAAATTTTAGCGGATTCTTTTATCATAAAGGTTTGGCGCTTATTGATTCTGGAAACATTGAAAAGTCAATTGAATACTTAACACGTGCGGTTGAATTAGAAAAGACTTGGCAGAATTTTGACCAAAGAGGTGTTGCCTACATGAATATTGACAAATTAAATGAGGCTGAAAATGACCTGCGAAAATCTATAGAATTAAAAGAGGAATCTTCAAATACATGTAACCTTGGAGTGCTTTTAGATAAAAAAGGACAACATAAGGAAGCATTCGAGTTTTATAACCGGTCGATTGAGATAAACTCTGATAATCCAAATGCCTTTTATAATCGAGCGTTAGCGAATTATTATTTGGAGAATTATCAAGATTCAATAACAGATAACACAAAAACTATTGAATTTGAATCTGAAAGACATTGGGCATATTACAATAGAGCATTATCCAAACAAAAGATTAATAAATTTGAATCTGCTATTAACGATTTTGATTTGGCTAAAAAATTAGGCAATAACTATAATTATTTATATTTAAATCGTGGATTTTGCAAATGCGAATTTGGTGATATTTCAAACGGTTTGATTGATTTGAAAAAAGCAAAGGAACTTGATTGCAAAGAAGCAAAGGAACAGATTAAAAAGTATGATAAACAATAAATTACGGCACACAACAATATATATAGTTTATGGCGGGTGAAGTGCTAAATATGAGCATTTTAGCAATAAATAAACATCGGCGTAAGTTGAAAGATTTGTGTTTCAAAACCGCCACAAAACCATATACTTAACGTTGTGGGTAATTGTGACTTCCATCTAACAATTAATAATGATCAATTCATAGATTAATAAAATTAAGTGAAATGAAAAATCAATTTATACTTATATGCATTGGAATTATTATTAACCTTTCATTATTAGGTCAATCTCTAGTTTTTGAGAAAGTATTTGATTGGACATCAAAAGACCAAATAATTGATTTCATACCAACAGAAGATCAAGGATTCGCTATGCTTGGACAAAGTGGTAGTAATCTATTTGTTATGAAACTTGACACAATTGGCGATTTAGTGTGGAAAAATAATATTGGGGTTGTGAATATCCATACATGGCACACATGGTTTTACCAAATAATCCAATCTCAAAACTCAGATTTAATAGTAGTCGGTCGTTATCTGAGTGATGCAATACTTTTAAGATTGAGTAGTTCCGGTGATTCAATATCAAGTATTTTATATCCTTATCTTATTGACGACAACTCTTTTATAGGGGTTGTTGAACTAGATAATTATGACCTTATAATCTCTGAGAGGAGAGAACAAGATAACGGAAATTACCCTCCTAGAGTTTACCTAAGGGGATTCAGTGCGGCAGGAAATCTAAAATGGTCAAAAGAAATTGGAGATGAACATTATCCGTTCAATATGATATTAACAGAGGATTACAATATTGTAACGACTGGATTATGGGAATGGTATGGCCCCAGAATATGGGTTTCAAAATATGACACATTAGGAAACCAATTATCTGATATTATTCTGAACTCTTCAAGAGGAAATCAAATAATAGAATCATCCGATGGATATTATTATTCAGCTGTAGATGGTTACTCCTCAAGTGGAGATTACAAAGCAATAAAATTAGACTCTGATTGTAATGTAGAATGGAAGCTCAATAATTATAATGGATCAAATTATTACGCCAATACAATTTGTCAATTAGAACCTAATCGATTTGCAATAGGTGGTGCTGTTCAAAATAACGTGGACATACTAATATTCAATGAGAATGGAGATTCGATTTCATCATTTATCTATGATGATTACTATACTTATTCTGTTGAAAGAATATTCACCGATCAGACTAATTTAACAATTGGCAGTACTATAATATCTAATAATAATAACTCCATATTGGTGCTCCAGATTTCCTTAGACTCTTTATATACTTCGATCAATACAAACAGTGTTCAATCAAATAAAATAGAACCTGCCATATTTCCAAATCCTGCCACTTCAATAATTGACTTAAGCGATTATAAAGTTTTAGGAATATTGACCAAGGTTCTTATTTTTAATATAAACGGAGAATTACAATTAATTGAATCTTTTGAATCAGGAGATAACTTAAGAATTAATATTGATTCATTAAGAGATGGTTATTATATTGCTAAAATTATCACAGAAAATAAAACCTATTACGACAAGTTTATAAAAAAATAAAAACAACTACCCACAACAACAAATATAATGCATGCCGCGGTTAGTAGCACCCAGAAAATGAATTGCAAATTTGAAATTAAGGAAAACAAAGAAAACTTATTGAATAAAATGCGGCACGCATCATATTCAAACCGTTATGCAAAATGCAAAATCAAACCATAAGATATTATACAATATGAAAAAAATTACACTATTAATTATTATTATTCTTTCAATACAGATTCATGGTATTACCCAATCATGTTTACCAAATGGCATTAGTTTTTTTACACAAGAATCAATCGACAATTTTTCTTCAAATTACCCAACTTGTACTGAAATTGAAGGGGATATTTGGATTACTGGCGATAACATTACGAATCTTGATGGGCTAAATGTTTTGACTATAATTAGAGGATCACTTGAATTGGATTTTTGTAATACTCCTATTTCATTATCAGGTTTAATAAATCTTACATCAATAGGTGAAGATCTTAATTTTTATAACAACTCAGGACTTATTTCGCTTGCAGGTCTTGAAAACCTAACGATAATCGGTAGAGATCTTAATATTTATGAATGTTATAATTTAACTAGTTTATCAGGTTTACAAAACCTTACATCCATTGGTAGGGATGTAGCTGTTATGAGAAGCAATCTTGATAGCTTAACAGGACTTAATAAATTATCTTCAATTGGAGGTGACTTATGGGTAATTCAAACAGCTCTAAAAAATTTGGAAGGCCTTGATGGACTAATCTGTATTGGTGGAGACTTTCATCTAAAATCTAATAGCTCTCTAGTAGATTTAGCAGGAATTTCTAATTTAACCAATATTGGAGGAGACCTAGTTTTTGGTCCATATCAAGGTTATCAAAGTAACACATCTCTTATCAATCTTTCAGGATTAGGCAATTTAGTTTCAATAAGTGGTGATCTTAAAATTGAGGAGAATAATGCACTAATCAATTTGTCAGGATTAGATAATTTAAGGAATATTGGTGGACAGCTTTGGCTTAAAGAAAATGAAGTATTAACTAGTTTAAATGGGCTAAATAATTTAGACACAATTTATCATGGCATGTATTTGATACATAATGAGGTAATCACAAACATTTCAGCTTTAGAAAAGTTGACAGTATTAGGATACATATGGATACAGTATTCAAATCACTTAAAAAGTCTGGCTGGTATCGAGAATGTAAATCCAGCATTAATATACAAAATATTACTGACTGATAATGATTCATTATCCACATGTGAAGTGGAGAGTGTATGCAGCTATTTAGAATTACCAGATGCACAAACTACTATTATGAATAACGCTCAAGGCTGTAGTAGTAAGACTGAGATTGAATTAGCATGTGAGTCTGCTGACATTCAAGACCTTTTCAATAATTCATATTTTACAATTTCACCAAATCCAGCAAAGAATGAGTTTTTTGTTTCAAGCAAGGAAGGAGATATAATAAATGAAATAAATATTTATAATCAAATTGGTCAAAAGGTATTACAAGAAAAAGATAAAATGCAGAAGGTAGACATTTCTATGCTTAGTAATGGGTTGTATATAGTAGAAATAGTGTCAAATAATAAAATACGACAGAAACTAATAATTAATAAATAAAAAGCACTTTGCATAACAAAAGTTATGCTAAAGATCAAATTTAAACTAAATCTATAAAAAACATGAAAAAAATTATTTTATTAATCTTATTTGTACTATTTATAAGTATAAATTTTATTTCATCTCAATCATGCTTACCTTCGGGAATAGTTTTTCAGACTCAGAATGAAATCGACAATTTTCAAACTGATTATCCTGGATGTAGTGAAATTGAAGGATATGTTCGAGTTGAAGGACAAGACATTACAAATCTTGATGGATTAAGTGTTATTACGTCTATTGGCGGCGATTATTTAGATATTGCAAATAACCCAGTTCTAACTGATTTGAATGGATTAGCGAACTTAATAGCTGTTAGTGGTACAATTATGTTAGTAGATAACCCTTCTCTAACTAGTCTGAGCGGATTAGCGAATCTTTCCTCTGCAGGTGATATTGAGATACGAAATAATCCAGTATTAAGCAGTTTCTATGGGCTAGAAGGTATAACAACTATCGAAGGGTTTATTAGGTTAGAATACAACCCATTGCCAACTAATTTAAATGGATTTAATGGTTTAATAACTGTAGGTGAACATTTGGAAATTGTGGAAAATGCTAACCTTATAAACCTAATTGGATTAGAAGAATTAGTCACTGTAAATGGTGAACTAATTGTAGCTCAAAATGATGCTTTAATAAGTCTTGAAGGTCTAAATTCCCTTAGTTCTGTAGGATCTGGTCTAATTTTCTCAGGTAATATCTCTTTAAATAATTGTGAAAGCCTAAATCAATTATCAACTGTTGGGGGAGTATTACAATTTAATAAGAATTATAGTATTACTTCATTATCTGGATTAGAATTATTAACAACAATTGGCTCCTATCTTTTGATAAATGAAAATATCGAGTTAATTAATTTAAATGGACTTAATAATTTAACAACAATTGGAGGTAAACTTCACATTAGAAAAAATTACAAATTAGAAAACATTTCAGTTTTAACCTCTATCAATACGATAGATGGACTATTGCTAATAGATGACAACTCAGAATTAACATCATTAATAGGAATTGAAAATATTAATCCAAATACAATTGACAGCATTTCAATAATTAACAATTTAGTATTGTCAACATGTGAAGTTCAAAGTGTTTGTGATTTTCTTTCAAGCTCAATCACCTCGGTTAATATACATGATAATGCGTTGGGTTGTAACAGTAAAAATGAAGTAGAATTAGCCTGTTTAGCAGGAATAGTCAATAATGCAAGTGAATTTAAGATTGTAATCCACCCAAATCCAGCCCTCGATAATATTCACATAATAAATGAAAAAGGAATCAAACTTGATGAAATAAGCATATATAATACATTCGGACAAAGAGCATTAAATGTTACAGAAGTTATTGATATCATCGATGTTTCAAATCTTGAAGCTGGGTTTTATATTATTGAAATAGTAGCAGACAAAAGGAAATTAAACAAGAAATTAATAATTCAATAATAAAGCACTTTGCATAACAAAAGCTAATAAATAATTGCCGTGACAATTATTAATTCAACATTTGTAATCCGTTTCAAGTCTAGTAAAACCAGACAAGAAACTGCTTCGCTAGCGGCAACTATTCATAGCGCAGACGTTAGCTGCAATGGAGGATAATTCATACCATCTAGACTGATTCACAGGAAATTAGGGGTGCTAAGTATGACAGAGCTGACATTGTAAAACTTTGAAGATTAGAATGATTATATTCTAATCAAAAA
>Ga0222639_1001255_pt1 | contig 10840 bp, 10 predicted proteins | sample AntAcemetagen185_FD_179863 | JGI IMG/M metagenome (GOLD analysis project Ga0222639, IMG submission 179863) | Saline water microbial communities from Ace Lake, Antarctica - #185 | ecosystem: Environmental > Aquatic > Non-marine Saline and Alkaline > Saline | place: Antarctica: Ace Lake...
GAATTATTCAATTAGGGAATTATTTGGTAAAGAAACAAAAAAAGAATGGTCTTGATCTAAATATTTTTATTAGCCATACTCATTGGGATCATATTTTAGGATTACCTTTTTTTAAGCCGGCTTTTTATTCAAATAATAACATTACTTTTTATTCACCAATTCCCAATTTGGAAGAAAGATTGATATTACAACAAAATCCAAAATATTTTCCTATTTCTTTGGATTTATATCCGGCTACGAAAAAGTTTGTCCAATTAGAAAAAAATGGAACAATAGAAGTTAATGGTGTTAAAATTGAAAATATTTTACAATATCATCCGGGAAGTTCTTACGGATATCGAATAATGAGTAATGGAAAGACAGTTGTATATTCAACAGATAGCGAACATAAACACAGAAAAAATGAACAGAATGGAAAATTTATTGATTTTTTCAAAGATGCAGACATTTTAATTTTTGATGCTCAATATACATTAGAAGAAACAATAAATAAAAGAGATTGGGGACATAGTTCTGCTTTGACTGGAATTGATCTTGCAATAAGATCTAATGTTAAAAAACTTGTTTTATTCCATCACGAACCGGACAATAATGATGAAATGATACATAAAATATTAAAAAAATCCACTAAATATAAACAAAAAAAATATCCGAATTCTAGTTTAGAAGTATTACTTGCCTACGAAGGAATGGAAATAGATTTATAAATTATCTACTGCTTTCTTTATTTTTTTAAGAACTGCTTCAATTATTGATCGTGGATAACCAATATTTATTCGTTGAAAACCTTCGCCACCTGGTCCGAAAGAAGGCCCGTCATTCAAGCCGATTTTTGCCTTTTGAATGAAAAAGTTTTTTAATTCTTTGTTAGATAAATTTAAATTTCTACAATCAAGCCACATAAGATAAGTCGCATCCGGAACTATTACTTTAATTTTGGGAATATTATCTTGAAAATAATCTACAACGAAATTTATATTTTCTTTTAAATAGATCAATAATTGTTTTAACCACTTTTCACCATAAGTGTAAGCAGATTCCAATGCGATGTTCCCGAAAATATTCCCATAATGTATATGAAGATTATGAAGTAAATGATTAAATTTGTTTCTAATTTCTTCATTTTGTATTATTAATACTGAGCTGGACAATCCTGCGAGATTAAATGTTTTACTTGGTGCCATGCAGGTAATTGTATTATTGGCAATTGCAGGCGATAGTGAAGAAATTGGAATATGCGTTTTTTCATAAACCATATCTGAATGTATTTCATCCGAAACAAGTAATACATTATTTTCTACACATAAATTTCCTAATTTCAGTAAATCATCTCTATTCCAAACCATACCGCCGGGATTATGAGGATTACAAAATATTAGCATTTTTACATCATTCTTTATTTTCTTTTCCAAATCATCGAAATCAATTTGATATTTTCCATTTTCTAATTTCAATTGATTATTAATAATTTGTCGATCATTCTCTTGAACTGCTGCGGAAAATAAATGATAAACAGGTGGTTGAATAATTATTTTATCTTTTGGATTTGTGAAAGCTAAAACTGCCATATTTATAGCTGGAACAACACCCGGACTGGAAGTTATCCAATCTTTTTTTATATCCCAATTGTGTCTGTTTTTCATCCAGTTAATAATTGAATTGTAATATGAATCCGGTTTAGTTGAATATCCGAAAATATGATGTTCAATCCTTTTTCTAAGTGAATTCACGATAAAATCAGGTGTCTCAAAATCCATATCAGCTACCCACATTGGTAGAATATTATCGGTACCAAACATCTCTTTTGACATGTCATATTTCGCTGAATTTGTATTTTTTCTGTTAACTATTTTGTCAAAATTATACTTCATTTTTTCGATCTTTATTAAATGCTTTTTATGTTTTTAATATAATCAGGATCCGGATATGCACCGATGCCAATAATATCATCGGGAAATTCAACCATTCCTTTATTGATGGTAACACCTCCAATTATCGGTTCGTCAATGTGTCCGATATTTGCATCTAAATCAAAAAATTTAACTACCGGATTAGCCATTGCGAAATGAGAAAAAGCCGTGTTGCCGAGACCGGATTCCGACATGCATCCAACCATACAGGTAATATTTGCTGCTTCACAAATATTTGCAATTGCAGTTCCATTATAAATTCCGCCGGATTTTGATAATTTTATATTTATATATGGTGCAGCTTGATATTTTATTACTTCTAATGCATCGGTAGGAGTGAAGACAGATTCATCAGCCATTATTGGAATTGAAGAATGCTGATTAATGTATCTCATTCCGTCAAGATCTTTTGCTTTTAATGGTTGTTCACAAATTTCGATATCAAGTTCTTCTATTTTTTTCAATGATTTTACAGCAGTAACTCTGTCCCAACCTTGATTTGCATCAATTCTAATTTTCACATTATCACCAACTGCTTTTCTAATATTTCTTAGTCGTTGAATATCTTCTTCTTCAGAAATTCCAACTTTTGTTTTAATTATTCTAAATCCCTGTTCAACAATTTCCAATGCTTGCTCTCCGGCTTTATCCACATCGCCGATTCCAATTGTATTATCGGTTTCCATTGGTCGTTTGCTTCCACCTAAAAAAGCATAAAGTGGGAGGTTAGCTGATTTTGAAGCTATATCGTATAATGCCATGTCAAAGGCACTTCTGATAGTAGAATTATTTGGTAAATATGCGTTCATTTGATGAATTAAGTCGGTATAGTGTAATGGGTTTTTTCCAATAAATAATTCTCGCAATTCTTTTGCGGCTGCAAAATTTATCGATTGGGTTTCGCCGACGATTGCTCTAAATGGACTTGCTTCACCCCAACCATCTAAATCCGTATTTGTAATAATATGTATTAACACATTTTTAGGGCCGGATATCGTCATTGTAGCAATTTTCAAGTCATGTTCTGCTTTGATATTTAATGGATATATTTTAATGTCTCTGATCTTTACATTTGCTGGATTTTTTGTCATTTGAATTTGCCTCTTGGTTATGTTATTTTTACTTGTATAAGTTATCAATTATTTTGATGATTATCAAATGTAAAAAGGAATTATGAAAACTAACTACTATAAATACAAAGAATATCACAGAGTACACAAAAAATAATAAACGAAATATAAATTATAAGCATTGAAACACATTTGAGATATTAGTGAAATTCATTACAATATTATTACAAAAAAGCGGAAGAGCCGGGATTTGAACCCGGGATACCGTTCAACACGATATACACGATTTCCAATCGTGCTCCTTCAGCCACTCGGACACTCTTCCAAATATTGATAATGGAAACATAAATCGTCCATTACTTTGCTCTCAAATACCTCCAAATATAAATAATATTATTAACAAATCAACAAAATATTTTAGTATTTTTTATTTTACCTTTTTATCCTTACATTTAACAGTTTTTGAAAGTATTCTTATTAAACTTATGGAGAAATAATGAATGACATACTAATTACAAATCCTTTTGGACTGCTAGCGGTATTATTAGCTATACCGGCGGCAATATTTATATTAAAATCGCATACGAAGTTTGGTAAAAAATTGTTTGGTGTGGTACCGGCTTTAGTTTTTGCTTATTTTATACCAACACTTTTAACATTTTTTGATATTATTCCTCCAGAGTCGATTATTTACAGTAAAATTAAGACATTTGTACTTCCGGCAAGTTTATTACTATTGACATTAGCAGTTGATATTCACGGAATCATGAAATTAGGTAGCAAAGCATTAATCATGTTTTTGACAGGAACATTTGGTGTTGTAATTGGTGGTCCGATTTCTCTATTGATTTTTAGAAATCATTTACCGGCGGAAATTTGGCGAGGAATGTCCGCTTTAGCCGGTTCTTGGATTGGTGGTGGTGCTAATTTTATTGCTATTGGTCAATCGGTAAATACTTCGGCGGAAATGATGGGAATGATGGTCGTGATTGATGTTGTAGCAGCTAATCTTCTTACTGGAGCATTATTATTTTTTGCCGGTAAATATGAGAAAATTGATAAGAAATTGGGAGCAGATAATTCGGCTATCATAGAATTAAAAGATAAGGTGGTTGCCTTTCGAAAAAAAGCAATGCGTGTTGCCTCAACTACAGATTATATGGTTTTATTTGCCTTAGCTTTTGGTGGATCATTTATCGCATTCAAATTGGGAAATCTTCTACCGGAAATAGGAGAAATCATTTCGCATTCAACTTGGAAGGTAATTATTATTACAAGTATGGGAGTGGCTTTTTCATTTACGAGAATAAAAAATTATGAAGGTGCAGGTGCATCTAAATTAGGTACAGTTATGTTATATCTACTAATTGGAGTTATTGGAGCGAGTGCCGATTTAAAAGCGATATTTGAATATCCAATGCTCTTTGCAATGAGTTTGACTTGGATTTCAATTCATGTTATTTTAATGCTTGGTATGATGAAATTGATAAAAGCACCGTTGTTTTTTATGGCAGTTGGTTCGCAAGCAAATATTGGTGGAGCTGCTTCTGCTCCAATAGTTGCTTCTGCTTTTCATCCGGCTTTGGCCTCTGTTGGCGTGATGTTAGGAATTGCCGGATATGTACTTGGAACTTATGCAGCTTTAATTTGTGCTACTTTGTTGCAATTGGTACATTAGGGAAACGGATAAGAGAAAATGGAAATTGTAAGTTAGAAATTAAAATTTAGAATAAAAAAGGAATAGAACATGATTTATATTATTTCTACAATTGTTGTTTTAGGAATATTGGTTTTCATTCATGAATTTGGGCATTTCATTGCTGCAAAAATAGTTGGTATCAGAGTTGAAAAATTTTCGCTTGGTTTCCCTCCAAAAATAGTTGGAAAAAAGATTGGTGAAACTGAATATTGTCTCTCTTGGATTCCACTTGGTGGATATGTGAAATTATCCGGCATGATAGATGAAAGTATGGATAAAAATTATATTAAAAAGCCGATTGAATCTTATGAATATAGAGGGAAAAAGTGGTGGCAAAAGATATTTGTAACAAGTGCCGGTGTTATAATGAATTTATTATTGGCAATATTTATTTTCACAATATTTACATTTAAAACGGGCGTTCCGGATATAAGTAACGATCCGATAATTAGTAGGATTGCCAAAGGAATGCCGGCAGCAGAAGCTGGTTTACAGAGCGGTGATATGATCATATCTGTTAATGGGAATAAAATAGAAAAATGGGAAGATATGTCAGAAATAATTCACAATCTCGCCGGTAAGGAAATTTCTTTGAAATATGAAAGGTCTAATGAAGTTAAATCTGTAAAGTTAACCCCGATATTACAACAAACAGTGGTAGACGGCTCAATTAAAAAAGTTGGTTTGATAGGAATATCTGGTAAAGTTGATTATCATTCTGCGAGTTTTGGTGAAGCAATTTCATCAGGATTTAAAACGACTTATTTTTGGTTTAAATTAACAGTTTCCTCACTGGGAATGCTAATCAAAGGAGAAGAAAGTGTTAAAAATGTTGGTGGATTAATTATGATAGGTAAATTAGCCGGTGAATCGGCTAAAAGTGGAATGATGTCTCTGTTTTCTTTGATTGCAATATTAAGCGTTAATCTTGCTTTTATAAATATTTTACCAATTCCAGCTTTGGATGGGGGGCATATTATTATTGCAATAATAGAGGGAATTATCGGTAAAGAATTAAATATTAAAGTAAAAATGGCAATTCAGCAGATTGGAACTTTTCTATTGTTAGGATTAATTGTATTGGTAATGATAAATGATGTTTTGAGATTATTTGGATAAAATTAGAAGTTATCAAGGATATCAGTGTAGTAGTAATATTTTTGTAGGCCACAATGAACATTGTTGAATTTATTGTGTTAGCTATTGGAGAATATCTGATTGTTGAAAAAAAATCGTCTAAAATTAAAATTGTTTCTAAGATGTTGTATAAAGAATCACAAATAAGTATTTGGTGATAACAAAATATTTATGTATTTTATCAAGATGTAAAATTGAGGGAAATTAGCCGTTGTGATAATATAGAGGTATTTGTAGATTAAAAAAATGAAATTATGTATAATAACAGTTATGAAGAAAAAAAAGATAAGAGGATAAATTGAAGGAAAATCAAAAAAAATCGAGTAATAATTCTATAATTTGGGATCATAAAATATTTAAAGTATATAATAATGATATAGATATAAAAAAATTAGAGGAAGATTTTTTTTCTGATGATATAAATCATATCTTTGTAGATGATATCCAAGACGAATATGAAATGTTAACATTTAATGGCTGGAAATATAGTTTTGGTTTTACATTAGATGACAATTCTTTTTATTTGATTTATGATAAGCCAATTGATGAGAATTTGTAATAGTTAAATGATCAAACAATATAAAAATAATCAATTTTAGATAGTTGTAAAATTAACAAATAATGGAAAATAAAATTATTGAGGGAAATAAAAATCTACCAAAGCATATTGCTATAATAATGGATGGCAATGGGCGATGGGCAAGTAAAAGAAAATTACCTCGTGTTGCCGGACATCAAGAGGGAATTAATTCTGTTAGAGAAATAGTAAAATTAAGTGGTGAAATTGGTATAAAATATTTGACATTATATACATTTTCCAAAGAAAATTGGCAACGACCGATAATTGAAGTAAATGCACTAATGAAGTTGCTATCTCGGACAATAAAAAAGGAAATAAATGAATTAGACAGGAACAATGTAAGGTTACAGATCATTGGAAATATTAGTGAGATTCCTAAAACGACGAGAGAAGATTTATTAAAAGGAGTTGAAAAGACGAAAAACAATACTGGATTGACGTTGATTCTTGCATTAAGTTATGGAAGCAGAGAGGAAATATTAAATGCTGTAAAACAAATTGCTAAAGAAGTTGAAATGGGGAAATATTCATCAGAAGATATTTGTGAGAAAACAATAATCAATAAATTATATACAAAAAATATTCCCGATCCTGATCTGGTCATCAGGACAAGTGGAGAATTTAGAATAAGCAATTTCTTATTATGGCAATCGGCATATTCGGAATATTACATTACATCAGTATATTGGCCGGCATTTAGGAAAGAGGAATATCTTAAGGCAATAGGCAATTATTTAAATAGAGAACGAAGATTCGGTAAAACAAGTAAACAAATTAAGTAAAAAGAGAAAGAAAAAATAGTGATAATGTTTAAAAAAATGGGAAAAATTAAGAAATTTTTATTTATTTTTATACTTTTAGTGTTGCATGTAATATTTTTTACTAATGGCGGATTTGCTCAGTCACAAAAAATTAAGGTATTAAATGTAAGTGTAGAAGGTGCTAAAACAGCATCTACACAAATTATTAAAGTAAATTCAGGATTTGTTTCAGGTGCAGAATTAACAGGTGAAGATATTCAAAATGGGATTAAAAAACTTTGGCAATTAGGATTGTTTAGTGATATAAAAGTTATTATTGATAAAGAAACAACAAATGGTGTTTACCTAATTGTAAAAGTGGCAGAATACCCACGATTAAATGAAATAAAATATAATGGTAATAAGAAATACAAAACCAAGGAAATCAAAGAAGATATTTCATTATTCAGAGGGCAAATAATAACTCCGCATTTAATTAACAAATCTGTTAGGAAGATAAAAGAAAAATATGATGAAGACGGGTTTTATAATGCAAAAATAGATGTATCAACAGAAAATGTTGATGAAAAAGGGAATAAAATAAATATTATTTTTGATATAGAAGAAGGCAGCAAAGTAAAAATTAAAGATATTGAAATTATTGGTAATAAAATTTTTAGTGATTTTCGTTTAAAGTTACTTGTCCTTAAAGGCACAAATCAAACAGGATGGTATAAATTATTTTTTGGTGGAAAATTTGACAAGGAAAAATTCAAGGAAGATAAAAATAAATTATTAAAACTTTATCGAGATCATGGCTATCGTGATATAAGAATTATAAAAGATAAAGTTGAATTAAGCAAAGATAAAAAGAAATTAACCATTAAAATTTATCTTAAAGAGGGACCAAAATATTATTATGGTGATGTTTCAGTTGAAGGTAATGAAAAATATAATACTGATTTTTTAATAAATAATTTGAAAAATACCGGAATAGATAGGGGAGAAGAATTTAAAGAAGATGATTTCGAAGCAGCAATTGATGCCAGAATTAGAAGTATTTATATGGATACAGGATATTTATATGCAGAGATAGTATCGGAATTAAAGCCAATTGGGAAGGACACTTTAAATGTAAAAATACAAATCACAGAAAATCAAATAGTGAAAATAAGAAATATTAATATTGTGGGCAACGATAGGACTCGAGATTATGTAATTCGAAGAGAATTAAAGGTATTTCCTGGAGATATTTTTAATCGTGAAAGGTTAATACGATCTCAAAGGGAAGCTTATATGCTTAATTATTTCCAAGATGTTCAGCCGGAGATTTTACCGTATGATGAAGAACATGTTGATTTAGAAGTTTCTGTAAAAGAAAAATCAAGTGATAGGATCAATGCCTCTATCGGATACAGCGAAATGAATGGTTTTATCGGAAGTGTTGGAGTTGATATAAATAATTTAGGTGGGAGAGGGCAGCAATTATCAACACAATATAGTCGTTCTTATTCATATCAAAATGTCAGTGTTGGCTTTACAGACCATGGTTTTTGGGACGTCCGAATTTAGTGGGAGCAAGTTTTTATTATTCTGAACGGAACAAAACGGACAGATATTATCAACCCTATAATAGTGACATTATTGGAGTGTCATTGCGGTTTGGTAGAAGATTTAGATGGCCTGATAGTTATTTCAGAGGTAATTGGAGTATAGCAGTATCGAGAAAAAAATATTCAGATATTGACGAAAGTTCTGTTTATGAAAAATATTTACAAGAAGGTCAAAAAACAAAGGAAAGAAGTTTTACTCAGATAATATCAAGAAATAGTAGAAGTCATCCGGAATTTCCTCAAGATGGTTCGTCAATAAGTTTAATTACAAAAATTTCCGGATTATTAGGTGGTGATGAAAATTTTGTAAAAAATCAATTTAAAATAGAATGGTGGACACCAATTGTGAAAAATTTGGTGTTTTATCAAAATTTGGAGATGGGATTATTAAATGCATTTGATAAGAACTCAATTATTCCATATCAAGAATATTTTCAAATGGGTGGAATAAGTATGGTTGATTATGTTACTTCATTAAGAGGATATCAAGATCAATCAGTAGGCCCCCCATTATCAAATTATGCCGTAGGAAATGCGATGTTAAAATATTCTATGGAAATGCGATTTCTTGTTTCTCCAAATCCAACAATGTATGTTTTAGGCTTTACTGAAACTGGTAGGGTATGGAATGATTTTAAAGATATAAAATTAAATGAGATGGTTAGGTCAGTTGGTGTCGGAGCGAGAATATTTATGCCAATGGTTGGAATGTTAGGTTTTGATGTTGGATATGGTTTTGATGATATTGTAAGAGATGACAGTATTGGTTGGGAAACACACTTTGTTTTTGGTAGGGCATTTTAAATAAAAAATAATTGGTAAATTAGATAATATTTTTGTAAATTAATGAAATAAAAAAGGGGTGTTAAAATGAAACGTATTGTAATTGTTTTACTATTTTTGAGCGTCATTGTTTCTGGGGTATATGCTGAAGGAATGAAAATTGGATATGTGAATTCAGAACAGATATTATCTGAATATAAAGAAGCAGTTGATGCAATGGCAAAATTAGAAACAGAAAGTAAAAAAATGCAAGAAGAATTTAAGGCAATGCAACAAAAAGGGCAAGAATTATTGGGAGAATATGAAAAGAAAAAATTTGTTGCTACTGATTCATGGAAGAAAGATAAACAAAAGGAAATTGAAGAATTGCAAATAAAAATCCAAAATTATCAAATGGAAAAATTTGGTAATAATGGAGAAATTTATCAAAAAGAGTCTGAATATCTTGGACCAATATTGGAAAAGATCAATAAAATATTAAAACAAATTGGCGAAGAAGACGGATATAATTACATTTTGGATGCATCAAAGGGATCTATTGTTTTTGCTGATCCAACTTTAGATTTAACAAATATCGTATTAAGGGAATTAAGGAAATAATTTGTGAGCATGACCCTTGCAGAAATTGGGAGTTTTTTAGGGCTTGAATATAGAGGTGATGCTGACATCATTATTCATAGAGTAAATGAAATTCAAAATGCCCAAAAAAATGAAATTACTTTTATTGGTAATAATAAATATAAGAAATATTTAAAAGTTACTAAAGCATCTGTTGTAATTGTAAAAAAAGAGTTAGAAGATCAGTTTGATAATTTGATAATTTCCGATGATCCTCAAGCTTCAATGGCAAAAATAAGTCATTTATTTTTATCTAATAGGGGATTATTGAAAAAGGAAATTCATCCGAAAGCTGTGATTGATCCTACCGCAAAAGTAGGTAAAAATTGTAATATCGGCGCAAATTCTGTTATTGGAAGAGAAGTTGAAATTGGTGACAATGTTATAATTTATTCAAATGTTACAGTTTATGATAATGTAGAAATTAAAGATAATTGTATCATTCATGCAGGGACGGTTATCGGAAGTGATGGATTTGGATTCACATTTGATGAAAATAAATTTAATAAAATTCCGCAGTTAGGAAAAGTAATAATAGGAAAAGATGTAGAAATTGGTGCTAATTGCTGTATTGATAGGGGATCAATTGGAAATACAATTATTGGTGAAGGAACAAAAATTGACAATCATGTCCATATTGCTCATAATGTAAAAATTGGCAAACATTGCGCATTTGCCGGACAGGCAGGT
>Ga0222639_1001289_pt1 | contig 10692 bp, 9 predicted proteins | sample AntAcemetagen185_FD_179863 | JGI IMG/M metagenome (GOLD analysis project Ga0222639, IMG submission 179863) | Saline water microbial communities from Ace Lake, Antarctica - #185 | ecosystem: Environmental > Aquatic > Non-marine Saline and Alkaline > Saline | place: Antarctica: Ace Lake | collected...
GCCCTTGCTGCAGCTGTACCTGGTGAGGACGGAACTGAGGTGGTTGTTGATGGAGAGACGATACTGATTCCAGCTGACCTCTATGAGGTTCGTGAGGAAACGGTAGAGGTTCGCGGTGAGGAAGTCATGCCCCATGTGATTGAGCCAAGTTATGGCATCGATCGCATTCTCTACTGTGTTCTTGAACACCGGTATGATGAAGAAGATGTTGATGGTGAAGTGCGCCGGGTGATGCGCTTTCCACCACGGGTTGCTCCGGTCCAGGCGGCGGTCTTCCCGCTGGTCAACAAAGACGGGCTCGACACCATCGCACAGGAGATTACCCAGTCTCTTCAGCAGGCAGGGATTCTCACTCAGTATGATGACAATGGTGCCATTGGACGAAGGTATCGGCGGCAGGATGAGATTGGCACTCCCTATATGATTACTGTAGATTACGAAACCTCTGAGGATGGGACCGTGACACTCCGCGACCGTGACTCAATGCAGCAGATTCGGATCGACAAAGAAGATCTTGCTGTGATAGTTCACCGTCTGGTGTCTGGTGCCTGTTCATTGGATGATCTGGGCATATCTTCTTCTTAAAAAAATGAAACATATAACCCATCCGCTGATAAAACCGGGCGTTCTTGAAGAACGTGCCTATCAGCTTTCGGTTGCTATGCGTGCCCTTGAAGGGAATACGATGGTTGTTCTCCCCACCGGGCTGGGAAAGACGGCTGTCGCGTTACTGGTGGCAGCATCGCGTATACGCAACATGGGTGGGAAGATGGTGATGCTGGCTCCCACAAAGCCACTTGTTGAACAGCACTATCGCTTTTTCTCAGAATTTTTTATCGAACCAGAAAATGAAAAGGATGGCAGCGGCATTGTCATGTTTACCGGCGAGACAAAAACAGCCGAGCGTTCTGAACTTTTCACTGCTGCCCGCCTCATCTTTGCGACACCACAGGTTGTCAAAAACGACTGTCTTACCGGGCGTTATGATCTCAGAGATGTGAGCCTTTTCATCGTTGATGAATGCCACCGGGCAGTTGGAAATTACAGCTATGTTTTTCTTTCCGGGCTCTATAACCGCACGGCGCACCACCCGTTGCTACTTGCGATGACTGCCAGTCCGGGTAGCAATCAGGAAAAACTGCTTGAGGTCTGTGAAAATCTGGGCATTGCTCATGTCGAGAGCAGGACAGATGAGGATGCTGATGTTCGGCCCTATATTCATGAAAGGGACTTGAAATATGTGGATGTTATTCTTCCTGACGAACTTCAGGAAGCTGTTGATCTGCTCAACCAAATAATCAACCATCGGTTGGAACAACTTTCTCTCCTGAATTTTTCCGTGCCGAAATCCAACCGCCTTTCGATGAAGGCACTCAATGGCCTCAATGTCCAGATTCAGATGCGGATAAAAAAGCGTGACCCTTCAGGATACACGGCGGCGTCCATTCACGCTGAACTCATGAAAATCCGTCATGCCATTACGCTGGCGGAGTCACAGGGCAGCGAGGTGTTTAAGGGCTATCTGTTTAGACTCTCAGCTGAAGGAGTATCTTCTGCCGGTACCAAGGCAAGCCAGCGCCTCGCTGCTGATCCGCTCTTTCAGATGTTGTTAGAGCACTGTGATGAATGGCAGGGAGAGTTACACCCGAAACCTGAACTTTGTGCGAAGATTGTGAAAAATCAGCTTACGGAATATCCGGAAAGCCGGATTATTGTCTTTGCAACCTATCGGGATACTGTCCAGCTTCTGGTCGATCATCTGAAGTGCTATGATATTGAAGCGCGACGATTTGTCGGACAAGCCTCAAAGGACGCTGAGAAAGGACTATCTCAAAAACAACAACTTGAGACACTACAGGCGTTTCGTGAGGGAACGTTCAAAGTGTTGATAGCCACTTCAGTTGGCGAGGAAGGACTGGATGTGCCCTCAACTGATATGGTCATCTTTTATGAAGCAGTCTCTTCAGAAATTCGGAGTATTCAGCGGAAAGGCCGTACCGGTAGACATGGTAGTGGGACGATTATTGTATTGATAACCAAAGGAACCTCAGATGAGACGCTTCGCTATGTGAGTCACCAGCGTGAAAAATCGATGAAAAAAAGTTTACAGATGTTGCCCTCACTTTCTGCCGGTACGGATACATCCCGGACTGCTGACACAAACGGGCAGACACACTTCAATGCGTCTGACTCTTCATCAGAGGGTGCTCAGGCATCGATTGCGGCATTTATCCCAACCGGCCCCTATATTGTGGCAGATGACCGGGAGACGTCCTCAAAGGTTGTTGAAATTCTACACACGCTTGGTGCTGACCTTGAAGTCAGCCGTCTTGAAACCGGTGACTATCAGATTGGGACAAGGATTCTTGTCGAGCGCAAGACCACTCGTGATTTTATGGATACCTTTGTGGATCGGGACATTTTCGGGCAGTTACAGGCTCTTGCCGATGCAGCAGTCCGGCCGGTGCTCATCATCGAAGGAGAAAACCTGTATGGCCAACGGAATATGCATCCGAACGCGATTCGCGGGGCGCTTTCTTCTATTGCCCTCGATATGGGAATCTCAATATTTTTCACCGGTGATGCCGAAGAGACCGCCGGTATGTTGTGGGTGATGGCGAATCGGGAAGGGAGTGAACGTGGAACTTTTTCACCTCACCGGCACAAGACCTATCGATCAGTAACTGAGCAACAGGAATACATTATCTCTGCGTTCCCCAGTGTTGGCCCAAAGCATGCCCGTCTCCTGTTAGAGGCATGTGGATCAGTTGAAGGCGTCATTTGCGCTGACGAGGAGACGCTGCTGGAAATTCCGGGCATTGGGCCGGTTATTGCCGGTGCTGTTATTGATATGGCAAAAAAGGGTTACAAAAAATGATTAAGTCGCTTGAATGAATCCCTTATTTTAGGATGTCACGGGCCGTTACACAATTGAGAACGGCCTCGCTCAGTACCAGGAGTTCGTCCGGTCGCAGGCGCTCATCACCGATTCGTTCAAACAGGGTTGAAAGTGCCATGTCACATTCAGCAAGAAGACTGCCGGGAACCGGTGTCAAACGCTCTCTGTTGGGGTGTTCCTCTTGAATGATCGTATCGGTGTTCTTTTCCTGTTCTGGTCGTTGTTGCGCTTCCTGGTTGACACCCTTCTCACGGCAGACGACACAGAATACTTCACCGTTATAATCAAAAAGCGGTGCTCCACAAATAGTGCATGAATCTGAGAGCATCTTCCCTCCTTTCAGGAGGTAATCTGCCATAATATCCTCATCTGCTTTCTCTTTCATTGTTCATTACTCAATATCTTATATATTCAGGAAAGCTAATTAATAGATACTAGGGGTGAATATTTTATGCCAGAACCAAATGCGACAATACAAAAATGCATTCAGATGCTTCAGATGATCCATGAGGATTCAACGATTCCACGCAATATTCGGCGTGTAGCAGATGAGACCCGGAAGGTGTTACAGGACACATCTCAGCCACTTGGCATGCGTGCGGCAACCGGGATCTCAATTATTGATGAGGTCTCAAACGATCCGAACATGCCGGTCCATGCCCGGACCAGAATCTGGGAACTTGTCTCACAGCTTGAGACAGTACCTCTGGATTAATTTTTTTATACTCTTTTCACTCGCCGATAACCGTGCAGAATATGCTGCGATCACGTCGGGAACGAATGTCACATTCTACGAGCACTATCTGCTGCCACGTGCCGGTGACAATCTGTCCGTTGCGAATGGGGATGGATAGAGACGGCCCAACCAGTGCCGCTTTCACATGAGATCTACCGTTGCCGTCTCCCCATGCCAAGTCGTGGGCATAGGTGGTATGTTCCGGTGCTAGTATGGCAAGAGCACGGTTGAAATCTTCCAATACTCCCGGCTCAGATTCGATAGTTGTCAGAGCAGCAGTTGAACCCTGCACAAAGCAGGTGACAACGCCGGTTGTAACACTACTTTCCCTGACAAGTGCCCGTACCTGTTCTGAAACGTCAAGAATATCTCCCTCACCGTTTGTTGTCGCTTTGATGATGTCATGAAATATCATGGTGTCAGCTGAAAACGGTGTTATTTGGGGTAGGGGAATTTTTCTGTTGACTCAAGTATTTTTCCGGCAGGTAACTGGAATTTCACATAAATCGATCCAATTCCTTTGTCGCTGGATTTGATATCAATATCACTCCAGGCAACACGGATGCCACGCAATGGATAATTCAACCCCTCTTTTGCAGATGTGATGGTGGCTGTTCCCTGATAGAGTATACGTGTTGAGGTAATGGGGGCGTTGTATGCGTTGATGAGTGGAGTAAAAATTTTGACCGTGGCGACGACATTCTGGTTGGAGAAGAGGACGGTATTTCCTGATGCATCAGTGAATATGAAATGAATGAGTAAACCGTTTTTTCCGTCTGTGCTGTCCCAGTCGGCGTTCTCTACCCATGTGTTTGCTGAGACTGCTGCATTGGCGTCGGTTGTGACATATTGTTCCGTGACCACAGCTGATGATGTTGTCTCCTGAGGGATGGTGCTGGCCGCCGGTAGAGCAGCCTGCTGAGTGGTGCCTGTTGAAAGATAGGTGACCTGCTGGGTGGCTGCCGGTGCTGTCTGCTGGGCATAGGTCATATACCCAAGACATCCCAGTATCAGAATGAGAAGAATGACTATCCCTTTATTTTCCATGTATTGAGCTTATGTGCTTTTTCTACTTAACCCGTTTCCTTCAGATGGCGAAAAGAACACCGAAATGACGGAAAACTAAATTTATGAAATAAGAGAAATCGGTGTTTTAAGGGAGTGAGCACGAGGTTGGAAGATTTTAGTGTGATTGGAATATTTGAAAAAGAGGAAACGATAATTTTTATGGATTATTCTTTCCTGATTTTGGATACTATACTGACTCGTGTTGTGTGCTGCAATTCGAAAAGTATTCAATATGAGTTAAAATAGGGAGAAAATTGATTTAGAGAAAGATCTCAGCATACTTCCGGGTGATCCGGGATCCGAGCGTTGGCTGAAGATTTTCAAGCCAGAGATAAAATCCGGTCATCTGTGGTGTCCGCTTGCTTTCCACCTTGAGATTTCCATTTGCCTTTTTGACTACCTTCAGATACTCCCGTTTGGTCTTTGATTTCATGTAAATGACCGGTTCATATTCGGGAATGTCGATGGCGAGAATTACTTTTGAAAAGTATTTGTGGAGATTGTCGGCGGTGTACGTCACATCTTTATGGATAAATTTCCTGTCTTTCATCAGAGTCCGGGTGCCGGATGGATGCAGGGCGCCAAAGAGGATCTTACGGGTAATGGGTGGCAGATTCTGCGCTGTGTCGAGTTCTGCGCCGGTCTTTCCTTCAAACATAGCAGTAATGATTTTATCACGGCGCTCATTGTGAATTTTTAGGAAGTCAAATGGACGACGGGGTTGGAGATTCTCGAGGTCGACCAGTTTTGGATTATAGACTGGTTTTCGTGGTACTCCCCGGACCTGGGCGCGGGCAAGGGATCGTTTCAGAATCTCACACGATTGTGTAATAATCACTGCACTCTCTGTCTCGCGAACCAGTCGTCGCATAATCGAAGAGCGGGAAATGTCGACAGATGCGAATAGAACAAATGGAACTGAGGCCTGACCGAAAAGATATCCAAGAAGGCTTTTCTTGAAATGTACCTCTGCTTCCATCTCCTTGAGATCTGAACCGGATGTTACAATCTCAGCAAAACAAATTCGTCCATCTTTGTCACCAAAGAGGAGATCCACTTCAGCAATATCCTGGCCATTCCCCCTGAGGTTGATATCTCCTCGGTTTGAATAGAAAAGACCGTTTTGCCCAATTTGAACCGGGATCGGAGGGAATGGTGCATCGGCTCCTTTGCGGACCAGAAAACTGATCTTGTCTGAGGTATCTACCATCTCAAGCAGATTCTCATAGACCAGTGATTCGAACCACCGTCCCTCCGCGGCACGCATCTGGGAGAGGTCATCTGAGAATAGCTGACTTTTTTCTTTCTTTTTTAGGTGTCTGACTGCTTTACGGGCGACTGATTTGTTCGGTCTTCCCTTGGGGAAGTCCTTTTCCAGCCATGATAGAATACTCACGCTGCATTGGCTCCATATATGGCGTGCCCGGACTTGGTGGTTGATTGTCCCGCTTTTATCCTGTGCGTTCAGGTAAGTACCATAATCCGCCGTGTCAGACTTTTGTGGACCCGTTGGGAAAAGAAATCGCTGATATCGAAGTATTCAGCGGCAATTTCCCTGATATCTTTATGGGTTACCACGACGGCACGGTGGTCCTGTTTGAGAACCCGTCGGATCTCTTTGAGAGACTGATGATAGAGTCGTTCCATGTTGTCGCCGCGGATACAGACAGACTGCCCATATGGCAGGTCTGTAACAACCGCATCGGCGAATGCATCCCTGAGTGGGAGCGCCGTTGCGTCAGCGATCCCCAGTTCGGCATCGGGAAGATTCTCCCGTGCTCCGACTATCATTGCCTGGTCCATATCAAACCCGCAGGTCCTCATCCCCAGTGTTTCTGCCTCAAGAAGCACACCGCCGGTCCCACAGAAGGGATCCAGAACGGTATCGTTTTTCTGAGCCTGAGAGAGATTGACGAGCGTGCGTGCCAGTATTGGTAGCATAACTCCCGGATGGAAGAACGCTCGTCTCATGGGATTTCGGTACTCAAAACTTCCCCGGTCAATGGTCGTTATGACCCTGCCGAAGAAACACCGATTTCCGGCACAGAGCACGCGATAGGTTTCCTGCGGCGCTGTGAGGGAGACAGGGCCTTCGATTTTTGTGCCAATAAGGCGCTCGAGGTCAAGCTGTTTCCCTGGAATGGTGCTGTCATGCATCTTCTTTGCCCGTCCCGCAAAGGGACGGTCCGTATGGATTGCCAGATCTTCCAGCAATCCGGCGAAGGCTTCCAGGTCTGCCGGGCACGAGCCGAGATATTCCATAACGGTATGGGTGAGCGCGAGGCGCTCAGTTGTTTTTGGGTCAGGAATCTCGGCTATAGCAACCTGGGTCGCCTGTTCAAGCACCCTGCCAACGCATTCCAGTTCAGAAAACGGAAGGTCAGGATGTTCTCCGGAGAGTTCAAAGAGCAGACGCATGCCTGTACTTATTTGTGTGACTCACAGATGTAGCTGTGCATCGTTGCCGGTAGTTTGGAGCCTGTTTAGGGTTACAACAGAGGTAAAATCTGAAACCAGATGATCAGGGTGCCAAAGGAAACAAGGGCCGCACCAATAACCACCCGGAGGAGTTCTTTGTGCTCTTTTCGCCATTGATCAATACGTTCAGGCGGGATTCCATAAGCTACAACGGCGATGATGAGAGCGAGCGGGAGCACAAACATCAGGTTGTAGAGGATCAGGTAGGGAAATCCTTCGATGAGTGAAGTGCTACTGGCGAGTGTCGAGAGAATGGCAAGATAAATTCCTCCGGTGCACGGTAGTTCGAACAGAGCGACCAGAAGGCCCAGAACAAACGCCGCCGGGAGACTGGTGCGGTGCATCCACCGATGGAGGATTGTTTTATGTGATGGTGATATACTGAGCCTGACCGGAGATTTCTTCGTCAAACCCTCGGTAATCTGAAGGGCCCCGGCAGTGAGGGCGACAACCGCTGCAATGAAAAGAAAGATAACTGAGGCTGTTGTCGAGAGCACAATTGTCAGAATGCCCAATCCTGCAAGTAGATAGAAAAGAAAAACAGCTCCAGTATAGACAGTGCCGGTCAGGATCATCTGTCGTCGTGACCCGGCATGCACCAGACCAATCAACAGGAAGACCAGGACCAAGAAGGCACAGGAATTGATCCCGTCCAGAAGTCCGGCGCTTATGATGAGCAGAACAGGGATGGATGTAAGTTGAGGCGAAAAGGAAGTATTCGAGACAGTGTCAGGTGATGAGTATGAGACTGGTGTTATCTCCGGATGTGATGCCATCCAGTGTACCTCGGTCTCCCTGTCAGGAAAGAAGCCATCACGATAGCCTTGTAGAATTTCATTGAGGTTTTCTGTGATGGGAGTGCGTCCTGAGAGAATGATGGTATCCCCGGCAAAGACGATGGGGTAGGTAATCTCTTCAATTCCATACCGATCAGCAAATGCAAAGAGAAGTGACCGATTATTTACGGAGTTATATATGTCAAATGATCGAACCGCAATTTCCGGATATGCCGAGGCGCTGGCTTCAATCTCAGGTTCTACGATGTGGCAGGCACTGCATTTGGCGGAATAAAAATACGTAACTGAGTAGTTGGCGCTTTCGAGGATGGGTTGGTAGATGTTAGGAAGAGAGAATGATGTGTTGATTTGCGTATTGTTTACTGATTCAGTTTGTATTTTGTCTGATACATTCGCAAGTGCCGTTCCCGGGATACAACACAGAATAATCAGAATGAGGGCCAAACCAACCCAAAACCGTCGGAGCATCTTAGATTCCGTTTGATCTGTCTGAGTATAAAACGGCTGATTATGAGAGACTTAAAATCAGAAAATCTGAGTGGAAAAAACCAAAGAGAATAGTATCAGAATGAAGCTCAGAAAAAAAGCAATGAATTGTCAGGAAAGCTGGAAGAATATGAATGAATCTTATCCGAAAAGATCGTTAAGGATGCCGTTTTTTTCCTTACCGTTCTCTGTGTCATTCTTTTTCTTCTTTGAAGATTCCTTTTTTTTCGCTGGCTTTTTCCCTGCTTCCAGATCCAGAATCTCCTGATAGAGATCTTTTACTTTGCCACTGACATGCTTCGGGACGTTAATTTTTACCCGAACTAAGAGATCGCCGGGTCTTCCACGACGTTTGATACCTTCACCGGGTATTTTCAGCGCCATGCCGTGCTGCACGCCTGCCGGGACCTTTAGTTCAACAGTGCGACCATCGATAGTCAAAATATCTTTCAGGGTTCCCAGAACTGCTTCAGCAGGTGAGATGGAAACGGAACATTCAAGATTATCGTGAATTCTGGTGAAGTCCTTTGAGGGTTCAACCCGAACTTCAACGTAGAGATCGCCGTTTTGTCCACCGGGATCGCCTGCCTCTCCATATCCATTCATCCGGATGCGCTGGCCGGTCTCGATGCCCGCCGGGATATCAACGGTAAGGGTTCGTCTCTTTCGCTGGGTTCCTGTCCCGCCGCAGGTTTTGCAGCGTACTTCAGGTATCTTTCCGGTACCATGGCACTGTGAACAGACAGCTGTGGAGGCGAACTGCCCAAATGGTGTCTGGGCAATCCGCTGTTCCTGTCCGGTACCTTTACAGCGGGGACAGGTCGCTGTCTTTTTGTTGGCACTGCCGGTCCCGTCGCAGTCCGGGCAGGGCTCATGAGACATGACGTCAACGTCACGCTTGGTGCCAAGCGCTACATCTTTCAGGGAGATTGAGATCCGCATCAGGAGATCATTGCCCGGACGTGGACCCCGGGGCCCCCGTGACCCTCCGCCAAAGAACGAGTCGAAGATATCTCCAAAACCACCGAAGTCGGCATTAAAGCCACCCGAATGACCGCCGCCACCGGCATAGGATCCCTTCGAAGCGTTGGTGTAGTTCTCATGGCCATACTGATCATACTGGTTCCGTTTTTTCTCGTCAGAGAGAACACTGTAGGCTTCGTTGATTGTCTTGAATTTCTCTTCAGCGCCTTCTTCTTTGCAGATATCAGGGTGGTATTTCTTCGTGAGGGTGCGGTAAGCTCTCTTAATCTCGTCCTGAGATGCATTCCGTGGTACATTCAGGGTATCGTAGTAGTTCGCACCCATTGGCTCACTCGTTCTTCTTCTCGTCGTCTTTTACTTCGTATTCGGCGTCGACAACATCTTCTTCGTTCTGAGGTTCTTCGCCACCCTCTGCTGTCTGTGCTGCCGCTGCTTCTGCCTGGGCTTCCTGATACATCTTGATGGTCTCAGCGTGGATGGGTTCTTCGAGGGCTGTCATTTTTTGCTTGATGTCCTCGACATCCTTGCCTTCCAGGGCTTTCTTCAGATCTTCGACGGCTGTCTCAATCTTTGCCTTGGTATCCACCTCGATCTTTTCCCCACGTTCTTCAAGAAGTTTTTCTGCTGCAAAGATTGCGGTGTCAGCAGTGTTGCGAACTTCGATGTCCTCGCGCTTTTTCTTGTCTTCTTCTTCAAACTTCGTGGCGTTCTTCACCATCTCTTCGATATCCTCATCGCTGAGGTTCTTGTTATTTTGGATAGTGATAGCCTGCTCGTTGCCGGTGCCGAGATCTTTTGCCGAGACATTGATGATGCCATTTGCATCGATATCGAAGGTCACTTCAATCTGTGGAATGCCCCGTGGCGCTGGTGGGATCCCTGTGAGATCGAACTTACCGAGGGTAAAGTTATCGCCTGCCATCGCACGCTCTCCCTGAACCACATGAATGGTAACGGAGTTCTGGTTATCAGCAGCAGTCGAGAAGATCTGACTTTTGCGGGTTGGGATGGTGGTGTTGCGCTCGATGAGTTTTGTTGCAATGCCGCCCAGTGTCTCGATGGAGAGGGTCAGTGGTGTCACATCGAGAAGAACGACGTCCTTTGCTTCACCGGTTAATACGCCACCCTGAATTGCAGCACCCATTGCCACACATTCGTCAGGGTTGATGCTCTTGTCAGGATCCTTCTGCAGAATTTTCTTCATGCGTTCCTGTACCAGTGGAACACGGGTCGAACCGCCAACT
>Ga0222639_1001290_pt1 | contig 10692 bp, 9 predicted proteins | sample AntAcemetagen185_FD_179863 | JGI IMG/M metagenome (GOLD analysis project Ga0222639, IMG submission 179863) | Saline water microbial communities from Ace Lake, Antarctica - #185 | ecosystem: Environmental > Aquatic > Non-marine Saline and Alkaline > Saline | place: Antarctica: Ace Lake | collected...
TCCGAGCAACGAAAACCAGACTACGAAATTAAAATTTCGCATAACCAAGGATAAAAGGTTCGTTTCACTCACGCAAATTTTTCATTAACAAGGGGAGTTCCTAATCCTTCGGATAGATAGTCGGCTTTCGCCGAGAATTAATAATGTTTAAAATTTTTATTTTTCCAAAACAAAAAAAGGAAAATAAAAGAAATCAAACTTAAAAAAATTGAAAACCATTCTATAAAATTCTTTTTATAATATAGTTCTATTCCTTTTGAATTTTCATTCGGATAAACCGCCATAAATCCAGAACCAACTTCAATAATTTTTAATTTTTCTCCGCTATCCAAATCTTTCGCAACCCAATTCTTATTATAAAATTCTTTGAAAACAACAACATATCCTTTTTCAAAATCACTATATGTTATTTTAATCTCATCAGGGTTATTTCTCTCAATAGAGAAATTTTTAACATTTCCTAAAGTCCCATTATCCAAAGAATCAACTAAAGAAATTATTGGTTTTGCATTTTTGTATTTATACAAAATAAAATTATAACCTTGAGAACCATTCATAATTTGAACAAATCGACTATCGTTAACAAACTTGTTGCTGACATCCGAATTTTCTACTTCAAAATATCTAATTCCAAACCAATCCAACCAATAAATAGAATCGTTGATATTTTCAGAAGTCCAAATATGCCATCTCATATCATAATATCTCGGAGCATTAAGCATACCCGCGTCCTGATAACCAAATGTTTGCGAAACCTCTGGAAGAAAATAATTTAAATTTTCTCCAAAAACATATTTAGAAGTTCCAAATCTATAATTAGTAAATTCATTCTTCAAAGGAAAATTTTTATTAGATTCTATCTGTTGAAAAATACCGTATCGGCTATCTTTCCCATTATAAGAAAATCTATCAAAATTTTGATTAATTACAGAGGAATTCCAAATCAATCCTCCAATCAAGACAACAGTTAATAAAATTAAAAATATCTTATTTTTAGAGATATTATTTTGAGAAATCAGAATAGATGAAGATATAATTATAAGTATTGAAAAGGGCAAAATAAATCTTACTGGATCAACTCCGTAAGGATAATGATTTACTAATCCTCCCATAAGCAAGAAAAATAAAAATCCAGATAAAATAAGATAATACTTATTTATTTTACTTATTTTTTTAAATTTAAGAATAGAGAAAAAAAGAATTGGGATAAATAAAAATAAAACAATTCCTATCCCCCCTGCTTGAAGCCCCCATGCTACAAAATCGGAAAGACCGAATAACTGAAGAATTTTTGGAACATATCCAGAATATTCTCCTGCAGATTTGGAAAAATACAAAAATGGAATAAACCAAAATGCAGATAACAAAACAGGAATTCCTCCATAGAACAATATTCTCTTAATATTTTTAAAATTAAATCCTTCAAATAAAAATCTAATAATCATAAATAACCCAATTAAAAATCCTGTAACAACATGAGTAATTATGCTGATAAAAAATATTAAAGCAAAAAATACAAAATACCTTTTATCTTTTTCTCGGATTGATTTTTCCAAGAAATACAATGAAAAAGGTATTGTCCAAAGTGCAAAAAAATAAGGCAAATTTCCAGTAGCAATCCAATAATAAGAAATACTTAAAATTGTTGAAAAGCTTAAACTTGAGATTAAAGCTATTTTTTTATTATTTGTCAAATAATTAATTAAAAAATAAATTCCCAAATTTGTAAAAAGTAAGCTAAGAAAACAAAGAAGATTTGCTCCAAGTGGAACAATATTCGAAGGGAATAAGGCATTCACATAATAAAATAATGGAGGATACATTTTCAAAAATAAACTTCCAGAATACCACGACATATCCCAATTAACAAAACCAAATTGCTGAATATATGAAACTTTACTCAAATGACCTATTGCATCAAGACCGAGAGGTAAGTTTGAAAATAAAGGTTTGTAAAACATAATTAATGTAATAAAAACTATCAAGAGAATTTCCCAATTTTTTTTAATCCAATTTTTCATAAAATATAAATGAGGACATCATTTATAAAAACTTACAATCTATAAATTATAATGATAGCCATTAAAGATATAACCAAGCACCACTTAACAAGAAAAATCTTTTTATTTTGTATCACTGGAGGAATAGCAACATTAATCGATTTGCTATTTTTCAATATATTTTTTATTACAACCTCGATGTTTGTGTTGTCAAGAATCGGGGGAATTGGTTTTTCTATGATATTTAATTTCAGCTCAAATAGGAATATAACATTTAAAGCCAAAAATAAAAAAGCACATAATCAAATATGGAAATTTGTAATTGTTTATGCAATATCAATGAGTGCAAATGTTTTAGTAGGAAAATCCGTCTTATTTTTACTAAATGACTCTTTAATATCTGCAAATATTGCCGCTATCTCTGGATTTCTTGTGTCAATCCCAATAAGTTTTATAGGGTTAATGTTTTGGGTTTTCAAGAAGTGAATCTGTATTTTATAACATTAAATACTGATTTTATCCCATCCCAACTACTTATATGAGAACCTTCATCATCTTTCCAGTTTATTGGAAATTCCTTTATTTTATATCCCTTTTTCTTAGACAAGTTCAATAAATCAATATCAAAAATCCATTCTTTTTCTTTAAGATTTTTAACGAAATATTTTGCTACCTTTTTCTTAAAAATTTTTGCTCCACATTGAGTATCTTTGTATTTCAAATTAAATAAAATTCTAACAACAAAACCAAAGCAAAAACTACTAAAATCTCTTGAGAAACTTCTTTTTGGAATTATCTTCGCTCCCTTAATTTTTCTAGAACTAATTATTCCATCATTATTTTTTATATTTGAATATAACTTAAAAAATTCTTTTGGAGAAGTGCTTTTATCTGCATCAACAAACCCAATTAAATCACCCCTTGCTAATTCAAACCCCTTCATAACCGCTCCGCCTTTTCCAGAATATTCTTTTATTTCAAAAAAACTAACTTTTCCTTTGTCATAACAAAACTTCTTAACAATTTCGGCAGTATTGTCAGAGCAATTATTTGGAATAATTATAATTTCAAAATCATCTCTTAACCTTTTTCTAAAAAATAAATAATAATCTTCCAAAACAGGAAGGATTCTTTTTTCTTCATTGTATGCAGGAAAAACTATTGACAATTTCATTATTCTAAAAATATGAATCAAACATTTATAACATTAACTAAAAAACTTCTTTTAGAAAAAGAAGGCAAAAAGGAACTCCCCATTTTCTTTTTAAAAAAAAGAAACAAAAAGCAGGCTTATCTCTCCAATACATTGGTCGTCCCACCGTCCTCCCCCAACCTGAAAAGAAAAATTAAAACTCTGCGTCGCTTCGCTTCTTGCCACGCCTTGCAGGCTCTCACTTCGTTCGGGTCAAGCAACAACAGTTAAACAGAAAATCCTTGCAGGATTTTCCCAAATTTTTTCTTACAGAAAAAACTCACGAGGTCATTACATTCCACTCGTGCCCTTCGGGTTGTTTAACCAAATGTTATATTCAATTTTTGGATTACTTACTTTCTTTTAGAAAAAGAAACAAAAGAGAGGGGCTTAGTCCTTCGGACATTTTCCACACCAAACAGGCAAAAAAGAAAACTTTATTAACAAACTTCTTTATTTAAATAACGTATGAAAATTATATTACAAATAACCATAATTTTGTTAGTACTATTACTATTCTCAAATACTGTCTGTGCCTACGAAAAACACGAACCAATTAAACTAAAAGATATTCACGCCACTGCTGAAGATCCTTACATAATTGAAGGATATGAAATAACAAATCCCACAGGAGATTGCTTAATAATAATGAATTCTGAACATATCATAATCAGGCAAAATTATTTTCATGATTGCGGCACAGACGAAAATTTCCAGAAACAAACAGACCACTATAAAGAAGGATATGCCTCCCTCATAGGAAATTCATCAAATATTGTATTCGAAAACAACGAGTTAGACAATAACTTTAGAGGATTCATGGCATATAATACACCCAATCTTAAAGCAAAGAACAACAAAATAATCAACACCATCCAATATTCTCCTTTATGGTGTGAAAGATGTTCTGATTCAGAATTTTCATTTAATTACCTGTCCGATAACGGAGACCCAACACATTTCTGGGTTCCAAGTGACCGAAGTATAGGCATTTGGATTAAGAGATCAGATAATGTAGAAATACATGACAATACAGTAATTAGATCTACATCAGATGGCATTTCTGCAACAGGTCATATCTACGGCCCTTCATTCACTGTACCAGATACATTTGGAAAAAGCTTTAGGGATGACTATACAGGTTACTGCAATAATATCAGAATTTACAACAATCTTATACTAGATAATCTGGAACAGGGAGTCTGGCTGGTAAACGCAAGAAACATAAAAGTTTTCAACAACACAATAAGAACCGGATGTTTCACTTATGGAGCCCCCATTTTAACAGAATTTAATGTTGGAGACTCAGAGTTTTACAACAATAAGTTTCTTGGTTGCATAAATATGGTTATTGGCGGAGCAAATTCATTTAACATTTATGTTCACGACAATACTTATTATTCATTTAAAGGAAAAGAAGATTTTATGCATTTTTCTGATGATCCTTTGGGAGTTGGCGGATCTGCTATGAGGCAAGGTGCCGAATTTCAGGATTCCTATGGAAATACAGAAAAGGATAATATTTGGCAGTCCATCGAAGGAATTCTTGCAGAGGAAATGCAGGAAAAAATAGGATATGCAGAAGAGCATAGAACCCATGAAAGCAAGGGTTGGATTGCTTGTGAAGGTTCAGACGGAGTTATCGATGAAGAATGTGTGATAAGAGAAGAAGCAAAAGGAAATCAAGGAGTTCCAAAAGAACAATTATTTTATTCCTCATTGATGGAAAATTTTGATGATTTTGCTGTTGAAAATATATTCACTAAATTTGTTAGCAAAGAAAAAAAACAGGCCACTGAAAATAATGACAGTATTTTAGATGAATTAAAAGAATCATGGCAGGCAACACTTATATTTTTGTTTATAATTGTTTTAATAATTATTGCTGTTATAGTTTATAGAAAAAGTTCCAAGAAATAATTTTTTTGAAGATATTAAAATCTGACGCCCCTCTCTCGTCCTTCGGACATTTACACTCCCTGCGGTCGAATTTATCAGTAATCAAAAAACTCTAAAATTTTCCTTCGGAACGTTGCACTAAATTTTAGGTCTTCCCTTTGGTCAGACGAATATAACAGCGATTAAGAGATTACGAAGTCTTGCAGACTTCTCCATCCAAATTGAATTTTTGGAGGTCGCTACGCTCCACTCTCAAAAATCCAACTTCTCATAATCCTAATGTTATATTCAATTTTTGGATTACTTACTTTCTTTTAGAAAAAGAAACAAAAGAGAGGGGCTTAGTCCTTCGGACATATTCACTCCCTACGGTCGATATTTATTAGAAGGGGCGTCAGTGCTTCGCACATATAGTCTTTTTCTGCGGAAAAAGAATTAATAAAATACAACAATAGAAAACACAGTATTAACTTTCCAATAGTAACATTTATAAAATATAGATATTTTATAAAAACATGGAAGAAAAAATCAAGAAATTACTGAAAGATACTGAAGGTAAACAGAAAGTTATGACTGGAATGCGTCCAACGGGAAATATGCATTTAGGTCATGCTGTCGCAGTCTTAAACCCTTATTTAAAACTTCAAGAATTATCTACTCTTGAAGACAAATTAGATCAACCTTCTTTTATGATAGCAGATATCCATTCAATAACTACAAGAAATAAAAAAGAAGATTTTAAAACTGCTGAATCAAGGTTAGTGGAATTTACAAAAGATTTAATTGCATCAGGTGTTAATCCAGAACAATCAATAATTTATGCACAATCTATGGTTCCAGAACATTTAGAAATCGGCTATTTGTTATCTAATTTTGTTTCAGTCGGAAGATTAGAAAGAAACCCAACTTATAAAGATTGGACAACTAAATTAAAATCACCTAATGCATCTTTATTTCTATATCCTGTTTTACAAGCAGGCGATATTCTAGCAAATGATGGAACAATTATTCCAGTAGGACAAGATCAATTACCACATATAGAAATGAGTAGAGAAATTGCAAGAAAAATAAATAGTCTTGCAGAATATGAACTATTTAAAATTCCAAAGGGTCTTGAGATTTTAAATGAAGTAATGATTGGAACCGACGGGCAAAAAATGGGCAAAAGTGCTGGAAATACTATTGATTTAGGAGAAGCTAATAAATCTTATCAGAAAAAAATAAGAAAAATGATAACCGATCCAGAAAAAACGGAACAAAATAAATATGTTGGTCATCCAGAAATATGTTCAGTTTTTTCATATCATAAATTTTTTACTTCAAACATCGAAGATATAGAAAAAGATTGTAGGGCAGGAAGCATATTGTGTGGAGGTTGTAAGAAAACATTAGAAAATGAAATATCTCCTTATATTGAAAATTTCAGAGAGAAACGTGCCAATCTTTCAAATGATTTAATTTATGATGTTTTAAAAGAAGGACAACGAAAAATTAGTGAAGTCGCATCTGCAAAATTAGATCAACTTAAAACTATGATGGGTATTAATTACAATTTTTAAAATGACAAATTCTAAATTAGTTTGGTATTCAAATAAAAAACAACTTAGTATATCTAGATTCAAAAAATTTGATAGAACAAAAGTTAAAAATATCTTAAACGGAGATGTATGGGATAAAGATCTTGTTGTAGCAGAGTCCGGTTTTGCAGAAATATTGAAAAATATTGAAAACAACAATCCATTAAATTTATTTGTTGGATATTCTCCAGGGAAACCCCATCTGGGTTATTTAGTAATGAACAGATTTTTGAAATCATTTAGAGAATATGATGGAACAGCTATGACTTTGGGAATTAATATTAAAGAATCTATCAATACGCACAATAGAACACTTGAAGATACTTTAAGGGCAAATGAATCTGTAGAAATGGCACTTTTAGGAAACAATACTGAAAAAATAAGTCGAATTTATGATTTATCCTTTCTTAACGATTTACCTACTCAGAGGGCTCATGATGAAATATATTCTAGGGTAACAGAACAATTAACTTTTGCAGATTTTAATAAAATCTTAGGTTGGGATGAAAAGACACCTTTATCTCAATATGAAAATATGTGCATGGCAATTTCTGGAATGTTATACTCACAATCTCAAAATAAGGATTTATTATCTTTAAGTTTTACGGATATTAATCATTTGCCTTTTATAAGATTAGCAAAAAAAGTATCCAAAAAATTGGACATAAAAGAACCCTCTTTTTTAATCACAAAAATATTGCCATCATTAACAGATGAAACAAAAAGAATGTCAAGTACGGGAGGAAATTCAACAATTTATTTATCCAATGAAGATACAGAATTAAATAAATATTTGAAAGTAAGAAGCGGAGGAAGAACAAGGGATGAACAAAAAATTTATGGAGGAAATCCAGATTCTTGTTTAGCATTGAAAATTGCATCTTATGTTATTCCCTCAGACGAAACAAGAAAAACCATTTCTGAATGTACTTCAGGGATAAGAGAATCATGTGGAGATTGTAAAAAGTTAATGGCAACTTATATAAATAAGGAAATAAATTTATTATAAAATGAAACACATAGTTTTAATAACAGATTGCGTAGATGTTGCATCAGAACAAATTAGAGCAAGAATTAGTAAAATACTAGGGGGAAATAATTTAGATTACAAATTTTATAAGGTATTTACGGACCCTTTTCAAATTACTCAGGGGATGTTCTTGAGTAAATTATTATCTGATGAAATACCTCCTGGAGAAGATATTTTATACTTAGCAATTTTAAATCCTCTTAAAAGTAAACCCAAAAGAATTTTCGGTAAATTTAAAGATAATTCTTGGTTTGTAGGGGCAGATACAGGGATTTTTTCTTTGTTGTTTAAAGAAAAAGGTATCTCCGAGTTATGGGAAACAAAAAATCCGGGTCATTATCCTTTTGGTGGACTGCACGTTCATGCAGTCGCGGCTGCCAATTTGTTATGTGGGAAAGATAAATCTACTATTGGAGATCCCCTAAAAAATGATGATGTAAAAATATATAATCCTAAATTAGGAGAAGTTGTACATATTGATAATTTTGGTTTATCGAAAATTTGGTTAAGAAGTTCGGATTTAGAACTTGAGGAAAATACTCCAATAAAAATTAAAATATATAATTCAAAAGAAGAATTAAAAAAAGAAGTAAGCGGAATTTATTCTAATAGGATGATGAATTATGAGGATAATAAACTAATTGTTTATCCTGGTAGCGCATTACTAAACTTGAAATTTAAAGAGGATAATGAAAAATATAGAAAGTCAGGATTGATTGAAATAGGTTTAGTAAGAAATTCAGAATCTTCTACAGCATTGAATATTAAATTAGGCGATATAATTAAAGTGGCGAGAGATAAATAATAAAATGGAAAAACTAAAAGAAGGAGATAAAATTGGGCTTATTGCACCCTCTGGAAATCCAAAATCACAAGAAGATATAAATGAAATTGCTGAAATCATAAAAAAATATAATTTTATTCCTGTTTTTAGCCCCAATTTATTAGTTCAACAAAATAAAGAAAAAATAGAAGATATTCATAAATTTTTTAATGATAAGGATATAAAAGCAATTTTTACGTTAAGAGGTGGATTTTCATGCAATGAAATTTTAGATTCGATTGATTATTCTTTAATCGAAAAAAATAAAAAATTATTTGTTGGCTTTTCAGACATTACTAACTTATTGGTTACTTTTAATAAAAAATCAAATCTCAAAACAATTCATGGACCTATTTTTTCTGAAAAAAAATATCTTGATGAAGCTTTATTAAATGATGTGTTTTCATTTTTTAAGGGAGAAACAACTTCAAATGATATTTTCACTAAAATGAAATTTGAAATTTTAAAAAATTCAGAAAAAACAAGTGGAGATTTAATTGGAGGAAATTTATTTGTTTTAAATAATTTAATTGGAACAGATTATGAACCATCCTGGGAAAACAAAGTTTTATTTATCGAATCAGTGGGATTGTCTAAGGAAATAATAATCTCAATAATTTACCATTTTAAACAACTTGGCATATTCGAAAAAATTAATGGTTTAATCCTCGGGAATATGGGCTATTCGGAAGATATTTCAAAAGAGATATTAAAAATTCTTAGTTTTTTTAAGGGCTTTATTCTCCAAACTAAAAAATTTGGTCATGTAAATATTAATTACCCCATTATTCTTGGCGAAATGGTTGAATGGGATGAAAATAATTTAAGAAAAATAGACTAAACGTTCTTTTCGAAAAGAATCAAAACAAGACGCCCCTTCTTTTCTTTTTTTAATAAAAGAAACAAAAAATCTACGCCCCTCTCGTCCTACGGACATATAGACTCGCTATGCTCGAATTTATTAGTAATCCAAAAACTCTAAAATTTTCCTTCGGAACGTTGCACTAAATTTTAGGTCTTCCTATCGTCAGACGAATATAACAGCGATTAAGAGATTACGAAGTCTTGCAGACTTCTCCATCCAAATTCGGTTTTGTGGGTTGCCTCAAAACCGAACTTCTCTTAATCGCGATGTTATGTCTAATTAAAATCACTTTTCTTCCACCCTAACTAAGACGCGCGCTCGATAGCGTCGATATAGGCAGATTTAAAAACCTTATTCTCTTAAATTAATCATGAGGTGTTAGCACCTTAAGATGCTTAATTCTTGAAAAGATTAAAATGAAAATGCCAAAAATCACCATTGGAATACCAATCTATAATGAAAAAGACACACTAAAACAAATGTTAGTTTCTGTATTTCTTGCTCTGAAAAAAATTAACTTAACTTATGAAATATTGCTCTGTTTTAATGGAACCAGTGATGATGGGATGCAAGTTGCAAAAGAAATGAAAAATTATGAACCTAACATTAAAATTCTCGAAAGTGAAGCTGGAAGAACTAAAGCAATGAAAAAGATAATTAATACTGCCAAAGGAGATAAGATTATTTTTTGCGATGCAGATATTATTGTAGAAGAGTATTGTTATTTTAATATATTAAAAAAATTTCAAAATGAGAAAATTATAGCAATTATCGGTAACCCTATCCCTATAGAGAAAAAAGGAATTTTATATCACATTTTGAATGCACGCATGATGAATTTTGGGTCAGAAATTTCTAGAAAACCTATTGATAATTTTAAGCATAAGCCATTTGTGCATGGAAGAATTTTTGCAATTAAAAGAAATTTCTTTATTAATAATTATTTATTTGAAGAAAGATTTGAAAATGCAATTAATGATGATATGTTTATAACACATTTAATAATGTTGCAACATGGCAGAAAGGCAATTGCGCATGAAGAGAATGCTAAAGTTAGATATCTTCCTGTTCAATCTATAAGTTCTTGGTGGAAAAAATGGGTTAGACTATGGGGAGATTTGGATTATCTATACATTCAAAATACAGAATTTAAGGAATTAAAATCCTTGATGAAAACAAAAATAAATTGGAGTCTTATATCTAATAAACCAATATCATCCAAATTCTATTTTATAGCAGAAAGGTGTCTTCATTATTCAGGAAGATTCTATTTTAATATAACTAAAAAAATTTATAGGAGGAAAAG
>Ga0222639_1001305_pt1 | contig 10612 bp, 11 predicted proteins | sample AntAcemetagen185_FD_179863 | JGI IMG/M metagenome (GOLD analysis project Ga0222639, IMG submission 179863) | Saline water microbial communities from Ace Lake, Antarctica - #185 | ecosystem: Environmental > Aquatic > Non-marine Saline and Alkaline > Saline | place: Antarctica: Ace Lake...
ATTTGCCGGGAGATTGGGATAGTATTGAATTTAAGAATATGGATTTTTCTTATAATCAAGATGGGAACACTAGACATTTGGATGGTGTAGATTTTAAGTTTAAGAAGGGCGAGAAGATTGCTTTGGTTGGTGAGTCTGGTTCTGGGAAGAGTACGATGTTAACTTTGCTTAGGGGGCTTTATTCTCCTGATGAGGGGGCTGTTTATTGTGATGGCAAGAAACTTGATCACGGATTTGCGAGGCTGAAGGATCATATCACTTTAATTTCGCAGGAGCCTGAGATTTTTAATGATACTGTGAAGAATAATATTACGATGGGGATTAGAACAAAGAATGAGGATTTGATTGATGCTATTGACATGTCGCAGCTGAAAAAAGTTGTTGGGAAACTGGATAAAGGTTTGGATACGAATGTTTTGGAAAAGGGCGTTTCGTTGTCTGGTGGTGAGAAGCAAAGGCTGTCTTTAGCTCGGGGTTTGTTGGCTGCGAAGAAGAGTGAGATTGTTTTGCTTGATGAGCCTACTTCTAGTGTGGATAGTGAGAATGAGATGAAGATTCACGATAAGGTTTTTTCTAAGTTTGGGGAGAAGACGATTATTTCTTCTATTCATCGGTTGCATTTATTGAATAAGTTTGATACGATTTATCTTTTTGAAAAGGGGAAGATTGTTGCTCATGGGAGTTTGGATGAGATAAAGAAAAATCCTAAGTTTGATCGGGTTTGGCGAAAGTATGGATTGAAGAGGGAGATGTGATGGGGAAGAGGAATTTTAAGTAAATCGGTAAGTTTAAAAGTTCTTAAATTTTGAAGTAATTATGGCAAGTAAAAAAAGTACACGAATGAAAAATTCCGCTGCTAGCTTGGTCTGTGCTAACTTATACTGCGCTGGATAAATTCTGATCCCACTCGGGACATTTATGCAAAATTAGTTAAATTTTATATCTATTAACATGATTTCTATTAATGATTTTACAAAAAGCTTTGAGAGAGAAAATTTGTTTGAAAACGTAAATCTGATTATAGGTTTAGATAAATGTGTTGCTCTAGTTGGGAAAAATGGTTCTGGAAAATCTACCTTTTTGAAATGTCTAGTTGGACGAGAAGACTTTTCTGGAAGGATAGTTTCTGAGAACGTGAAGATTAGTATGATGGAGCAAGAAGGTAGTTTTGATGATTTGGATAGAACATTTAGAGATTACATTGGAGACAAGACAAGGAATTTAGAAGATGAAAAATTTGCGATGGAACAGGAGATGGGTAATCCTGATATCTATGATAATGATGATAAATTTAATTCTTTGATGGATAGATATAATCTTCTTTTGTCGGATGAGTCTTTAGATCCTGAAGATGTTAGATTGGTTGAAATTCTAAAGAAACTGAATATAGATGAAAACGTTTTATGTCAAAAGATATCTGAGTTGAGTGGGGGACAGAAGATAAAGTTGCGTCTTGCGGAATGTCTTGCTAAAAAGGCAGATATTTATTTTTTGGATGAACCAACAAACCATTTGGATTTGGGATCTTCAGAATGGTTGGGCCAGTATATTAAAGAGAATATTAAATCTTTGCTAGTAATTTCTCATGATAGGTATTTTTTAAATGAGATAGTTGATGAAGTCTGGAAAATTGAAGATAAAAATTTTGAGAAGTATTTTTGTAGTTATGATGAATACGAGAAGAAGGAGATTGTTTATTTCAATTTACTGAGGAGGAAATTTAAGGATGCCACTAGGAGAAAGCGAGAACTTATGGAGTCTGCTGAACAAAAGCGTCATTGGGCTATGCTTGTTGGAAGTAAAACCGCTAAATGCATTGCTGATAGATTAGAGCGGGAAGCTGAAGCTATTGAGATTGGAATTAACCCTGATGATTTAGTGATTAATGTTAAGATAGATTTTTCTAATAAAAAATTGCATAATTGTGAGATTTTTAGGCTTGCTGGAATGGCTAAAGAATTTGACGGAAATATTCTTTTTGATAATGTTGATCAAGAAATTAATCAAGGAGAAAAAATTGCGATTGTTGGAGATAATGGTACTGGGAAAACTACATTATTGAAGGTTTTGATGGGGATTGAGAAAGAAACTAAAGGTTCTGTTTTCCGTAGAGAAAATTTGAAGATTGGTTATTTTGACCAAGAATTAAGTGACGTGGACGGAGAGAAGACTGTAGAAAAATTTATTGAAGAAGAATGTGGGAGGGATCCTGCAATTTTGAGATCTACGCTTTCTAAGTTTAGTTTTGAGGATAAGTTTTTGGTCCAGAAGATTGGAAAGTTGTCTGGAGGAGAAAAGGGAAGATTAAACTTGCTTCGAATTACTTTGGAGAATAATGAAGTTTTGTTATTGGATGAGCCAACAAATAACTTAGACATTCATCTAAAAGACTCATTAGAGAAAGCGATAAAAGAGTTTCCTGGAACGGTAATTATTGTTTCTCACGATAGACACTTTATGGATAGGGTTTCTACTCGAGTCTTGGATATCGAGGGTGAAGAGATTAAAAGTTACAAGGGTAATTATTCTGATTATTTGGAATTGAAGGTTAAGAAGAAGATATAGCTTGGCTTCTCCAAAGTTTTAAATAGAATTTTTTGTTTAATATTTTTAGGTATTCCAATTATAATCTTTTAATTTTCCGTCTCGAATTGGGTCCCAGAAAGCTGTTTTGTCGTGTCCTAGAGTTTTAATCGCTCTTGCTAAAAGGATGTTTTTCTCTGCTAAGTGTGGTCTTCTTAGATGATCCTTTCTACTTATCGTTGGATCAAAAACTAACATGTTGTTTTCTAACTTTGTGTAGAAGTTTTCTATTAGGGCTCTGCTGAATAGTGGGAATGGGTTCATTTCTAGGGGAGTTAAATTATGGTCTTTGTTGCATTCTTTTATGACGGCGATGTAGGCTGCGATGTCGTGGGGATAGAAGGTTATTACTTTACTTGCCTCTTGGTCTTCAGCACGAGTGTACCTAATATTTGTTACATCGTGTGCTACTCTTTGTGAAATGTTTCTTCCGTCTCCGTCTTGTATTTGGCTTGGCCTTAGAGTTAGAACTGTTGCTAGGTTGTCTTGGCTTCTTACAGCTGGTATATGTTCTAGCCTAAATAAGTAGTTTTGGATATCTCTTCTTCTTGATGGGACTTGAACCAAGGCGGAAGCTCCTTCTTGTTTTACTCTTCTGGAATCTTTGTATACTTTTGCCTTTATTGGCTCTGATGAATTTTCTGAATATGCGAAAAGACGAAGGGCTTCAGCTGCGAAAACATAGGGGATTAATCTTTTTGTTCTGTCTGACCAGTTTGGTCTGAAACTTATTCCTTGTGAAAATATTTCGTCTTCGCTGATTTCTTCTAGTTTGCCTAGGGCTTCTTTTCTTAAAACTAAAGGGGTGGTCGGGGAGTTATAACATTCTTGTTTTGTTTGAGGGTGACCTATGTGGACGTATTCTCCGTGTTTGAAACATTTTCTTGATGCTTGGCTTTGGTGCACTGTATTTTTATGGTATTGTCCTGGGATAAGTTGGGTGTATAAGAGTATGGCTTGAGAGTTGCCGTCCATGTCGTAGATTCGCTCTACTAAATTATGTTGGCTACGGATCTGTTTAGTTTCTAGTTCTTTTATTTTTGTGTTCGTTCTTCGTTTGAAAAATGGTTTATTTGTCATATAAAATATACGGCAAAATCCTTATTGTATTAGTGTGGTGATGTTTGTTACCACAATATTTATAAATTTTGATATCATGTATTATTATGGAATTAAGGGAAACTTTAGAAAAGATAGGGTTGACTAAAAATGAGTCAATTGTTTATTTAATGTTGTTGAAAGAAGGGTCTAGTCTGACTGGGGAGATTACAAAAAAGACAGGGATTCATAGGAGAAATGTTTATGATATAACTTTGAGGTTGATAGAAAAAGGCTTGGTTGGATATATTGTTAAGAATAATCGGAAAATTTTTGAAGCGGTTAATCCGAAAAAGTTAAGAGAAATTTTGGATGAGAAAAGTAGAATATTAGAAGAAAATTTTGATATTATGCAACAGATGTTTGTGGGACCGAAGGAAAAGCAGGAGACTTTGTTTTTTACTGGCAAGGAAGGATTGAAAAATATATTTGAGGATCAGTTGAAGGAAGGTAATTCTGAGGTTTTGATATTGGGTGCGAGTAAGGCTGCGTCTGAGATTTTTCCTTTTTATTTTAAGTGGTATGATAAGGATAGGGTTCGGAAAAAGATTAAAGTTAAGATTATTAGTGGTGAGAAAATTGGGAAAGTTTCCATGTCAGAAGTTCGATATATAAGTGGTAAGTTTGATAATCCTTTGGCGATAAATATTTGGAGAGATAATGTTGCGTTGATTCTTTGGAAGTCTGAGCCGTTGGCTATTTTGATAAAGAATAAGGAGATTAGTGATTCATATAGGAAATATTTTGAGGCTATGTGGAATTCGGCTAGGAAGTGAGTTTGTTAGATAAGTTGAAAGAAAGTATAAGGGGGTTGCTTAGGTTTTTATAGTTTGGAATTTATTTTGTTTAAGGAGACGTAAAATGATAAAGGCTATATTTTTTGATTTTGATGGGACGATTAGTGATGCGATGGGGATTGGGTATGAGTCGATGATTAGGGCGTTTAATGATTTTGGGTATGAATTTGATAAAAAGAAGTTGCGTGGGTTGTTGGGGAAGAAAATGCCCCTTATTTTTGATGGGCTTGGGTTAGATAAGAAAAATTTTGATGCTTGTCATAAGCGATTTTATGAGTATTTTATGAGGGCGGCGTTGGATGGTGGAATTAAACCTTGTGTTTCTTTGAAGCCTTTGTGGAAAATGAAAGAGAGTTATCCCTTGGTTGTTGTTTCAAATAGTGAGACTAGTTTTCTTGATGCGTCGATAAAGAAGCTTGGGATTAAAGGTTTGTTTGATGGAGTTTATGGTTCTGATAAGTTTTCGAGTAAGGATAAGTTGTTAAAGAAATTGTTTAGGGAAATGAAAATTAAGCCATCTGAAGCGATTTACATTGGGGATACTTTTAGTGATGTTGATTTTGCGAGGGATGCTGGTTGTATTGCGGTTGCGATTCATAATAAATGTGCGTGGTCGAGTTTGAAAGAGATTCTGAAAGAGAAGCCTGATTATGTTGTTCGGGATTTTTATGGGTTCAAGAAAGTTATTGATTCTTTAGAGAAGGGAAACTAAATATCCGAACGCGATTACTCCCATTATTCTTGGGAATATACCGTAGATTAGGAAGTTTTTTCTTGAGATTTTTAGGGCGCCAAGGAGGACTGGAAGGTATGGGAGAGGTGAGACTGCGGCGATTGGGATAATTACTTTTCCGTATTTGTTTATTAGATAACTTGCCCTTTCTACTTTTTTTTCTGATACGAATAAGAGAACGCCGTCTATCATATATTTTTCTCCTATCATGAATCCTAGTGTTGAACCAATGACTGAGCCTAGGGCGACCATGACGATAGCAGTGAGCACGTTCATTCCTGCTAGTATACCTGTTGCTAGAATTATCATTGGTGAAATGAATTGGGGTAGCATGTCTAGAATGATTGAGATAAAAAATAGAGCTGGTGCACCGTGGGTGTATATGATGCTGTTTGCTGAGTCTTCAACTTTTGATATATTGACTAATCCGTAGATGAATAGTGCCAAAACTATAATGCTAATTATTATGTTTATCGTCTTGACGGTTTTTGCTATCTTTTTTCGTTTCATTGAATTTGATTTAGGGCTTTAATTATGTTTAATTCTAAGTTTTGATTCTTCTTTAAGAATTTTTCAAAAAGGGATTGAATTTTTTTATCCTGTTTTCTTTTTGTGCCTTTGGTGTTTGTTAGTTTGGCATAGAGTTCGACTTCTTTATCTGATAGGTTTTGGAGTGGGGCATTTTTTGGAATTTTATATTTAAAGTTTCCCTTGAGAATATTTTTGAAAGTGTCTTCGGCAAATTGGGAAAGATTGTCGCTTGATAAATTTGGTTTTGTTGAATAGCTTACTTGGAATTTTTTTTCTATTACTTTTTTTACGACTGAGGTGTTGAGGTCGCTTGTTTTTTTGAGAGCTATAACTTTGTTGTTGGGAAGCATGGAGTTTTTCCTGATGGTTCTAAATACTTTTCTTTCGAAATAGTCTATGAATTCTTTTTTTGATAATTTTTTTTGGTTTGTAAATTCCCAAACGTGGTTTGTCATGTAATATGAAACAATTAGGTATAAATAAGGATTTTGGTTTTGTTAATTATGATACATGCGGTTTTGTTGATTATTGAGAGAGACGGGAAGGTTTTGTTTGGGAAGCGAACAAAGCAAAGGGAATCGATTCCGAATAGATGGAGTTTGCCTTCTGAGAAGGTCGAGGGTGATGATAGTATGGAGAGTGCGGTTAGGAGATGTGCGGATAATGAACTTGGGGTTGTTGTGAATGATATTGTGGAGTTTGAGGTGTTTCATTATAACGATGGAATTGAGGATAAGGTTTTGCGTTTTTTGAAAATTGATGTTGAAGGAGAACCTTTTTTGAATAATTTAAAGGAGTTGTCTGAATTGAAGTGGATGAGTTTTGAGGAATTCTTTGGGATGTATGAAGATTCTGAGATTGGGCATGGATTGCAATATTTGAGAAAGAAACTCGAGTTGGATTAAATTTTAAATTTACTGAATGTTTTTCTTTTATCTTCGTTATCGCCAGTTGAATAAGCTTCTTGAATATCTAGGGCTTTTTGTTTTTGTTTGTTATTGGAATAATAGATTGATGGCTTTCCTTTTTCGTCTGGGATTGATGTTTTGAATTTTGTTATTATGTTTGATTCTAGTTCGTTTCTTGCCACAATGAGCCATGTATCTTCAATAAAGAAATGTCTGCCAATCATTGTTAGAGGAAGAGTTTTTTCATTGATTAGGTTTTTGTCTAGGAGTTTTTTCAATCTTGCCGAGGGATCTTTTTCGCAAAGGAAGCAGCCGCCGCCCGGAGTTGGGTATTTAATTTTGAATTTTTCTGCGAGTTCCATTTGCCTTTTTCTTCCTCGTCCTTTTATACCGATTTCCATTAGTGGTCGCTTGATTTGAAATCCTATCTCTTCGTCTATGGTTCTCATTGCTTTTGAGGTTTGAGACATTGGCCTTTGTCCTAGAACTTCTCCCGTTGCTATTACTTTAATTTTATTTTTGTCGGCGTATTCCTTTGCTTTTTTGAACATAAAAATTTTACAGTCTTTGCATGGGTTTATTCCAGATCCTGTTTCGTGCTTTGGCTTTTTTAATATATCTAGATATTCTGAAAGAAGTGGTTCTTTGGTTACGTTGAATATTGTTAGCTTGGTTTTTTCTTTTTGGGTGAAGTTGAAGTTGCAATTAATGTTGCAGCAACCACAGCCGAATGGGAGGGCGAAATAGAGCGCTTCGACGTCGTAGCCTTGTTCTTGGAGTAGACATACGACTAGACGAGAGTCGAGGCCGCCTGAATATAATACCAATGCTTTTTCCATAGAATTGTTGAGAAATGTGGGTTTAATTAGATTTCTGCTAGAAGGACTACGTAGTTTTTGCCGTATTTCTTTGCACACTTAGGGCATGTTGTGTAGTAGAAATACATGTGTTTGATTTCTTTTTTCTTTGATGTAGTATATTCTTCCATTTCTTTGATCCATTTTTTCATATCTTTGTAGGGGCCTTCGAAAACTTTTGAAAGAAAAGTTCCTGAGACTTTGACGTCATGGACTGATGAAATTGGTTTTTCTACGCTAACATAGATGTTTGAATAGAATGGGGATTTCTCATCTGAAACTACTATTGGGACTTTTGTTCCGGCTTTTGCTGCGTCGATTTTTTTGCAAAGCTTTTTAATAACCATTCCGAAATTTAATGGAATGTGAAAGAATGATATCACTTTGCTTTTGACGAATAGCTTGTCTTTCCAAGTTATTGTTTTATTGTCCCAAGGTTTTGGATCAAATTTTGGACAACACTCGTCGGTGTTTTTCGCTTCTTCACCCTTTTTCATATTGAATAAAAGTATGTTTAGTATATAAATGTTTAGTAGCCTCTGCATTGTTAAGTTAACGGGAGCTTTCATTTACTAAATTTTTTCAAAACCTTTAAATACTACTTAATCTACAAAGTATTATATGGCTACTAAAGATACTAAATCTATTAAGTCTACAACAATTAGGATAGAGCAAGAAACAAAAGAAAAAATAGAAAATCTTGATTTTGTTCGAAAAGATACATATAATCAAATCTTGCTGAAATTAATCGAGTTTCATGAGGGACATAGAAAATGATAAACAAATCTAACAAAAACAATCCTTCATCCCAAATCGGGTGGGGGGCGAAGCAGAAAAGAGTTAGTAAATTCTTCTTCATAACTTTAATTTTCATTTTCTCTTTAATATTATTACCAAATTTTGTTTCAGCTTTTCTAATTTCAGATCAAGGAACAAATGTAATGGATGTTGCAACAGGAAATTTAACTGCCCTCGCTAATTTAACAATTAGTATATATGACAATACTACTGGAGGAAATTTAATCTTTGAACAAAATTTTAGTGATGTAATAGCAAATGGTTCATGGAACGTTATGATAAACCCAAATTTAGAATATGGAATAAGTTATTATAAAGATTATCAAATTAATGGGGAAGATTTATATTTTGATGGAAATGAGAGATTAGAATTTCAATCTTCTGTTGGAGAAATAAATAATGTTTCATTTATTAATTTTTCTTTGATAAACTCGTGTTCTGCTGGGAGTTCAATAAGATTAATTTATGCAAATGGAAGTGTTGAATGTGAGGTGGATGATGATTCAGGAGGTTCAGGAAGTTCAAACTTAACAAATTATGCCTTTAAAGAACCAATCAGAAATATTTACGGGCAATATAACAACTTCTCAAATAGGGTTTTTTGGTTGGCTTGGAAGTTTAGCTTCAAGAATAACTAAGTTATTTGTTCAAGATATTGATGCTTCTGGAAATATTAATGCTGGAGAAAATATAACTGCTTCTTATTTCATTGGTGACGGTTCAAAATTAATTGGCATTAATGGGACTAGCGGACCTCAAGGTGAACAGGGAATTCCAGGCGTTAATGGAACTAATGGTACAAATGGTATCAACGGAACTAATGGAACGAACGGAGCTCAAGGAATTTCAGGTATTAACGGAACAAACGGCTCTGATGGTTATACTCCCATCTACGGAACAGATTATATTAATGGTACAAATGGATCTCAAGGTATCCAAGGTGAGACGGGTGTCGATGGAATCAATGGAACAAATGGATCTCAAGGTATTCAAGGAATCGCTGGAGTTAATGGTACCGACGGGATTCAAGGTGAAGTTGGCGTTAATGGAACTAATGGTATCAACGGAACTAATGGCTCTGATGGTTACACACCTATTTACGGTACCGATTATATTAATGGAACTGACGGAACCGACGGGGTAGATGGACTAAATGGTACTAACGGAACAGACGGAACAACTCCTGTTTATGGCGTTGATTACATTAACGGAACAGATGGTGTTAACGGTGTAGACGGACTTAATGGTACCGATTTATTTACTGAAATAAATCTTACTCAATTTGATAATTCTACTGGAACTTTAAATCTTTTAGAGAGTTGGCTAACCAGTTTCCTTGATTTACTTTATGCTCCTCTAGGTTACGGAGATGATTGGAATAAAACTTACGCTGATACACTTTACGCAGACATTTCTGTAACTGGCGATGATACTTCCTGGAATAAAACATACGCTGATACTTTATATTATGATTCTGAGTTAGATTTAACAACACTTCTTGATGATAATTATGCCCCTGTAAACTACGGAGACGATTGGAATAAAACTTACGCAGACACATTATACGAACCAACAAGCACTCAATTAGATGGAACTACGGTAAATATTACCTACATCAATGCACCATTAAACACTTGGTACTTCAATGCTACAGATAATTGTGAATATTTACCAAATTCCGGAAAGGAGTGTGCTATTTAATGGTAATAATAATTGAATTTATTGGGGGAATAGAGTGTGCAGTATGAAATGGGATTTAAAAAAAAAGATAAAGGTTGGTCAAAGAAAAAGAAAGTAATATTTTTTAGTAGTTTTGCGTTTATCTTTTTCATGTTAGGTGCAATGTATATGATTTCTGAAAATACTTTTGGGTATAAAACTAGTATTGAAAAGATGTTGGGTGATTATGGTTTTGTAAGTGCCAGTACTGATTCGACAAATTGGACCAGGAAAGCATTGCTAACAATAAACAGTTCTTTCGTTGATTCAAATTTAACAGACTTCCCAGTCTTATTAACTAATGCAAATTTACCACAAGAAATGTGGAATACAACACATGAAGATGCAAAATATAATGCGTTATTTACAGGATGTGACATTAGATTTACTACTAATAGCAGTGGAGAAATAGAAATTCCTTTTGAATTAGTGGACTGGACTCAAGATGATTCAACTGGTTCGGAAATTTGGATTAAGTTAAATATATCAAATGAAACAGACATAGAATTTTATGTTTGGTATGATAATTCTGTTGCATCTTGTTATGTTATAAACGATACTTATGGGGCTGAAAAGGTGTGGGATAGT
>Ga0222639_1001306_pt1 | contig 10601 bp, 14 predicted proteins | sample AntAcemetagen185_FD_179863 | JGI IMG/M metagenome (GOLD analysis project Ga0222639, IMG submission 179863) | Saline water microbial communities from Ace Lake, Antarctica - #185 | ecosystem: Environmental > Aquatic > Non-marine Saline and Alkaline > Saline | place: Antarctica: Ace Lake...
TTGTATCGGCGATGCAGAAGAAGGGGATACTGGGTGTAACCAGCAGGTACGTCATTATGTCAAAGAAAAAAACAGGTCTTTAAACAAATCAAAATTAGAGGAGATATGTTATGCGATTGATTGAACCCGCCCGCCTCGCCTGAAGGCGAAGCCGATGGCGGGCAGGTGGGAAGTGGCTGAGGATGGCTATGAGGAACAGATTGTTATCCCGAACGAAAAAAGAGAACTGGCTGCCGGCGAGGGGATTGGGACTGAAAACAAAGATCAGGCAGCAGTACAGATAACGAATTTGACAACAGGTGAATCTTTTAACGGACGTCTTGCCATTACCGGCAACCGCCAATTATACCTGCCGGTCGAGATACAATAGATGCTGAAAGGATCAGAGAGAATTAGAATCCAAATTTTGGGCGGGTGAAAAAGGCAACAGAATGGGGTTAGTAATATTAATTATCTGAAAACCTATATATTTCGATCTTGACATTTTCATGAAATAGGCTACCTTTTCATGAAAACGCCAGAGGGGAGGAACTTTAATGGCAAATTTGCAAATCAAAGGAATTGATGACAATTTGTATGCCCAAATAAAAGCATTGGCCGCATCAGAAAACAGATCCATCAGCCAACAAGTTCTCTTTTTAGTGAAAAACTATCTGCTGAAAAGGCATCAATTGCAGAACACAAAAACCCCGGCCCAGGTTCTGCTGGAGCTTTCTGCCTCTTGGGAGGACGACAGGTCACCAGAGCAAATTGTCAGGGAACTGAAAAACGGCCGCAAAGACTCCCAAAAACTTGCAAAGGGTTTTTAATGTATCGAAGGCCTAAAGCTCGCCAACTGGATAGTTTATCCCGAATAGCCGCCACAGCAAAGTAACAAATCAAGGCCGCGTTATATCCTAAAGGTTACTATTCAGGTGTCTCTTTTTAGACAGGATAACAGGATAAACAGGAATCTATGTTAAGTCACAAACAAGACATTATTGTAATAATCAAGTTAATCCTGTTATCCTGTCTAATAAATACCTGTGTAGTTGTTCTTAAAGGAGAGAAGAGGAGGGAGTTATGACTGATGCGTTGGTAATAATTGATATGCAAAACGACTATTTTAGCGGCGGCAATATGGAGCTTTCCGGAATTGACGTAGCCGCGGAAAATACAAAGAAGCTTCTCCTGTTTTACCGCAAGAAGGCCAAACCGGTTTATCACATTCAGCACTTTTCCACCTATGAAGGCGCTGCCTTTTTTGTACCAAATACAACAGGCGCAGAAATTAATTCACTATTAACTCCTTTGGAGTCTGAAAAGGTTATTAAGAAACATTTCCCAAATAGCTTCCGGGAAACGAATCTACTAAAAGAACTGCAATCCGCAAATATCAACCACCTTACGATCTGCGGTGCTATGAGCCATTTCTGTGTTGATGCAACCACTCGGGCGGCTTTTGACTTGGGCTTTAGGTGTACGCTGGTAACCGATGCATGTGCTACACGGGATTTGACATTTGAGGGCACTAAAATTCCAGCGGATTTTGTCCATGGGGCTTTTATGGCGGCCCTATCTCCCGTATATGCCCGACTCAAAAAGACTGAGGAAATTATAGCTTAAGCATAACTGATTTAAAATCGGCAAAAATGTATCTTCACAATAAGTCGCGGTAACAGGTCCTGGATTCCCGCGTACGCGGGAATGACGTTATAAGTATGCGGGAATGACGTTATAAGTACGCGGGAATCCAGAAAAATGGCACCGCAGAGGATTTACCGCGACTTATTGAGATGTTACGCAAAAATCAACATCCAATGAAAGGACAAGAAAATGGGTATCTGGAATTTAGCTACATTACAATTGGAAGAGTTCAGGCCCGGGATCATGAGCAAGGCAGAAATTGGAGAAAGCTTGATCATGGTGTGCATGGAAATCGGTCCGGGCAAGGAGGATGCTGGACATGAACACCCATTTGATCAATGTGGTGTTGTCTTAGACGGTCAAATAGAGATGTTCATAGGCAATGAACGTAATACCCTCAACTCGAATGAGTCCTATTTTATACCTGCCGGTGTGCGTCATGGTTGGAAAACCTTCGCTGAACCAGTAAGACTTCTCGATGTTTCCGGAAAACAGTGAAATTAGGACGTGGTTATTTCAAATTCCGGCGGGTCCATCATATGTTTCTTTACTGAGCAGAGATCCATGGATCGGACAACAGCCTTCCGATACTTTTCATCAAACCCCTCTGGCAATCTCAAATCGATGGACATTTTTGAATACCTATTTTTATCTTCATTCCAATCACATTCCATGCTCAATGACATTCCGTCTACGCTCATTTTGCGGCTTTGGCAAAAGCTCAGCGCATAAATACCTGCACAGGTCGCAATCGATGCTAAGAACAACTGAAATGGTTCTGGCGCCGATTCATCACCCCCATTCGCTGTTGCCTGATCAGTATTGATTATAAATTTTTCGATCTTTGCATCAATCTTCTTGCCATCAGGAAAGCTCACTTCAACAAGCGATCTTTTCATAAGCACATATCCTTTCTTCACCCAACTTATTTTCAGTGGTCAATATTTAAGCCGATGTTGCATCCCTCTGTATAGCAGTCCCTATGAGGCTGTCCGAGAATGGCTATTTTCCGCAATCTCTGCGTCAGGCTCATCCCGCCTGGCGGGACTCAAAATACTTCAATGTATTCTTGCGGTTAAAATCTTCGCCTTCCTTGACCTTGCAAAAAATCTCTCATTCTCGGACAGCCTCCTATTCTTTTAAGAATTCCAAGATAGCTCGATCCCTCTCCCCATTGGGTTGAAAAACGATGGTGTAATGATTTGTTCCATCCACGTCAACACGCCTGACATTGGCGATCTCTCGCACCATCCTTTCTGTCACATCTTCCGGGAGGAGGATGTCATCCCGGGCCAACATCCCTTCTGTGGCCCTCAGGATCAGCACCGGACAAGAGATCTCTCCGTAAACTTGGGATATATCCACCTTGCCCAGATTAACGGCCTCCTCCTCAATATGTGCAGGATTTATCTTTGTGCGCACCCCCCCCGCAACATCTTCTATTTCGTACTGGTAATAGGTCTCTAATGCCTGAGACCAATCCCTTAGGAATGGGGCACTCTTCATAAGGTCCAGATATGCCTCAAATGAGGGAAACACTTTGCCTAAGCGGTCCAGGGATGGCTTTATCCCGGCGAATACCTTGCCTAATTGATCTTCTGAAAGCTTCCCTCCCCCATCAACCAAGATGATGCGATCAACCCGCTCAGGATGTTTGGCTCCGAACATCAATGATATAAAGGCGCCCAGAGAATGACCCATGAGCACTACCCGCTCCAGCCCTAAATCATCCAAAACAGCTAAGATATCCCGGCAGTGATGTTCCATGGAGTAGCCCGAGGAAGGGGCTCCCGAAAGGCCTCTCCCCCGGAGGTCCATGGCCAGGAGCTTGTGAGGCGGGCTAAGTGCGTCGGCAATCACATCCCAGCATCTACAATTGGCCGTGATGCCGTGGATGCACAAAATGGCCTTTTCTTCCCCATCCCATTGGGCAAGCTGGATTTCTACCCCGTCTCCCGTGGCCCTTTTCATTATCGGCTCAGTCATTATACATCTCCTTATCTGTAACCGTTCGCAGGTTCAGGGTTTCCCGCTGAAAGCGGGATTCAGTGGTTAAGGGATGAGACAGCTTTCCTGTTTCATAATCATAATCTTAATCCTAATCTTACTCAACACGATTATGATTAAGAGTACGATTAAGATTATGATACGCCCGTAAAAAGTCCCTATTTGCGGGCAATTGCGAACTATTGTCAGGAGTTAACCGTGTAAACCCCCTCACTCACGCCATACTATTTTTTCAACAGCCCTCATTTCCGTCTATCAATAAACTCGCGAACCGACCCGATAACACCTTTCGGGAAGAAAATGATCACCAAGATGAAAAGTACGCCCAGGAACAGATACCAGCGTTCCAGCACATTATGCAAAAACACGGCACTGGGAAACAAGTCCTTTGCCAGATGCTGAAGGTCCGGCAGGAAAGTCTCGGTAATCAGATAAAAGGCCGCGCCTACTATGCCCCCGTACAAAGTCCCCATACCACCTATAATGCACATCAGGAGGACGGCAAGCATTATGGCAAATACGCCGAGGCATGATTCAGGATTCACGTAGCCGACCCACATGGCATAGAACCCTCCGGTTATTGCAGCCATTACACAACTGAAAGTTATTGAAATCCCCTGGAAGACAAAAGTCTTAAAACCAAGGGCCTCAGCCCTCTGTTCGTTATCCCGTATTGCCTGAAGGACCCGACCAAGGGGTGAATGCGTAAAGCGAAGCATCATCATAAACATCCCAAGACACGACAGCAAAATAAGGTAATAGGTAACAATTTTTCCGGTAATTTCCATGCCTAAAAATTTACCCATACTGTAAGCAAATGAAAATATCCCCGGCATGGCCAGGCTTATCCCATCCTCTCCGCCTGTAAAAACGCTCAATTTGGTTGCAAGTATAATTGCAAGCTCAGCTATGGCAAGAGTTACCATCGCAAAAAAGATTGTCTTTACTCTCAGGGACAAAAAACTTATGAGAATTGCTAATCCTGAGGCTACGGCCGCTGCTATTGCCATGCCAAGCATGAGATTTAGATATGTGGGTGCGCCGTATTTGGAAACAAGAAAGGCAACACAATAGGCCCCGATTCCGAAAAACATGCCGTGTCCGAATGAGAGTATCCCAGTATAGCCAAGCATAATATCGAAACTTGCCACCAGAGTCGCAAAGATAATTATCTTGACGGCAAGATCTACCGTTTTATATGAAGGCAAAACAAATGGGACAAGGAGTAAAATACAGAGGACGCCTAACCCTATAAAAAATCCCCCGCGCCTGAATCTTCTTCTTTTCTCTTCCTGGTGAAAAAGCTGAACCGCTGTTAGTTCTGCCATTCTTAACCTCTCTACTCTCCTGCCGGGAAAAGACCGGCGGGTCTTACAAGAAGGATTATTATCATGATCATGACATTCGCCCCGGCTGCCGCCCAGGGAACCAGGTATGCAACATAGTTATATGAAAGTCCGACAATAATGGCACCGACCAGGGATCCTGTAACACTTCCGAGGCCCCCGATAATGACCACGATAAATGCGAAAAGAAGATAAGTCCCTCCCATGTCAGGATATACCTGCAGACTGAAAACGGACATGGCCATGCCACCCAGCGCGGCAAGGGCGGCGCCTACGGCAAAAACCCCTGTAAAAAGTCTAAAAATATTATGCCCCATCGCCTGTATCATCTCACGGTTTTCAACGCCGGCCCTAACGATGATACCAAGTTTTGTCTTCTTTAATATAAGTTGTATGGCGGCATATAAAGCGAAGCCCATTGTGATACATATGACCCTGTATCTGTCTACGATAACATCTAAGACATCCCAGTTCCCACGGAATGAAAAGGGTACTGTCATTACCTCGTCATTCGGACCCCAGAAGACACGAATTAACTCAACAAGTACAATAGTTGCGCCAAATGTTATGAGTATCTGAAAAAGGTGGTTCCCGTAGACACGGCGAATGATTACCCTCTCAAGGACAATTCCCAGGACAGCAACGGTTATCATCGCGATAATAATGGCAAAGAGGAAAACTGCGAAATTCTTAAAAACGGACTCAGCCGTAACCCATTTCATCATCATGTTGAAAACAGTGAAACCCACGTATGCGCCCCACGCAAACAAGGCGCCATGGGCAAAGTTCAGCACGTCCATCAGCCCGAATATGATGCTTACTCCCGAGGCGACAAGGAAAAGGAGCATACCCATTGCCAGGCCTGCTATCGTGAGGGTGAGATATGTCTTGCCCGAAATACCCAGGAGAGGGAGAAGGAAAAGAATAATTGTACCTGCAACTGCGAGTTCACGACTCCGTCGTTTAATAAACGTCGCTTCCATTTGAATATTCTCCGGTTTTTCTTTATTAGATCATTCTTTCCGTGCTGGACCAGGTCAGCCTGTTTATCAAGGTGATTAAATTGTTTTCACCCGGTATTGGCGGTTTTTGATATCCCAAGAAACCTGCTTTTTAATTCAGCATTATGGATCAACTCTTCCATAACACCGCTGTGGACCACAAACCCGTCATCAAGAATGTAGAAGTTATCCCCTACCGCACTCGCCATGAAAAAATTCTGTTCAACCAGGATTACCACACTTCGCTCTTTTATCTGGTTTATCGCTTTAACAAGAGATTCAACAACAATCGGGGCCAGCCCCTTTGAGGGCTCATCTATTAAAAGAAGCGAGGTATCATTAACAATTGCCCGCGCAATGGCTAACATCTGTTTCTGTCCCCCGCTCAGATTTCCCGCCTTCGATTTCCAGAACTTTCGAAGATCGGAAAACATATTAAGAGTTCTTTCAAGCCTCTCATGAGTTGTCTTGTCTTCTACAAGCATTGCGACTTTCATGTTTTCCTCGACCGTCAGGCCGGAAAAAATCCCCATGTCTTCGGGAACAAAACCTATTCCCATCCTGGCTATCTCATAAGGTTTTTTCCTCTGTATTTCCTGCCCCCGGTAAATGATCCTACCATCGGTTGCCGCCAGCAATCCCATAACCGTCTTGATGGCAGTACTTTTGCCGGCACCGTTCCTGCCGATGAGAACCGTCACGGCGTCAGCCACAGCCTCAAAGGAGATCCCCTGAAGGATATGGTGCTGACCAATATAGGTATGGACACTTTCAACCTTTAAAACGGATTCACTCACTTTTCACCCCTCCACCCAGGTAAGCAGCCTGTACGGCCTCACTTCTATATATTTCTTCAGGATCACCATCAGCGATCAATCTTCCATCCTGCAGCACAGCGATGGTATCCGATAAAAACATAATCATATCCATTTTGTGCTCCACAAGGAGTATGGTGCGATCCCTTGAATTTTTGAGCTCTTCCAGGATTTCCAGAATGGCAGGGACTTCTTCCTGACCCATCCCTGCTGTTGGTTCGTCAAGAAAGAGAATTTCCGGTTTTAAGGATAGTAATATGGCTATCTCCAGCTTTCTCTGCTCACCGTGGGTCAGATTGCTGGCCGGTTCGGACCACTTATCATTTAGAAGCACGTCCTTGAGGATTTTATAGGCTTCGTCTTCGAATGATGAAAAGTGAAGATAGTGCCGCCAGAAATTCAGGCCTACCCTCTCACGTGCCTGTATGGCAACCCTCACATTTTCAAGGACGCTCAGAATAGGGAAGATGTTGGTAAGCTGAAAGGAGCGGCCTATCCCGAGGCGTGCCCTTTCTGCTACACCAAAAGGGGTAATATCTTTCCCTTTCAGAAAAATCTTCCCCTTGGTGGGTCTGTATTGGCCTGTCATCAGGTTGAACAGAGTTGTCTTTCCTGCACCGTTCGGACCTATGATCGACTTTAGGGCAAAGGGCTCGACTGTTATACTCACGTGATCCACCGCCACATGCCCCCCAAAACGGATTGTCAGGTCTTTGGTCTCAATGATGGGTTCCGCGCTGTTGTTTGTCATAGCATTCCCAGTCAAGTTTTTGTGTTTTGTCCCCCCTCAATCACGACTCGCGTGAAAGAAGAGGAGACAGAATTAAATCACTATTTTTTATTCATAATTGGAGGCTCTGTCTCTGCAGCCGACATCTCCCTGATTAGAGACGGGATGGCCCACGCCACATCCTTTTTTACTTTAAGCTCGAATGCGTACATAGATTGAAGGGCTTGATGGTCGTCTTTCCGAAAAATCATAGTCCCTTTAGGAGTCATAAACACCATCCCTTCCATGGTGGAGATTAGCTTCTCAGTGTCAGTAGTCCCTGCTTTTGTAATTGCCTTAACTACGGCGCCTGCGGCTGCAAAACCTCCACAGGTGAAGAAATCCGGGGGTCCGTTGAAGCGTTTATAATGTTCCTTGACAAACCAGTCGTTGACTGGATTATTCGGGTTTTCATAGTAATAGTAAATGGAACCCTTCATTCCCTTGAGAGGCTTCATCAGCTTCAGTACCGCCAGGACATTTCCTCCGCTGGCGATTTCAATCCCGTACTTGTCAAGCCCGGCTGATATCAATTGCGGAATCGGGCCGCCCTTTCCTGCCCAGATCACCCAAACATATTTAGGCTTTGGCTTGTCCTTAAGGACCTCAATAATTCTTTGGATGGGCGCTGTAAAGTCAGTTCCCTTAAAATCAGCGTACTCCTCGTGAACCACTTTTGCTCCCAGCGCTTCGGCAGCCTTCTTATACGCGGCTATTCCATCACGGCCAAAGCCATAGTCCTGACCGATACAGGCGATGCTCACCCCTGGTTTGGCTACGGCCGCAGCATTTGAAATTGCATCCTGGCTGGAATTTCGACCTGTTCTGAATATGTAGCGATTCCAGGCTTTTCCCGTAATGGAATCCGCCACAGCAGGTTCGACGATCAGGATTTTCTTGAATTGCTGGGCCACAGGAATCACGGCCAGAGCCACGGCACTGCTGGTCGGGCCTACTACCAGGTCCACCTTGTCATCGCCGTAGAGCTTTGTTAAAAGCATCTTGGCTCTTGCCGCCTTGAGTTGCGTGTCCTCGATGATCAATTCCACGGGTCTTCCATTTATTTTGTTGGTGCCGTTTGTGAAGTATTCCAGACCCATCTTAAACCCGGTGACCTCGGCCTTACCGTATACCTCATACGGGCCGCTTAATCCTTGGATGATCCCGATCTTAATCGGATCTGCAGCCATGGTTGGCGCTGCCAAAAAAGAGAGTGCCAAGATGCCCAACACACTAAACTTCATGATTCGTTTGATGCTCATTTTCTTACCTCCTTCTTCTGAATAATGGTTAATGATCACTTACAAAAAACCGAATACGCCTTCTAAATGATGAAAAACGCTTTGCCGATGAGTGAGTGTAGGAAAATTGTAATTGCATGTCAAGTTAAAGAAATGTAAATGGGAGTAGGGTGAAAGGACGATCGAGTTGACCTGAAGATCAGGTTGTGCTATTTTATCTTCCATGTCTGTAATGACAGCAAACAATTCCCTTAGAGAAACATGGGTCTGGAGCTGATGGATATTTGCCGATCCTTTGAAATACTTGAGTTACATTACGCTGCAACTGAAGCTGAAGCAAGACAGGCTTATAAAGATATCGTCAATGTCTGGCATCCTGATCGCTTTTGTAACAACCCTCGCCTGAAACAGAGGGCCGAAAAGAAACTGAAGGAAGTTAATGAGGCCTATGAGACGGTAAAGGATTTTTTACAAAACCATGATCATGATGGAAGTAAACTTAATGAAACTGTTAAACAGAGAAGCAAGACAGAGATTGCTGCCGAAGTCGGCACTGGAATTGTATTGGGTGTTTGTTCATATGTTTCCGCGAAATTGCGCAATATTCTCGAAAGGGATTGATTTCAGAGTGAAAAACATCTGAACCAACCGTTAGAACAAGCTTAGGGCTCAACAATAAATAACTTCACATTTTTGCATCCCATCTTCAAGTCATCTTCGTCCGATCTCAAACCACAAAAACATCAAAATAGCCTGCTATTCCATCAGCTTTTGCGATTTGAGATCAAACAAATCTAACATGAATCCGGGCGCCAATTCTGCTAAGTTATTTATTGTTGAGCCCTTAACGGAAGAAAACCGACCTTAAACAGAGAACCTTTAGACGTCTACGCATTTTTTGCTTGCAATGTTCCGATAAGTGTATTAGTATTTCAAACAACTAATTAACCGAAACTAAATACTATTAAAGGAGATGGCAATGAAAGCATTAAAAAAAGATCTGCAGTCTGTAGTCAAAAGTCTCAAGTTACTCACAAAGCAAACTGAACAAATAGCAAAAGCATTAGGGAAAATTGAAACTCCCCGGCCTGCCAAAAAAAGGCCAATCGCTAAGGCTGGCAAAAAGACCGTAACCAAGAAAGTAGGCAAGAAGACTGTAACCAAAAAAGCAAGCAAAAAAACCTCAGCTAAGAAGGCAACCCCTAAGACAGCCACTAACACTGTGCTGAGTGTCATCAAGAAAAGCAAAAAGGGGCTTAACACTGCCGCGCTGGAAAAGAAGACAACCTTTGATGCGATAAAAGTACGAAATATCATTTTTAGACTTAAGAGACAGGGAAAAATCCAGGCTAAGAGCAGGGGCATTTATGTGGCAATCTGATCTGCCTATTTTGCAACACACAGAAGGGTCGGCTTGTTTGGAAAGGAGATTCGCATGCGAAAGAAGATAAAAAAACTATTGGCCGTTTTTTTGATTTCAGCCCTGGTCTTTTTCCATTTTGCCCCTATTGCCCCGGCAAAAGAGTATCTTAACGATTTAGATGAGAAAGGGGGATACATGATAGGAGATCTCGTGGTAATGCGACCGTTAGGGATTGTTGCAACTGCTGTGGGCGCTATTGCATACGTTATCTCCCTCCCCTTTTCATTGGCCGGCGGGAACGAGGAGGAAGCACGTCTGAAGCTTGTAATAGAGCCAGCGAAATATACCTTCACGAGACCGCTGGGGGAACCCTGAATACGGGTGCTATAACCTAAATTCTAATCGAATAATCGAATGACCTATAACTATGCTG
>Ga0222639_1001309_pt1 | contig 10597 bp, 13 predicted proteins | sample AntAcemetagen185_FD_179863 | JGI IMG/M metagenome (GOLD analysis project Ga0222639, IMG submission 179863) | Saline water microbial communities from Ace Lake, Antarctica - #185 | ecosystem: Environmental > Aquatic > Non-marine Saline and Alkaline > Saline | place: Antarctica: Ace Lake...
AGTAATCGACGGTATAATTAATCTTGTATTGGGAGTCCTTCTTCTCCTCTTTCCGGCGGGTATTGTTGAATTATTAGGGCTCCCATATACAAATACAAATTTTTATCCATCCATCCTTGGTGCAGTCCTTTTCGGCATCGGCATTGCCCTACTAGTTGAACGATACGGCGCACCAAAAAATATTAGAGGACTGGGGCTTGGAGGTGCCATAGCAATTAATCTGTGCGGTGCTGGAGTGCTGCTTGTCTGGCTACTTGTTTCTCCATTTGATATTCTTTTACGTGGTAATCTTATTTTATGGTCAATCGCAATAATTGTTCTAATAGTTGGACTTGTAGAAATTATTTTAAAAACATGGCGAAGTAATTAAAGATGGCTGTGCATAACCTTTCGCTGGAGCAGGTTTGCCAGGGCTGTCTTCCAGTCAACCTCTTGGCTCAACCACTATACGAAATATTTACCGATTTCAAACTGGATTAGAATCATGTTCCTAAAAACCAAATGGATTGAAATTTTGTATAATGTTGCGACTGGCAGTAGAAGAATCCGAAACTTTTTTACACCTGTCGGGGCGTTCTTCTTCGCTCTATTGATATTTTCTTTAGTGGTTATAGCCTTGCAAGTGGACAGGTTATTAGGCCTTACCGCTATATTCCCCCGTCCTTTTAATATCATTTTATCTTTGCCTGTTTTTTCGCTTGGTTTGTTTTTAATGGGATGGTCGGTCTTAAACTTTATTAGAGCAAAGGGTACTCCTGTTCCTTTCAATCCTCCACCAAAGTTAGTCACGACCGGGCCATACGCCTATGTACGAAATCCAATGCTTACTGGCATATTTGCCATGCTCTTTGGTTTTGGTATATTACTTGGATCTGCTTCTCTTATTGTTGTATTCACACCACTTTTCATTTTTATTAATGTTTGGGAACTAAAAGCAATTGAGGAACCAGAACTCCTGAAACGGCTTGGTAAAGATTATATTGAATATCGAAAAAGAACACCCATGTTTTTTCCAGGCTTTGGGATAATATTTAAGAGACGAAAATAGCAATTCGTATAATAAACGCATTGAGACTGATGGCTTACGCTGCGCGCCGCACAGTTCAATCGTTGGGTGGCTTTTGGAGTGAAAAGGGGAGTTCCGCCAGGTCATGACGCGCTCCGTTTCAAAGCAGGCGAATTATCGGCCCTTGGTGGAAGTGGCCAAAGAGCAACCGGAATTTCATTTTCGGGATGTGGCGGGGACTTTGGTGGGCTTTTTCCATTTGTCATAGAGGAAGAATTGTAATGCCTAATGGTGAATCGAAAAACTGGAAACGTTTTCTGATGACACTTGAAAGATTTTATATTTTGTATGACAAGTGGCCTACAGTGATTCATCTATCCCCCCTTTTCATAGACGAGCTTCAAAACAAATTATCGATAGAAGATTTTCAAACATTGCAATCTAAAATCAGGCTTGACGCAGATGAAAAGACCCCTTTCCTTTGTTTCGATGAGAAGGGCAATAAATACGATTACGCAAGAGGAGATATCTGTCCAAATAAACATGTTGCAGTAAGGGCCATCGACTGGCTTCAAATTAGTGAGCCGGATTATTATGACTAAGCATTACGAGATCATTGTGCTGTATCGCAAGACATTATCTTGCATATGGTTTTTAATTCTAACATTACGGACTGGCAATTCCGCTGCGCCCTTTTACAATCTGGTTATGCCAGTCGATCGGAGTTGTAGAAAATGAACGGATACGAGTACATCTTTTCAAAGCAAATAGCATGGGCAACCAATTATGGTATTACCCTTGTCGGAAGTAGGGGCGATCCTGGACATAGTTCCAGGTTATCGGCAGGGAGTAGGCATAGAGTTGGTAGGCCTGACTATAATGGGTCCAACTGCGCATCTTGTCCCGAACGGTGTCCAAATGTGTCCTCACGAGATTCAGGGACAGCTTGGCGGCAATCAGAAACTTCATATGATGCCTGTACATGTCGTTAATGTTGGCCGCACTGAAGAAGCCCCGGTCCAGAACTACCTTGATCTTCTCATAGCCCAGAGTGTTCATGTCAGACAGCAGTTTTCTCAGTGTTTTCACGTCGGGAATGTTTCCTGCCAGCTTCCGGTAATAAAATGGCAAGTGGGATTGTTGCCCGAAGAGCAGGGTTAAATTGATCTGTGCCAGATGCTCATGATCTTTGTTTCTGCCATAGCGGACCTGCCTGAGGCACTTTGAATAACTGGAGATGGAGGTACTGTCATAGGCCAGGTACTCCCTGTCCACTCGGCGTTTCCCCTGAAGACGGATGAATCGCTGTCTGGCTTCTTCGGTGATGGATGCGAAGAGTTCACTGCTTCTCTGGGAGGAGATGCTCTCGCCGTGGGGATGCCGATGAATTGCGGCCCAGCGGGGGAAACGGCTCAGGGGATTAGCTAAGATTTAATTCATAGAAAACGCCCCTGTTCCAAAAGAATACTTGTCGAATGATGACAAAAAGACAGAGAAGGATAGATAAAGAATTCAACAAAAGAAATGGTTTTATGCCTTACAATCTAATTTAAAGATGAAATAAAATGAAGAACTGATTATTAACATGAATAAAATGAAGAAAATCGAAAACCCAAAGTGATTTATAACCCAACTGCTGATAAGTGGAAAAACAACCGGAAGAACGCTCCCCGCTCCGACTATTCCTGTGTATAATGCCCTGTTTTCATTAGTTGATACTTCAAGCAGGACTCCGCTCACCGCTATAGTATGAAGTGTAAAAACAATGCCACCAACTAAGAATGAAAGGCTAAGAAAAAAATGTCCCGGCAATATCAACACAAACAGGGGGATAATGAAGGCTAATATTGAAGTAAAATACAATAAGTGCTGGTATTTGACTTTCTTAGAATGATAAAAAAGCAGCGCGCTAACAATAACTCCTCCAATTACCTTAAAAATCAGATAATTACCAACATCACTGCCGGTGGCATTTAAGACATCTTTTGCATAAAGTATTAAAAATGGCATCAGAGCCAAAGAGACCCCCTGGGTGTTACTAACTAAAAGATAATACGCCAGTTTTTTATTCGCCCGGATTTCGCGCAAAATAATGTGACTGAAATTCTTATATTTATATATCTCTTGTTTTGATATTCTGGTTTCTTTCAGTCGCCAGAAACCTGCAGATGCAATTGTGAGCATCATGGTTGCAATAACAAATAGAAACGCGTAATTGTCCGGATAGGGTTTTAGCGTCAGAACTCTACTCGCGAGATAAGCTGAGGCAAAGAAACCCGCGCTTACTATTGCCTGCTTGACTGAGAAGAAAGATTTTCTACTCTCAGGCAAAACTGATTTTCCGAGTATATCTGTATAGCCAATGTTAGCAAATCCACCGCTTATCGAAAACACGGAGATGAGTAAAAGAATCGTTACAATTAAAAAACTGCCCGTTATCCATGAAGATAAAAAGAAAAGCAACGCCAGGCATGCCAAAGCGAATATTCTCGCGTTTATTCCCAATAAAAGGCAACCTTTTTTCATCGGTTGATTATTAATGAATGGGGCAAAAAACAACTGGCTGAGATGTGAACCTCCAAGCATTATAGCCGTTAACAAGCCGATATGCACAGAAGTGCCCCCGGCATCAATCACCATAGCAGGGATAATCGTATCAACATCCATAAAGTTTTTAGCCAATGAGAGGAACAGAGCATGCCACAAAAGCGCATAGTAATTGTGCTTGGATGTTTTCTTTGTTAGAGGCATTTCACCAGATTGAGAAATTAAGTACTGACCCCACTTCACTAATGGGTCAAAAAAGCAAGAGACTCAAGGCCATTACAATTATACCTAAAATCATACCTATAATAACTGTATGCCCATAGCCGTAACGATACGCTGTCGGGAAGAGTTTGTCTAAAGATATATAGCTCATAATACTTGCCGAAAGAAGGAGAAGTAGATCATTTTCGGTTTTCTGATAAAATAAGCTATGGAACTTCCGATTTCTGTAGATAAGCCCGTTAGTGTTGCAAGTAGAAAAGCTATGCCAATGTTGCCCGTCACGTTCATTTCTGACCTCAGTAAATAGTAATTGAGCGGAAAGCACTAACAAGGTCGTACTCTAATATCACATTCTTCCGTAGATGAATCTTGTTTGCAGATACGATCACACCCTATTATAGCCCCAGGACCAAGAGAATGGCGCCCGTTGCAATTCCAAACGTAAGATTGAACCCTTTAATAAGGATTGAATCTTTAATGCTATAGGAAAGCATCGGGAGCATTCCGTGTCCGTCTTGGACAAACGATATCGTGAACAGTACGGAAAAGGGAATAAGCCCCTGAGCATACATCATCACGAATATCAGATGGGGACCAGACTCAGGAATCATCCCGATCAAGGCACCAATCAGGAGCACCCCCATCATATGCTCACGCACAAAAACTTCCAAATTCCAAAAACCCATGCCCCAGTGAACAAAAAGGAGAGCACCGAAAGTCCACAGAAAAACACGAAACATGTGCTTTTTGATAATATGATCCCAGATATGAAAATGCAGATAGTGTTCGGACGCAACTCCTGAAATGTATAAAGAAGTCAAGGATAAACATACAAACGTGATACGTTTCCAGTTCCACTCGGCTGGGCCCAATATTCCAGATACAAGCAGTGCCAGATAGGATCCTATAAGCGCTATGAGCAGGAAGCGTGTAAAGGAAAGTTGCTGAAAGTTTTTCAACAGGTTCTCGGGATGAAAAATCCGTATACCTTCCCCCGTGCTATCCGCGGCGGCCATACATTCTTCGCAATCAGCCTCGGCACATGATTCACAGGGGACAACGCCCGTTATTTCAATTATCTTATCACTTATCCACGCGAAGACAATCCCGCACACAAAGAGCGACCCGAAAAGCAAAAGAGCGATGCCGGGAAACTGGGCGAGCATCACAAAGGCCTCATCGCCCGACGTGGCAATCATCCCCCCCACGATTGCACCAAAAGATATCATGCCGCGTACATAAAGCGTAACGTTCATAAAGGCGCCCAAGCACCCCGGCGTAGAACCAAGAAAAGAGGCCAATGCATACTGTCGCCACCGACCTTTCTGAATGATATTAGATATCTGCCCGCTGGTAACAATGTTTATAAAATCTACCAGAAGCATCATCACGAGGACGAAGAAGCTGATCATTAAGGCATGCTTAAAAACAGACAGTATTTCCATCTCTTAACCTTACATATATAAGAATTGAACCATGTTTATGATAATATGATAAGAAGTTTTCAAATTACGATAAGAATACGCACTATTAATTAACCACCAAGCATCTTTTGAAACCTCGCAACGGCTGATGGAAGCATCAGGCGTATCTAAACAGGAATGATGAATTTATTGTTTTTAGTTCTACACCTTTCAAGTGCCGGATAATTATTGTTTTATAATTATGTGTTTCCTCTCCTCGCCTTTATTTTTTTCTTCTACTATTCTCTCCTTATTTTTTCGTATTAACTCTACGGCATCAGCTATTTTTTCTGTTTTTACCACAACACATACGAATCTATTCAACAATCTTACTATATTGGGTCCAAATTTTCTGCCGGCTATCACATCAATACCATCAAGTGCGGACGCCGTGGCCCTGGCCTTACCCGGATCTCCATGTTTTAAGGATTCATCTTCCTCATATTTTACATTTTTACGTGTCTCGATAAATTCTTCACCCCCGTCGGAAAATTTGTACACGTGAAAATGATCTGCCATTCCAAAATGACTGTTATTAAATATCTCCCCATCATCGGTTGAAAAAGCAATTACTAATTCCATATAATTTCTCCCTGTTTTTGTGCATTAGTGGAAAGGTCATGAATCAACATCATAAACCTTCTTATTTTAACGTTTTTTCCCACGTACCCGATTGTACCATATACTATGTCTTCTCCGTGCGTATTCCAGGTCGACCTTACCTGTAAAGATCCCCGGAAGAAGAGGCCAGTTTTCCTTGATTATGAAGGCTCCAAGGTGAACCACTATTCCGATTATAATCAGAATAGTTCCTGCGTTATGCAACTGTGTTATCCAGAACATAAAACCCTCGGAAAAGTTGACATGCGAAAGGTTTTTAACCACCTTTATACTGCCGGTAAGGACCAGAAGCAGTAGTGAAAATCCTATGAACGCATAGGCAAGACGCTGTTCTGCCAGATACTTGTCATTCTCAGGTTCTTTACCGTAACCGAAAACTGCCATAATAATCTGCGCCGATTCCTTCATATCACCACTGCGGGGCACCATGTCAAAGTCCCTGCGTATACCATGGAAAACGACGTGATACAGAATGGCAGATATAAGCACAGCCGCCGCCCAGTAATGGATGGACAGCGTCACTGAATAATTGGTAACCCAGGACAGCAAGGGGAGGTGGTCAACCATGTACCGCTTATATAATGGCATCTGCCCAAATCCGCTGAAAATCAGTACAAACGTTGAAATAGCTACTGCCCAGTGTACGAAAATGACTGAAAGGCCATGACGTTTAATCTTTTTCTTAACAGCCACCTTAGTCATCCTTTTCACCGCCCTTCATAGTCTTATAAGCCGCCCCTGCTGCTGCAGCAATGCCCGCAACAGGGGCTACGATCATGCTCCAGGCTATACCATTTGCCGTTTCCGTGAAATTTTCCACATCAACAGGCATTCCCGGGAAACCGGGGACATTTGGAGTAGGTTGAACCGTTTTCTGCTTCATCAGTTCAGCATGGATCTTTTCAAAAGGTGCCGGTGAAACATAAAAAGTGGATGTGCCGCCATTTTCCCTCTCGCCGTAAATATAACCGTTGATTTCAGAGGCACGTTTGTGTGCCAGTGCCCGCATCTTCTCTTTCTCTCCAAAAATGATAGCATTGCGTGGGCACGCTTCCACACAGGCCGGTTCACGTCCAGCTTTAACCCTGCTGTAACAAAGGTCACATTTATACATTACGCCGCCTCCGGCAAGCTGCGGCGCTATCTTCAGATATATTCCGACCCCAGCCTGACGTGCCGGTATCCCCCAGGGACATACGTCACGACACTTTGCCCCGCCGAAGCATAGATCGCGGTCTATGACAACAGGCCCTTCGGGCGTCTTGTACTGCACGCTGAAAGGACAGACGTTTGCGCATGGCGGATTATCGCAATGCATACAACGGCGCGGAATATTAAGAGCATACCGCTTTCCATTATGCTCTACATCCGCTTTCTGGACAAAAGTCCAGTTATACGGTGTCAAACGACTTGTCAGTCCCTTTTTTTTAGACCAATCCTCTTTTTTCTTATGTGGCCAGTAATTGGGTATATCTTTTATAGGCTCGGGGAACCTTTCCCTGTTTTCCTCCCGACACGCGCTCACACAGGCGGGAACATCCAATGTTTTGCATCCGTCACAACGCGTTAAATCAATCATGGTTCCCACCTGAGGGATATCGGAGGCACCGGCACTTTTGCTAAGGCCCGTTAAGGCGACTCCACCCGCCACCCCGGCCGCGGCAGAGCGCTTCATGAATTCCCTTCTTGAGAAATCAGACATCTACTATCTCCTTACTTGACATCAAAAAAGATATCGAGTGATTGTTGATTATGAATATTAAGGCATCCATCATTAAAGTGCCTCCATTATTTGTTCTGAAGGCACGGTTGTTTATTCACTTCGGCACGTTAACTCTTCTTGAATTCCGAGACAATTGTCTCAACACTCGACTTTGCGTCACCAAAAAGCATACGTGTATTTTCCTTATAAAACAAATTATTGTCAATACCCGCAAAGCCGGGCGCCATGGAGCGTTTCAAAACTATGACTGTCATTGCCTGGTCAACGTTTATAATTGGCATACCATAGATCGGGCTGACTTTGCTTTCCCTTGCTGCCGGATTGACAACATCATTAGCACCGATTACAACACAAACATCAACACTCGCAATCGTTCTGTTAATATCATCCATCTCAATAAGTTTGTCATAAGAAACATTGGCTTCAGCGAGGAGCACATTCATATGGCCAGGCATCCGCCCCGCAACGGGATGAATGGCATAACGGACGTCACTTCCATTTTCCTCCAATATGTCTCCCAATTCACGAAGGGCATGCTGCGCCTGCGCAACAGCCATTCCGTATCCGGGGACAAAAACTACCGAACCTGCGGCTTCAAGTATAAAATAGGTGTCTTCCGCTGAAATAGGCTTCACCTCACCTTCAACTTCCATATCCCCCACTGTTACGGCAGCACCAAATCCTCCGAAAAGTACATTTGTAATCGAACGATTCATTGCTTTACACATAACATTGGTCAATATAATCCCGCTTGCTCCCACAAGTGCACCGGCAACTATCAGGATGTTATTTTGAATCGCCAAACCTGCCGCGCACCCTGCAATACCTGAATAACTGTTTAATAGTGAAATCACGACTGGCATATCGGCACCGCCTATGGGTATGACCACCAGGATACCCAGGAGCAACGACATAATGATAATTCCAATAAATAATGGATAACCGCCTGACGGGCTCATTAATAAAAGTGCTCCCGCCAAAAGCATACCTACGAAAAGTGCCCCATTTAAAAACGTCTGGCCGGAAAAGAGGATTGGCCTCCCACTTATGTATGTTGCCAGCTTGCCCCAGGCAACCAGACTTCCTGAAAAGGTGATGCCCCCAATAAATACAGCGAGAAAAATTGTGGTGGTTGTAAATAAATCGAAAGTGGCCATTGCATGATAGGTTGCCCACCCGACAAGAAGACTCGTAATACCGCCGAAACCGTTGAAGAGAGCCACCATCTGGGGCATTTGAGTCATGGCAACAAGCCGGGCGGAGAAGGCACCAATGATACTCCCCACAACAATGCCTGCCGCTATCCATCTATAATCAATAACTTCCTCACTCAGAAGAGTCATCACCACGGCGAGAAACATGCCGATTGCCGAGATCAGATTCCCCTTTCTCGCTGTACGCGGCGAGGTAAGCATCTTTAAACCCAAAATAAATAAAACCGCTGCAACAATGTAAACTAAATTGACAAGAACATATATGCTCATTCTCTTTCACCATCCGGTTTCTTCTTGAACATCTCCAGCATCCTGTCGGTAACCATATATCCACCGACCACGTTGATTGTTGCGAAGATTACGGCTAAGGTACCTAATATTAAAGTTAAGCTGCTTTCCACAGAGCCTGCCGCTATGATTGCACCCACAAGGGTAATACCCGAAATGGCGTTGGAGCCGGACATCAAAGGAGTGTGCAGTTTTGCAGGCACCTTTGATATAACCTCAAATCCAACAAATATGGCAAGTATAAGCACCATGCTCATACAGATCAGACAGGAGCTTCGACAGACGATCAGATCCATTTTTTTCTCCTTTAAATAAGTTTTTTCAGGGCCTCACTAAAGATCTCATTTTCGTGAGTAACCAGACACCCCTTAATAATTTCGTCATCCAGACGCAGCTTGAGCCCTTTTGTTTCTTCATCCCAAAATTCGGTGATGAAACTAAGGATATTGCTAGAGTACATTTGGCTTGCATGCTCAGCTACATGATTTGCGCCATTTTTGAGCCCTATAATTTTTACACCCTCTACGACGGCTTCCTCGCCGGGTATCGTTCCCTCAACATTTCCTCCGCTTTCCGCGGCAAGATCCACGATTATACTTCCCTCTTTCATCCCTGTAATCATTTCTCCTGTCACTATAAGCGGCGCCTTTTTACCGAATACCTGCGCAGTCGTTATCACCACATCAGCCAGGGTGCAGTGTTTCGCCATTTCCTGACGCTGCTTCTCAATCTGCTCTTCCGTTAGGACTTTGGCATACCCGTCTTTTGTCTGCCCGGTTTCCCCAAGGTCTATCTTGACAAATTTGGCTCCAAGAGATTGAACCTGTTCTTCCACAACGGGTCTTGTATCAAAAGCCTCCACCCTCGCCCCCAGGCGCTTTGCTGTTGCGATTGCCTGGAGGCCAGCAACACCAACACCGATGACGAAGACACGAGCAGGTGCAATAGTTCCTGCTGGCGTCATCATCATTGGAAATATTTTTCTGAATCTGTCTGCGGCAATAATGACCGCCACATATCCGGCCAGGCTTGCCTGGGAACTCAGTGCATCCATCTTCTGTGCCCTTGTGACTCTCGGAATCATCTCCATACTTATTGCACTGATTCCGTGCGAGACAAGTTTGTTGAGAATCTCCCGTTCATTAAACGGATCAAGATAACTGATGTGGATGCTCCCTTTTTTTAACAAGGTAATATCTTCAATGGGTGGCTTATGTAACCGCAAAACTACATCTGCAGATGATAGAAGTTCTTTTCGATCCGGGCTTATCGTTGCCCCGGCTGATATATATTCATCATCAGTATAGCCGGAGGGGTTTCCCATGCCCTTTTCAATTTCGACCCGTGCACCCAGTTTCACAAGTTGTTTCACATTTGACGGGATCATGGGAACACGCCTCTCACCAGGTGAACGTTCTTTCGGAATAACAATCCTCATTTTCAGCTCCCGACTAATCTAATGTTTTTTATCTATACGAGTTGATCTTTTCCAATAGTATCTCCTCCGGCATAG
>Ga0222639_1001311_pt1 | contig 10586 bp, 10 predicted proteins | sample AntAcemetagen185_FD_179863 | JGI IMG/M metagenome (GOLD analysis project Ga0222639, IMG submission 179863) | Saline water microbial communities from Ace Lake, Antarctica - #185 | ecosystem: Environmental > Aquatic > Non-marine Saline and Alkaline > Saline | place: Antarctica: Ace Lake...
TATCGAGACGGATGCCCAGCCGAACAACGACGAGTCTGCTTGGATCACGAACAAGACCGCATCAGGGTTCGATATCAACTTCACCACGAACCAGACTCTCGGTGTGACCTGGACAGTCCTGCGGGTCATGGGAGGAGCAACGAACTAATGAATACCCTCGAACAGAAGTGGGGCCGATGCGTGCAGGCTGGTATCCGTAAGGCCAAGCCAGTGCGCTACCTGGGAATCAATGCCCAGGGAATGAGGTCGCGGCAACTCCAATACTGGTCCGACCTGGCCGCTTTGTGCCGGGAGTTCTGGGGCCTGTCCATTCGGATGGACCTGGAGAGCGTGGGGCACATCCACTTCGAGGCCACTGGTCCTGAAGGGTCCCGGCTCGGAGTCACGCTCACCGGGGCCCCGGACGGTTCCTACTTGGATGTGCTCTTTGATGTGAAGAAGGGTGGCCTGTCCGAGACCATCAGACACAAGTTCGGCCCCGAGAACTCCCTCAAGGTGGTCATTGAGTGGATTGACCGGAAGGCCCTGGCCGCAGCGAGAGGTATGTGATGGGAGACGACTTTTGGGAGAACATGCAACACGCCTTCAGTGTCGAGTCAGCTCTCGACACCGTGTTGAATGACCGGGTGCTTGGTGACTGCAACACGACGGCACTGAGGGACCTGACCGATATGGGTCGAGTGGCCGGTGCTGTGGACCCGGACCAGAAGGCTGGGACCCGAGTCAGGTTCGTAGCCAATTTGGGGTCGGTTCTGACCTACGCTGATATCCCAGGCGACAAGATGGAGGGTACCGTTGTGACGGTTAGGGCCGCTGGTGGGGTCACTACCCATCAAGACGGTCGTCTGTTTGTGCTGTGGGATGACGGCAAGTTCCGACCGATTTTGGGCGAGCACCTGCGCCTGGCCGGGAAGTCGAGGAGGGCCAGTAACGTTCGAATGATCGTCTCCGATCTGGGGGACCTGACAGCGTTTTTCTCCCCGGTTGCCTCTGGGAACCCAGATGAGCTTGTCCACAAGGCGACTAAGGACTTGTGGTCGTTCAAAAAGGACGGTGACCAATACGTCATCGAGCGGCTGTTCGATGAGTCTGGCGAACCTTTGAGGGTGTGAGGGAGACAATGGTTAACAACAAGACGGGCTCGGTGAGCAGTGAGGTCCTTTGGGCTGATACTTGGCCTATACCTCCGTTAGAGTAGGCGAGGTCGGAGGCCGGAGGCCCAAATGAACAGAATCGCTCAGAGAGTAGCGTCCCGACACCTGTTGGCCAAGAAATTCACCAAAACGGCTGGTGAAGTCCGATTCATCAAGGACCGGTCCGGGGATAAGAATGAGTGGGGGTGGAATGCAGCTCCGGGTCCGTCTGAACGGGAAATTCTGGATAGCTTCGAGTTCAAACGTGGAAAGCTCAAACCTCTGGCCAAAACTTTGCGGGCGGCCCTAGCTGCTCTTGGTCATGCCCAAAGTGCCCAAGGTTCGTTCATCAAGATCAAGTCGGCCACAATCAGCCCGGATGGCGCTCTCGGGGGTAAGGGGTACATCCAGAAGATACCCGAGATGCGACGGCAGCTCGGGAACGCCGTGGAAGCTCTGTCTGCTTTCACGGACACTGTTTACGATGAGCTCCATGCCCCGCATTGGAATCGGGGTGTCGCAGTTGAGGATCCCCGAGAGCGAAAACAGGTCAAGGAAATCATGGAGGACGTTGAGGAAATCCGGGAAGACCCGGAGGACTGGGCTGAAGAAGAGGAAGCCGGCATGTCCAGCGACCAGGGTAAGCAGGCTTCTCGATTGAAGGTGTCCTCCCATCAGGACCTGTCTGGTATCTTGGTTCGACGGGTCGCAAGTAGATTCCTTCGAAGGGGGACGGCGTGAGCAAGAGGAAAACCGCTGATTGGACAGAATATCTGGCCGACTCACAACTACCAGACGATGAGCTGACCTTCACAACTGGCTTGAACGGGTTGTTGGATGGGTTCCAATTCGATGAAAACATGGGAGAGGGGGTCGAGGAACAGGCACGTCTTCCAGGGGTTAAGGGGTTGTCAGGTCTTCCCGGAGAATTTGTCAAAAGCTCCGAAGAGGGGCTAGACCTTGAAGAACTGACCAAGGACGACAGCGGTTTTTGTTTGGATGAGATGTTATCCGAAGACGAGGGTGCCCTCCCAATGGATCCTCAAGAGAAAGAGGCCGCTTCAATGGCTGACTTGGATTGGTTCGACCCAACCCAAGAACAGGATCCTGAACGGCTACCCCGTTCGCGTGTTCCCAATGAAATAGATTCCCCCCTCGAACCCGCAGAGGCGAATGCCCTTTGGGTTGAGCCAGATCTGGAAGAAGCGTGGGGCGTTGACAGACGTACCAATGGGCTGAATCTAGTACCGAACAAAGATCTGAAAATCGTGGAATATGAGGAGTCGGTCCAAGCGGGACCAAAGTCTGGTCTGCCTCAACCCGTCACTCGGACAGCTGACGTCAAGGATGTTATCCTACGGGCAATGCGCCGGTCTCACTATGGCCACAACCTGGACGACATCAAACAGGAGCTTGTCCAGGTGTTGGGCGAAGATGCCCGGCACACCCGCAAGGCAATGAGGATCATCGAGGATGAGCACGGGCTGGCCGGGAAGGTTTTCGTCCGGGCATCGGCTTTCCCGGGTCTGCGCAATGGCAAGTGGGTCAAGGATCTGAGGAAGATTGCCCGGACTGCCCGGTATATCATCACCACCGATGAGACCGTGGCCACCAAGATGGGCATGGAGGCTGTGGCAGATATCCGGGAGATCCCTTGGGGGATCTCCTTGGCCCATTACGCCCCTAGATTCCAGGCTGGTGGCTATCCGTTGGAAGGGGCCAATCCACGGGAGATTCTCAAGCGGGCATTTTTGGCTGGACCACAGAAAAAGGTTCATGTTCCGACCCCCAAACCGGGGCTCAAGCCTACTGTAGCATCGGTCGAACAAGCCCAGGATGAGATAGCCAAGGCCGCTGAAGTTCAGCATCCCGAGATTCGGACCACTGAGCAACAGGCGGGGGACCGGAAATGCCGCAGCGCTCTGATTCAGATCGCTCAGTACGTCAGGGCTGAGCGACTTTCCCGGGAGGATGCAATCCGCATCCACGACTCCGAGGTTGCCCCACACCAGATGCTCAGGACCGCTGCAGATCTGATGCTGTCCTCGAATGACACTCCCGTTTATGGTGGGTCTGGAACCCACCTGTCGAAGGATGCTCAGGCGGCTCGGCAACGGGTGTGGGATTCCCTGGAGGAAAAACAGGCACAGGTGGATGTCGTTCTGAAAGCCAAGCTCAAGAAACACCTGGGGGCAGTTGTTTCTATCGGGTTGTTCACGGAGAAGGAAGCATCCCTCATTCTAGGGATGAACAAGACGGCCGGGGAGAAGCTGCGAGTCATCAAGACAGCCCTTCGGATGATTTCGAATGCTGCCCAGGGGATGCCCCTTGTCCCGAACAAGGATCTGGCGGTCATGGGGTCCGATGAGCCCGCCCAGGGCCCGGAGTCGGGCCCCTCTTGGTCCGCCGATCAGACCGCTGGTGGGGTTCAAATCTATGGTGGCAGCGGTGCTCATCTGCCAAAGGATGCCCAGGCAGCCCGGCAGTGGGTGTGGGATTCCCTGAAGGAAAAACAGGCGAAGCTGGAATCCGATCTCCATATCAAACTCAAGAAGCAGCTGGGGGCATCTGTCGATGCCGGGTTGCTCACGAAGAAGGAAGCGTCCCGTATCCTGGCCTTGGACAAGACGGCTGGGGAGAAGCTGAAGATAGTCAGGGTAGCCGTTCAGGCCGCCCATGAACAGCGCACCCAGGTTGTGGATGCGCCGGAGGCCCCAGAATACAAGGGGACGGTACTCATAGCAGCACCACAACAGAGCCGTTCCGGCAAGGCCCTTCCACCAGAAGTTCTCGAAGTCCAAAAGGTGGCCAAGGACAGTGGCATCAGGGTCGGGGAGTTCCTGGGTCTGGTTCGCTGGACCCGCCAGAAGATGACCGAGGGGTCGGCTGGGGAAGAGCTGGATCAGTTGCTTCGTGCTCGGTTCTCGTCGCCCCTACTCAAGGCCGGGGATGGTCTTCTCCAGACAGCCCGGGATGAGCATGAAGGGCTGTCGGGTTTCGTTTACGTGGATGCTGCGGCTTATGCCACACCCAGGGGGTCAGGCGGGTGCGAGAAGCACGCTTCCAAACACCGGGTCAATGGCATCAAAGGCGTACTGGAAATGAGCCGGTGTGGCAATTGTGTATTCGCTAATGCCGACGGGGTGTGCCAGCAGTACAATAAGCCTCTGGTTGGCATGTCGGGTAATTGGAAGGATTTCCAGAAGCGGTCCATCGAGTTGGCAGATGCTCCCGACCATGAGGTGACTGCTTCGCTATTTGACTCTGGCGAATTCGGTCTGCACAACGATTCCCTGGACGACATCCCCTTGACGAACAGTGTGTCCGTCAAAGAACTGGGGGATGTATTGTTCGGGGGGCCCGAGCTGTGAGGTAGATGATGCACAGACGAGTCCACGGTCCACCAGCGTTCAGGATGTTGGTCAGGACGTACCCTTCGGGGACGGACCCGTCCGCTTCGCCTCCGGTTCTGCCGACTCCTTTGCGGAACACGGTGATGTCGGGTCCTATTCACTTCAACGGTAACGCCCAGATCCAGATCGGTCGGTTCGAGGTAGATCCCGGTGGGCCACCTCCGATTGCCCCTGAGTTCGGACGGGTGGTCGTGGACAACAATGACTTCTCGACAGGACGAGCTGTCATCTTGCTGGGCAACTACAAGCTGATCAGCAACATCGACTTCATCCCCGGTGCTGGTGTCAACGCCACTGCCGTGGCCCTCGCTGCGGCGATCAACAACTTGCCAGGGTATATTGGTACACCGATAGGGGCAGCAGTCCAGATCGATTACCATTCTGGCCCCTCCGACCAGATCACGTGGGGGGTACGACATTACGGGTCGATTACCAACTTCACGCCTGTCATCCCGGCAACTGGGGAGATGGCTGTAGGTTGGCCTAGGGTAGGTCCACCTCTGTTGACGTAGGAGCAGTGATGCCTCCGAAAACCAAAACCAAGGCCCAAGCTCAGGCCCGACGAGCCACGCTTCTGTCTATGGTTCCGGTAGGGGCGACCCGGATTCAGGTACGGAATGCCAAGGGGAAGATCCGTTACCGGGAATTGGGGAAATTGACTGAGTCTGACGTTATTCAGACCAACAAGAAAGGCTGTCCTATTGTAATGCAGGCCCCGCCGGGGCGTGCCCCCACCCCGAAATTGGAACCAGCCACCCCTGAGGTGGCTGCCTTGTTGACAAAGAAGCGAGAGGCTCTGGAAGACGATGGGATTCTGAGCCAGGCCAAAGAAGACCCGGATTCCCCGGATGTTCTTTACGGGGTTTTGCTGGGTTTGGGGGAGGAGGCCGCCAGCATCAAGTTCGAGCGGGAGGAAGCCGAGCGTACAGGGAAAGAGACCAGTACGCTGTCGGGACGTCGCATCACTGCCCTCAAGGCTGTTGGTGATACATGGCTCAAACGGCGGGAACAAATAATCGTCCGAGGTTTGGACCTGGACTCCCCGGCGTTCAAGGTGGTGATGACCTTCATGCTGGAAACTGTGCGAGAATCTATGCAAACGAGTGGGCTTCGGCCCGAGGTGATCGATGCGGTGTTTGCCAAACTTTCCAATATGCTGAACGCCGAGTGGGAGATTGAAGCCCGTAACCGTGTCAAATCGATTGTGTGAGGTGACCCATGGATCTCTCACATATCGCCCTGACCATTGGTCAGGGAAAACAGGGTTCCACGAAGGTCGTTGATGTCATTGAGTTTGTGGAGTCCTCCTGGGGGCTCTCCACACCGTTGTTTCCTGTTCAACGGGTTATCCTGAAAGCCACCTACGGCCTCCCCCTAGACGATACCAAAACCTTCAAAGTTTCGGATTGGCGGCGGCAGCACTTCGTCGAATACACCGAGAAGTCTTACTTGGAGCATTTGTTTCAGGAGGGGCGTTCCAACATCAAGGAGGTTGTTCCCGGAGAGGAACGTCGGGAATTGGTTTTGTCCGTCGGACGACGATCCGGAAAAACGCTACTGGCTGCTTGTGTTGCCTCCTATGAGATATACAAACTGATCTTGAAGGGGAGTCCTCAAAAGCACTATGGGCTCCCCAAGGGGGACCAGATCGGTATTGTTTCGGTAGCAACCGACAAAGATCAGGCCGGTCTTTTGTTCAATGGTGTGAGCGGGCATGTGCGAGAATGCCTTGCTCCCGACACCAGGGTCATCACTTCGGAGGGCATCAAGCCGATTGGGGATCTTGTTGGGACGTACCCGACCCTGCTTACCGCAAAAGGGGCTTGGGTCAAAGCCCCTGTACGCTCTTTTGGGAAGCAGCAGCTGTACAGGGTGACCCTGACACGCCAGGGTCACGACAAGGTGGTCTATTGCTCCGGGGGCCACCGCTGGTTTGCTGTCGATGCACGTAAACCCTACCGAGGGAGAGGGTTTTGCGAATTCAAGACAACAGAACTCCGGCCTGGCAAGCATAGGCTTCAGCAAGCCTTTGGGAAAAGCTACAAGAATTCAGTCCAACCTTCTCCTTTTGGCGTCGCCCACGGGTTTACCTTCGGAGACGGGCACAACCCCAAACACAACCGGCATGTAGCTTCCGTGCGTTTGTACGGGGAGAAGGATGCCCATCTCCGGTCTTTTTTCGCCCTGTGTCCGGAACACCCGCGTCCCGAGAAGGAGTCGGCGGTCGAATTTTCCGGTCTTCCCAATTTTTTCAAGTCAACGCCCCCGATTACTGAGAATAGTTCATACCTGCTCGGGTGGCTTATGGGGTACTTTGCCGCAGACGGTTCGGCCACTAGCCGGGGGCGCGTGGCCATCAGCAGCGTGAGCAGGGCCAACCTTGAATTTGTTCGGGATGTCTGTGCTGTTCTGGGTATCGGGACCTACAGTCTTCGATCAGAAACACGCCTATCTAATCTGACTGGTAAGCCTTTCACGATGTATAGCGTTGCCCTTCAGCGGGCTACCTTGGACGAATCTTTTTTCCTGATCCCGGCGCACCGGGAGAATTTCCGGAAAAATGGTGGTTCTGGTGTAGGGAAACGCCATTGGAGGGTCAAAGCAGTAGACGAGACGGATAGGCTAGAGGAAGTTTTCTGTGCCACAGTGGAGGGGCATGGGACGTTTGTTCTGGAAGACAACATTGTCACGGGGAACTGTGGGTTTTTTGCCCCTTACACGGCCAACAATACCCAAACCTATGCCAAATTTCAGACCCCCCAGGACATTAAGGACTCATGCCGGTACAGTGATGACCCCAAAATGGCTCGGACTACTATCAGGGCCAGTTTCCGGTCTTGTGTGGCCAAGGGTCTTCGTGGTCCTGGTAACATTGTCATCATTCTGGATGAGTTGGCTCACTTCACGGATGGGAATCAACAAAGCTCTGCTAAGGCTGTCTACGATGCGGTCACCCCATCCCGGTCAGCATTCTCGCCCAAAGACCCGAATGATCCTCGCATCCCTATTGGGGATGTTGAAGGACGGATCATTTCGATATCGTCCCCATTAGGTCGTCAAGGGCAGTTTTACACCCTGTTCCAGATAGGCATGAAGGGGGGTGTAGCCTCTAGAGACATGCTGTGTATCCAAGCTCCGGCCTGGGAGGTCAACCCAACAATTCCGGCCAGTGAGTTTGAAAAGCATTACCTGAAAGACCCTTCCGTATTTTTCACCGAGTATGGTGGGGAATTCACGGACCGGACTCGGGGGTGGATAGAGCAGGAAGACGACCTGTTGGTCTGTGTTGATGTCGATCTTCGGCCAATGGTGGTCGCTCCGGCGAGACGGCCTCATTTCGCCGGCATCGACGTGGGGTTGGTCGGAGATGGGTCCTCTATAGCCATTGGTCACCTCAACTCTGACAAGAAAATTATCCTGGATTACATTGATTGGATTAAGGCCGGAGTCGGCCCCTACGCCGGGGTTGACCGTCTGGAATTCGATGACGTGGTGATGTGGATATATGACATCTCCCGGCGCTTCTACTTGGCCAAGGGCATTTTCGACCGGTGGGCGGGTATTCCGTTCGAGCAGGCGTTGGCCAAGAAGGGTCTCAGCCAACTGCAATCCGTATTTTTCACCCAGAACCTGCTCAGTGACTTGTTCCGCAACTTCAAGGACATGATGTGGAACAAGCAGCTTGTCTTGTTTGATTACCCACCTCCGCCGGAAGGTTCCGAGTCAGAGCATTGTGGCTACATCCAGGAGCTTTTGGAGCTCCAGGCCGAGTACAAGACGAAGTACATCACCCTTGTGGAGGCCCCAAACGTTGACGGCAAACACGATGACAGGTCGGATGCTCTTGTGCGGATGGTTTGGGTGGCCAGTCAACATATGACCAAGCCCAAATATATCTGTGGAGTGAAACCGACCGGAATCCAGGGGCACCAAGCTAACCGTCGGGCCGCCCTAAAATCTCAGCGGTTGGGCCGTCTGCGTGCTCGGCAAATGGGGAGCAGTCCAGACCGTCAGGTGTCTAGGACTTTTCCTGGAAGGACCCGGGGGCGCTGATGGGTGAGGCCACAAACCCGAAGGTTCCTTTGCGGGCGGACCACCGTTTTATCAAGCGGCTGATCAAGTCCACCCTGGAGGGGAAGGTGGAGGAGGTCCCCGGTGAGTACGACCGGATCTCCCAGGTGTTCGGACGGGCTGGTGGGTCCTGGGAGCGGTTGTTTAGAGGTTCCCCATTCGATATTGAGAAGCTCAAAAAGGTCATCCAGGTGGCTTATGACAAAGGCTATCTGACGAAGAAACACAAGTGGGGCGCATAGTGCGGAGCTGCTATTTCACAGGGATGGGATGTACAGGCTCGAATTGGCTCGCCCGAGAGATGGGGAAGCACGAACGCTTGCATGTTACCCTGGAAAAGGAGCCCCAGTTCACTCTGGCAGGCCAGATAGCTCGTTTCCCCGAGAACATTGCACAACATTACCATAAGTTGTGGACTGCCTACAGGGATGAACGAGCCTGTATTGCACGTCGGGCCGGTAGCATTCATGTGGACAAGAGCCCGGCCGTCATTTGGATTGCACATCTGTTGGCTGATGCGTTCCCTGATGCTGGGTTTGTGGGCATCAAGCGGCGGGTGTATTCCGTCGTGTCCAGCATGCTGAAGCGAAGGGACATGACCCAGCCCCGGATGGATTTGACCACGAAAGCATATCGGGTCCCCGACCGTGTGGACGGTATCACTTTGGCTATCTGGGATCGTTACCCCCAGTTGGCCATTGAATCCAGATGCGCGCTGGTTTGGTTGGTACATATGCGGAAGCTGGATGCTCTCCAAGAGGAGCTGGGGGACCGGTTGCTCATCCTGCAGTTCGAGTGGTTGGTACTGAGGCCAGCCCAAGAATTCGGTCGTTTGTGGGGGTTTTTGGGAGTCGAAGGTCATGAGGTCGAGGTTCAAAAAGAGTCCTTGGACAAGTGGATGGATCACCTGACTGCAGAGCAAGTGGGTAACATATGGGATGTCGTCAGCAGTGACTTTTACAAGGTCGAGATCGATAGGATGATCCAGGGAGACCGAGCGAGCGGGTGGTAGATGGGACGACTTCGAGCACGTCTGATGCGAGCTGATGAAGATCGGGAGCTTCATCGACATTTGGTTGAAGCCGAACGGGCATTGGGCCAGGCGGCAGGGATGTGCGGGAAGATGGTTCGTTCAAAAGGGGGGCGGTACGGGTTTCGAAGTGTTATCCGAGCCCGAGAGGGCTTGCGGGCGATTCGGAAGGCCCTCTCGTTGATACAGAGTATCGGACAGATGGTTCCTTCCATCGACATGGGGGATCGAGATATGTTAGCCGAAGAAGAGCTGGCCCGTATCGCACAACAGGAACGGCAGGTTCGAGATGAACAACGGAAAGCAACGGCTCAAATGGCACAGGGCATCTGATGCGTAATAACAACCCAGAGGACACCATCAAGGTAGCGGAGATTGTCCCCCGGCCAAAAGGAAAAGGGGCAGTTGTCGGCAAACCAAGAAAAATTGTCACATCCGCTATGCGGATGAAAACTGCTTTTCCGATGAGTGGTTCTACTGTTATGGGGTCTGGGGGGAATTGGTACTCTCCCGAACTCTCGACCGATTTTCTTGAACTGCCTCAGAGCATTGATGAGCAACGGAATTATTTCCGGTTTTTCTACGATTACGACCCCTTCGTTGCTCAGGCGATTGACCTGCATACGGAGCTACCGTTGTCGAAGCTCCGGCTGGCACGCCCCAAGGCACGGAACCGGGAGCTCGCCGACAAATCCCTCCGGTTCTGTGAGGGTTGGGCCAAGCGGGTCAAGCTGCTACAGCGGCTCATCGAGATTGTCCATGACTACCACCTAATCGGTGAAGTCAACATCTTCTGCGAGGACACGAATCCGGACCTGCCGGATGAGGTCCGGCAGGAGATCATCCGAGAAATCACCCCCGATGGGGAAGCCGTCGAACGACGCCAGAACTACGAAGACGCTGATGACCGGGAAGTGAAGTGGCTCCAGGGGAACTACA